>Ga0256406_1002900_pt1 | contig 22856 bp, 18 predicted proteins | sample RumenRJG_03DNA_FD_185986 | JGI IMG/M metagenome (GOLD analysis project Ga0256406, IMG submission 185986) | Bovine rumen microbial communities from Lethbridge, Alberta, Canada - RJG_03 | ecosystem: Host-associated > Mammals > Digestive system > Stomach > Rumen | place: Canada: Alberta | collected... | reverse complement strand
CACGATAGTCAGCACGAGATAGAGATGCTTCAACGTCGCCAGATGACCGAACACGACGCTCTCCGGCACCATGACGCCGACGAGCCATTTCGTATTCGGCACCGTCGCATAGGCGAAGACCTGATCCTCGCCATTCTTCTTCAGCTTCAGGTAGCCCGCACCCTTCTGCGTCATCTGCGCATAGGAATCAGCAAACACGGGCAGGTCGCTGACATTTTTGCTAACGCTATCCTGATCCTCCGAGGCCATGACGACACCAGCATTATCGATGATATAGCCCGTGCCCTGGCCACCGTATTTCAGTTCCTTCACTTCATCCTGCAGCACATCGAGGAAGATATCCTCGCAGATCGCACCGCCGAAGCTGCCATCGGCATTCTTGTACGGCGCCGCCACAGACACGACGAGCTTGCCCGTGATCTTGTCGACGTAGGTATCCATGAACTCATACGTCCCCGACGCCTTCGTCTCATTATAGAACCGCATCGTATACGGACTGAGCTTCGGCGCCAGATTGCCTGCATGATAGCTGAGGATCTTGCCATCTGCCGTGCCGACCGTGATATCGGAGACCTCATTGACATCGTCACCCGTCGTGGAGAGCAGCCGCCGGTATTCCTCCACCGACGTATCTGCCGTCGCCGTCTTGCTGAGCAAATTCGTCGTGGCAATGGCGACCTGTTTCTTGCCCTCAAGCCAGCCATCCATTTTGTTTGCCGCGGCCGTCATCGTCGCCGTGATATCGCTCTCCGTGCTGGCTGACAGCTGGCTGTAAGCCAGCGAATAGCCCAGGATTGATACGATGGCCATAATGACGCCGACAACGCCGGCCAGCGCAAAGAACTTTTGTTTAATTCCCAATTTTTAACCCCCTTCGCGGCACCTCCGTGCCTGCTTTTGCAATCATGTAACGCCTTACACTTCTACAGAAAAAGGAAATTTCCTCTTTCCTTTTTATTTTTTTATCTACTCCGTTTTTACCTGCAACCAAAGTCTCGTGTACAGCTTGTCTGCGATCTCGCCGAGGTATTGGTATGTCTCCTGACCGCGGTAGACCTCCGGCTCCGGGAATGCGATGGCGAGTTCGTCATCGTCCATATCTTCCTCGACGAGCTCCTTCACGCCAGTATTCGGCGTGGAGTAGCCAAGGGACTCGAAGTTCATGGCCGCGATATCCGGCCGGCTGAGGAAATCGATGAACTTGTGCGCATTCTCGACATGGCGCGCGTTCTTCGGGATAACCCAGCCGTCAATCCAGGCGTTCGTGCCTTCCTTCGGCGCCATGCAATAGCGCAGGTCGGGATTCGACTTCAGCAGGTTGATGGCCTCGCCCGAGAAGATGACACCGAGCGCCGCCTCACCCGAGCTGAGCTTGTCGCGGATATCGTCGACGCCATAGGCCTGCACCAGCGGTTTCTGCCGGATGAGCATATCCCGTGCCTCCGCAAGCTGCTGCGGATCCGTCGTATTCATGGAATAGCCGAGCAGGCGCAGCGGAATCATGAAGGCATCGCGCGCCGAATCCTGCATAAGGATTTCATTCTTATACTTCGGATCCCAGAGGATAGCCCAGCTGTCGACGGGTTCCTTGACGAGCTTCGTGTTGTACATGATGCCCACGAGGCCCCAGCAATAGGGAATCGCATAGCGGTTGCCCGGATCAAAGGCCTCTGCCTGCTGCAAGTAATCCTTGCCGATATACTCCTGCGTATTCGGCAGCTGGCTGTAGTCCAGCGGCTGCAGCAGGTCATTCTCTATGAGCTTTTGGATCATGTAGTCGGAGGGGCAGAGCACATCGTAGGCCTCGGCCTCCTCCTTGATGCGCGGGTACATGCTTTCGTTCGTATCGAACTCGTCAAGCACCACGTGGATGCCCGTCTCCTCTTCGAACTGCTCCATGACCTCTGGCGCGAGATAGTCGCCCCAGCTGTAGACGTAGACGACATCGTCGCCCTCCGCCTCATCGTCCTGATCACCGAACATATCACACCCCGCCGTGAGTGCCAGCCCCAGCGCGAGCAGCAGGCATAGCGGGATTTGCCAAAATTTCTTCATCATGCCTGCCCTCCCTGTCTGGCCATGCGGCCGCGATAGCGCCGCAGTACGCGAAAATTCAGCACGAGCAGCACCGTGAAGACGACGACCGCCGCAAAGAAGAGCGTGGAGAGCGCATACATCTCGGGATGGATGCCCAGCTTCAGCTCCGCGTAGATCTCCGTCGTCAGCGTGTCGATGCCCGCACCCTTGGTGAAATAGGTCACGATAAAATCATCGGCCGACATCACGAAGGAGAGCAGGAAGGCCGCCACGATACCCGGCACGAGCTCGGGCAGTACGACCTTGCGAAACGCATAAAAGGGCGATGCGCCCAGATCAAGTGCCGCCTCGTAGCAGACATCGTCCATCTCCAGCACCTGCGGCAGGATGCATAGCATCGCATACGGCAGGCAGATTACGATATGCGCGAGCAGGATTGTATCGTAGCCGAGACGCAGGCCCAGACCGAGGAAAAGCAGCATCAGCGAGATGCCCGTGACGATATCCGCGTTGAGCAATGGGATGTTCGCGACGCCATTAAAGAGCGTGCGCGTCCGCGTGCCCATGCGCCGCATCGCCACGGCCGTGAGCAGTGCCAGCAGCGTCGCACAGACCGCCGCCGTCACGCCGATGGTCAACGTATTCCCGAGCGCCGCGAGGATATCCTCGTTCTCAAAGAGCGCCGTATACCACTCCCACGTAAAGCCCGTCCAATGGCCGCGATAACGGCTCGCGTTGAAGGACTGGGCAACCAGCACGAAGATGGGTGCGTAGAGGAAGAGCATGATCAGCGCGAGATAGATTTTCCTGGTTTTCTGCATCAGACCCGCGCCTCCTTCCGCTCGTTATCCTCAGACGTGAAAAATTCCAGCAACATATTGAGGATGATGAAGATCATGAGTACCATGGAGAGTGCGCTGCCGAGCTGCCAGTCATAGGCCGCCGTGAATTCCTGCTCGATGATGTTGCCGATGAGCAGGACTTTGTTGCCGCCCAGCAGGGCGCTGATCACGAAGGTCGTGAGTGCGGGGATGAATACCATCGTGCAGCCGCTGATGATGCCCGCCCGCGTGAGCGGCAACATGACGTAGCGCAGCGTCTGCCAGTGGCTCGCACCAAGATCCCGCGCCGCCTCGATGACGCTCTTGTCGACCTTGCTCACCGAGACGAAGAGCGGCAGCACCATATAGGGCAAGAAATTGTAGACCATGCCGATGACGATGGCCGCCGGCGTATTCACCAGCTGCAATGTGGGCAGGCCGAGGGCCCCGAGGAACAGGTTCAGCACGCCGTTGCGCTCGAGGATGGTCTGCCAGGCCATGGTCGTGAGCAGGGAATTCATCCAAAGCGGCAACAGGAACAACAAAAAGATAATCATGCCGTTCTTCTGCCGATACTCCCGCAGGATCAGGCAGAGCGGATAGCCGAGCACGAGGCAGGCGAGCGTGCTCACGAGTGCCAGCAGCACCGAGAGGCCCAGCGCCTTGAGGTACTCCCACTGCACGGCCTCGCCGAGCACTGCCAGGGTAAAGGTCCCCACCTCATCCGTGAGCCCCGCATGGAGCACGAAGAACAGCGGCAGGACGACGAAGAGCACACCCCAAAGCACGAAGGGCACGCCGAACAAGCGGCGGATAGACCAGTCTTTATGCATCGCCAGCCGCCTCCTCATCTTCAGACGCCGGTTTGGCCATAATCTGGATGTTGTACGGAGGCAGGCGCACGCCCACCTCCTTGCCAGCCTCGTGCCCCGTGATGGTCTGCACGAGCCAGTCAAAGCCGCCTGCGGCAATCGTGATGTCGTAGACCGTACCCTTGAATACCACGGACTGGATGACGCCTTGGAAATCCCCTTCATCGGGGCTCACGATCTGGATATCCTCGGGCCGGATTTGCACATCCACCGGCACATTTTCGCCAAACCCCTTGTTGATGCAGGGTATGTCCTTGCCCAACAGATGCACAAGCTCATCGTGCACCATGATACCATCGACGATGTTGCTGTCGCCGATGAAATCCGCCACGAAGGCGTTCTCCGGCTCGTTGTACACGCTCTCCGGCGTGCCGATCTGCTGAATCCAGCCCTGGTTCATGACCACGACCGTATCGGACATCGAGAGGGCTTCCTGCTGGTCATGCGTGACGAAGATAAAGGTGATGCCGAGCTCGCGCTTCAGCTTCACGAGCTCGCGCTGCATGCTCTGGCGCAGCTTGAGGTCGAGGGCCGAGAGCGGCTCATCGAGCAGCAGCACCTTCGGCTCGTTGACGACGGCGCGCGCAATCGCGATGCGCTGCTGCTGGCCCCCCGAGAGCTCCGTGACCCGCGCGTGCTCGTAGCCGTCGAGGTTCACGAGCTTCAACGCATATTGGATTTTGTCCTGGATATAGCTTCGGCTCTTGCCCTTGAGTTTCAGGCCAAAAGCGATATTCTCCGCCACATCCATATGGGCAAACAGCGAGTATTTCTGGAACACCGTGTTGACCTGACGCTTCTCCGGCGCGAGGCGCGTAATATCCTGCCCATCGAACCAGATCTTGCCCGCATCCGGCAGTTCAAAGCCGCCGATGAGGCGCAGCAGCGTCGTCTTGCCGCAGCCCGAAGGCCCCAGCAGGGTCACGAACTCATTCTCATGCACCGTAAGGTTCAAATCCTCGAGAATTTTGCGTCCCGCAAAACTCTTCTCAATATGCGCTAAACGCAGCAGTTCTTTTTCCATCTCTCATACCTTTCTCGCAACACAAATAAAACCGATTTTAACAAATCTATTATAGCGAAAAAAGGGTGCAGAAGGAATCCTTCCACACCTTTCTTAACAGAAAAATTTTGTATGCAAAAAGCCAGCTGCTATGCTATACTTTCTCATAAGAGCAGTTGATGCGTCAGCTCTCCCGCGAAGGGAGGTGATGCCATGAACTTCTTTGAGAAAGCTAGCCTTGCGCTGGCTCTTGCTCAAGTCGTAATTGGTATCCTTCAGTTGCTGAAGTAGGAATTCAGCACTGACTCGCCGGAAAGGAGTTGCTGACTGTCGGTCCGCTCAGCCCTTCAAGCATTTTAGTCGAGAGAGCTGACGCGCCCAAACATCAGCTGCTCGTTGCTTTTATTATAGCTTATCTGACCAGAAAAATCCACTTTATACAGCATAATTTAACACAGTGTCGCTGCCCGCCTCGACCTCACGGCCCGCACAGATGGGCTGCAGCTGGCGCACGCGGTCATAGTTCACGATGAGCACAGGCGAAATGAAATCGATGTGCTGTTTCTCCAACAGCTTGCGGTCGAGCTTGAGGATGGGCTCGCCCGCTTTTACCTTATCGCCCGTATGATGCAGTGCCGTGATGCCTCGACCGTTCATGATGATCGTGTCGAGCCCCACATGCACGAGCACCTGCACACCCGTATCCGTCGTGATGGCAAAGGCATGCTTGGTATCGAAGAACAGCGTAATCTCACCGTCGCAGGGCGCGAGCACCGTATCGCCGGCCATCCTGATGGCCAGGCCGTCGCCCGTGAGCCGCTCCGCGAAGACCGGATCCGGCACCTTATCGAGGGCCATCGTCTCCCCCGAAACGGGAGCGATGATATGAAGAGCTTTTGTTTTTGTATCTGAGGTAATCATAGTCTCAACCAGCTTTCTTTTGCCGTGTGCGCTTCTTTTCTATTCTTTTTCTGCGCATATCGAATTATTCTTTATCTTTGTCGCTTACTGGTATTGTAGCACATTACTCCAGCCTGTGCAAAGGGGCAACCGGTTGCGTAAGTCAACTTTTTTGCAAAATTGTACAGGTAAACGTTTATCAATTTACTAATGTTCTTCATGGAAGGTTCGGCATGTTCTTGCTGACCGCCGTGTGGTGAATGATGTCCTCGACACGCAGATCGACGGCGAGTTCCTGCTTGAGCAGCGTCTCCGCGATATCGAACTCGCGCGGCTGGTCTTCCTCCACGCCACGCAGGAAGTGCTGCCAGGCCTTGCGCGTAATCTCCGTCGACTGCTGGCGCTGGCGGGCGAGGTACTGCGCACCAGGCGGTACTTCGACGTCGTCCAGCTTGTCCTGCCGTTCCTGCAGCAGCGGCAGCACCTGGTCGCGCAGCAGCGTGGCGATGGCATCACGCTGCAGTTTCGACCAATGCCCCGTCGTGCTCTTCGCCAGCGTGCGGAACTTCGCCTGCAACTGCTTCAAGCGCGGATTATAGGCATCGACGATGGGCTTGGTCGCCTCGATGTAGGATGCGATATCGCCGTTCTGCAGGGGGGCGATTTTATCGAGATAGTCGCGGTAGTTGCGGACGTAGACGACCTGCCAATGCCCATCCTGTGCCTGCTCCATGACGAGCTCCAGCGTGAAGCTCAGCTGCGTGTAGTCCTCGACGACCTGCACCGAGGCAACGGCCGTCTCACCCTGCCGCTCCACGCCTGCCACGCGCACGAGCGAGGTATTGCGGATCTGCGAGCGCTCCAGGAAGCGCTCGTAGTCGATGCCGAGCTGGCGCCCCTGCAGGATATCCGTGCCGTTCGGCAGGCTCCAACGCCCGTCCGCGACGCGTTGGCGGATGGTTTCCGCCGTGCCGCCTGCCAGCTGCGGCTTGATGGTCACATAGAATTTCTCGAACATGATACGCGTCTGCGGTGTCAGCGACTGATCATAGGCAAAGAGATCCACGGTCAGGTCATCGTAGGCCTGATTCGTCAGCGTTGTGAGATTCACATAGTGCGCGAACGTCTCGGCATCCTGCTGTGCCACGGCCTGCTGAATCTGCTTCAGCGCATACTCCGGCGTGCGCCGGTAGAAGCCAAAGTACCAGATAAGCGTCCCCGCGAGACAGCCCAACACGAGCATGATGGCGAAGAAAATCCTCTTGCTGCGGCGATTGCGCTGCCGCAGCCGCCGCTCCCAGGTGTAGTCATCCATCATCGTGCGCTGCCTCCTCTTACTTGCTCATACTGGTTATTATACTATAGGGCCGCGTGCTATGGCAAAGGAAACCCGACTATGATATGATAGAATTTATCAAAAAGAGGAAGGAGGCCGCACCATGAAATGGGTCAATCACGAAATCGTCACCGGCGTCGTCTGCTACAGCCTGAGCAGTGACCCGCTGCTCGCCATCGCGGGCATGGTCGGTGCCATCGTGCCAGACAAGATCGAGGGCAATCCCCGCAGTGGCAATTACTGGTCCTGGCGCGCGCGCCATCGCGGCTGGTCGCACTGGCCGCTCCTCTACCTGCTGCTCGCCCTGCTCATCGCACAGGGCACGCCGGATCTCCTGCATCCTGCGGACATCGCCATGCCGCACCTCGTATTCTGGGGTTGCGTGGGCGCGCTGCTGCACATCGCCGAGGACGCAGTCTGCGGCAAGGTTCCGCTGCTCACCCCCTGGGGCAAGCACGGCCTCCGGCTCTTCGCGGTCGGCTCCGTCACGGAGTACCTCTTTGCCATCGCCATCGTCTGCCTCTGCTGGCTGCTGCACCGCGGCTTTAGCGGCTGACCATTTCGGTCAGCCGTTTTATTTTATCGCTTTGCTATATTTCCTCGCACACAACATCGTGATATGCTAAAATAAAGGTAAACCACGGCAATAAATATTACAGCGAGGTATATGATGACAGTTCAGGCATTCACCAAGAAAAAAGCAGGCAAGTTTCTGCGCCTGCTGGCAGAAAAGTATCCCACTAAGGAAGCGGTCTACGAGAAACTCATCTACCTGCAGTCGCAGCTCTCCCTGCCCAAAGGCATCGAGCACTTCATGAGCGACCTGCACGGCGAGTACGCTTCCTTCTTTCACATCCTCAACAACTGCTCCGGCGTCATCCATGAGAAAGTTGACTACGTGTTCGGCGAGTGCCTATCGCCCGAGGAAAAGGCCGAGTTCTGCACGCTCATCTACTACCCGGAGGAAAAGCTGGAGCAGATCAGGAATGAACGCCGCAACACGCCGGCCTGGTACCGCCGCAACCTCTCCCAGCTGTTGGAGCTCTCCAAGCTCATGAGCTTCAAGTATCCGGCCTCGAAGGTGAGCGGCTTTATCCCGCAGCGCTGCGCCGCCGTCATCGTCGAGCTCATGAATACGCGGCCCGAAGCGGACAACGCGCAGTTCATCTACCACCAGCGCCTGCTCAATACCATCGTACAGATTGACAGCGGCGCCGACTTCATCATCGCGTTCACCGTGCTCATCAAGCGCCTGGCCGTCGACCGCCTGCACATCGTCGGCGACTTCTTCGACCGCGGCAACCGCCCCGACGCCATATTGAACCTGCTGATGAAGCATCCCTCGGTGGACATCCAATGGGGCAATCACGACGTGCTCTGGATGGGCGCGGCTCTCGGCAGCGATGCCTGCATCGCCGCCGTCGTGCGCAACTCCCTGCGCTACAACAACACCGACGTACTCGAGCGCGGCTATGGCATCAGCCTGCGCCCGCTCTCCACCTTCGCCACGCACGTCTACCCGGATGAAGCCCCGATCAAGGCGGCCGAACGCACGATCACGATGATCATGTTCAAGCTGGAGGGCCAGCTCATCAGTCGCAACCCGGACTTCCACATGGACAGCCGCCGCCTGCTGCACAAGATCGATTTCCGCTCCATCTTCGCCGTGCTGGGCGACGGCAAGCGCTACGAGCTTGACAACGCCTATTTCCCCACCATCGACTACGCGGCAGAAGATCCCTATCAGCTCACCGAGGAAGAAAAAAACATCATCGACGACCTGCGCTCTTACTTCCTCGAGAGCGCCGTGCTGCATCGCCACGTGGACTACCTCTACCAAAAAGGCAGCCTCTACACCCGCTGCAATGGCAACCTGCTCTTCCACGGCTGCGTGCCCATGAACGAGGACGGCTCGTTCCGCACGATTCACTTCGGCGGCCAGGACTACAGCGGCCGCCAATGGTTCGACTTCTGCGAGCACATGGCGCGCGAGGCCTGGCTGCACACGAGCCTGCCCGCGCTGGACTTCATGTACTTCCTCTGGTGCGCGCGCCTCTCGCCGCTCTCGGGCCGCGAATGCAAGACCTTCGAGCGCTCGCTCATCCCCGACGAGAGTACGTGGAAAGAGCCCTCCGACCCCTACTTCCGCTACATCAACGACCCTGAGGCCTGCGCCCGCGTGCTGCAGGAGTTCGGCCTCGACCCCCGGAAAGGCCACATCATCAATGGCCACGTCCCGGTCAAGGTCAAGAAGGGCGAGAGCCCGGTCAAGGCCGGCGGCAAAGCCATCATCATCGACGGCGGCTTCTGCAAGGCCTACCACAAGAAGACGGGCATCTCCGGCTACACGCTCATCTATAACTCCCGCGGCCTGCGCCTGCTGGAGCACCAGCACATCGCCGACGTCCGCGAAGCCCTGCGCGCCAACCACGACATCGAATCCGTCTCCGAGACGGTCGAACTCCAGGCCTTCCACACCACGGTCGGCGACACCGACGAGGGGCGCAAGATGCAGGACGAGATCACCGACCTCTATAACCTCCTCCTCGCCTACCAGAACGGCATCCTGAAACCAAGAGACTGAGCGTCCAACGGCAAATCGCACTATATTTTCATTGAATCGTACTTCAATGAAATATGATTCAATAAATTGATAACGATATAATAAAGGCCAGTACCGAAAATATTGCATCGGTACTGGCCTTTTGCGCGGAACAATGGCGCTTAGAATGCGGCGACTACGGCGCCTTTGTATTTCTCTTTGATGAAGTCTTTGATCGTCTGGCTCTTCAAAGCTTTGATGAGAGCCTGAATCTCCGGACGGTCGGCGTCACCATCGCGGACGGCGATGATGTTGACGTACGGAGAGGTGCTGTCCTCGATGAAGAGAGAATCCTTCGTCGGGTCGAGCTGTACCTGCATCGCGAAGTTGGAGTTGATGACCGCGGCATCGACATCATCGAGCGTACGCGGTACCTGTGCGGCCTCGACTTCCTGGAACTGCAGGTGTTTCGGGTTCTCGACGATATCCTGCAGCGTGGCCTTCTCCGCTACGCCTTCCTTGAGCTTCAGCAGGCCGGCTTTCTCCAGCAGGAGCAGGCTGCGGCCCTCGTTCGTCGGGTCGTTCGGCACGCCGATCTTCGCGCCGTCCTTGATGTCTTTCAGGTCCTTGACCTTCTTGGAGTAGACGCCCATCGGCTCGATGTGGATGCCGGCGGCGCTCACGAGCTTGCAATCCTGATGCTCCGTGATGAAGTTATCGAGATACGGCTTGTGCTGGAAATAGTTAGCATCCAGCTCCTTGTCGTTGAGCGCGAGGTTCGGCTGCACATAGTCGTTGAACTCGACAATCTCCAGCTTGATTCCCTCTTTCTCGAGCATGGGCTTGACCTGCTCGAGGATCTCGGCATGCGGCACGGCCGTGGCCCCCACCTTCAGCGTCTTGGCGCCCGAGCTGCTGGCACCACTCGATGAGGACGCGCCGTTGCTGCCGCCGCAGCCGGCAAAGGCCAGCGTGGCAATGAGCAGCGAAGCGATCAGTGCAAATACTTTCTTCATAGATAGACCTCCTTATAAAACCCTTCTCTATGGTTCACGCGGCGCGATGCCGCATAATCCTCCATAACAAGCTAAGGCAGCCGTTCCTTATTTCTTGTCCAGCGACTTCGCGAGGCGGTTGCCCGCGAACTGCACGAGCTGCACGAGCACGATGAGCACGACGACCGTCGCGAGCATCACGTCGGGACGGAAGCGCTGATAGCCATAGCGGATGGCCAGGTCGCCGAGGCCGCCGCCGCCGATGGCACCGGCCATGGCCGATTCGCCGACGAGGCTGATGATGACCGTCGTGAGCTGGGCCACGATGCTCGCGCGCGACTCCGGCAGCAGCACGTGCCAGATGATCTGCAGCGGCGTCGCGCCCATGGACTCTGCAGCCTCGACGAGGCCATAGGGGACTTCCTTCAGGCTCGTCTCCACCTGGCGGCCAATGAACGGCACAGCGGCGATAACGAGCGGTACCATGGCCGCCGTCGTGCCGATAGCCGTGCCCACGAGCAGGCGCGTCAACGGGATGATGGCCACCATGAGGATGATGAACGGGATGGAGCGGATGGCATTGACCACCGCACCCACGCTCTTGTTGAGCGCCGCATTCTCGAGGATCTGGCCTTTGCCCGTCGTATGCAGCAGCACACCGAGCGGCACGCCGATGAGCGTTGCCACGAGCATGGAGACCACGACCATGTAGATGGTCTGCCCGAGTGCGGGCAGCAGGAGATCAAGCAGGCTGGCGGACATAGCCGATCACCTCCTTCTGCAGATCGCGGCTGCCCAGGTACTGCAGCGCCTCGTCGATGCGGGCCTGCTCACCGCTGATGCCGATGATCAGGCGGCCGAAGGGCACGTTCTGGATTTCATTCACATCGCCAAAAAGGATGGAGATGGCGAGCTCTGGGAACTTCTTGATGGTATCGGCAATCACCGGTTCGTCCGCGTTCTCACCGATAAAGGTCAGGCGCAGCAGCAGGCTCGTGTCCGGTGCCGGCTCCGGCAGGATCTCCACCTGACGGAACGCCGCGGGCAGGTCGTTGCTGAGCACGACGCTCACGAATTCCTTCGTGATGTCCTGCTGCGGGTGCATGAAGACATCGAGCACGGAGCCCTGCTCCGCGATGACGCCATTCGCGATGACCGCAACCTTGTTGCAGATTTCCTTGATGACACCCATCTCGTGCGTGATGATGACGACCGTGAGGTGCATCTTCTGATTGATGTCGCGGATGAGTTCGAGGATAGCCTTCGTCGTCTGCGGGTCGAGGGCACTCGTGGCCTCATCGCAGAGCAGGATCTTCGGCTCGCTGGCCAGCGCACGCGCGATACCCACACGCTGCTTCTGGCCGCCGGAGAGCTGGGAGGGATACTGCTGCGCCTTGTTCGCGAGGCCGACGAGCTCGAGCAGCGACTCCACCTTCGCCCTGATGTCCGCCTCCTTGCGCCCCGCGAGGCGCAGCGGGAAAGCCACGTTATCGTAGACCGTCGCTGAGGAGAGCAGGTTGAAATGCTGGAATATCATGCCGATATCCTTGCGCGCCTCGCGCAGCTCCTTTTCGCTCAGGGCCAGCATATCCTGCCCGTCGATGAGCACCTGCCCCGCCGTGGGGCGCTCCAGCAGATTGATGCAACGGATGAGCGTCGACTTGCCCGCACCGGACAGGCCGATAATGCCATAGATTTCGCCGGTATCAATGGTCAGATCGATGCCCTTCAGCGCATGCACAGGCCCCGCCGGGCTGGCATAAGTTTTCTCGATATGAGAAAGCTGGATCATGAACCGTTCACTTCCTTGTCGTCTTAACACATATAAATTCTATATGTTTTGCATAGTATCACATTGCTAAACGTTTGTCAATGCTATTTTACAACAGGTTTACACTTTTTGTCTATATTTGCGCAACAGAAAAGCCTGCGGCGCAAACGCCCAGGCTTTCTTGCAAAGACCCCTTCAGTCTCGCTACGCGAGCCAGCTCCCCCAACGGGGGGAGCCACGCCGCTGCGCGGCTATGCACGTCAATCACCGATATAACACAACGTGCCTCTCCCCGTGGGGAGAGGTGCCCCACAGGGGGCAGAAAGGTTCTCCCTCTTTCTCCTCCCATCAAAGCTTGAATCGGCTGACCTCGTTCTGCAGTTCCGTCGCCATCTCGGCCAGGCTCTTGCTGGCGTTGGCAATCTCCTGCACAGAGGCGGACTGCTCCTCGGTGGCGGCGGAGACGGTCTCCGACTCCTGCGCCGCCTTGGTGCTCGTGGCCGTGATCGTGTCGACATGACCGACGATATCCTGACCGGCCGCAGCCATGCCCTCGATGGCCTGGCTGATCTGCTGCACCTGCTGCGAGACCTCTTCGACGATCTCGATGATACGGCGGAAGGACTCGCCCATCGCCATGATCTTCTGTGTACCGACCTTGACCTCTTCGCTGCCCTGCTGCATGCCGGCTACGGCGTTCTCCGTATCCTGGCGTGTAGCCGTGATGAGCTCCGTGATCTTGTGCGCAGCCTCCTGGCTCGACTCGGCCAGCTTGCGCACCTCCTCGGCGACCACGGCGAAGCCGCGGCCCTGCTCGCCGGCACGCGCGGCCTCGATGGCGGCATTCAGTGCCAGCAGGTTCGTCTGGTCTGCGATGCCGGAGATCGTATCGACGATCTCGCCGATCTCCTGCGAGCGCTCACCGAGCGCCGTGACCACCTTCGTGGACTCCGTCGTGGACTGTTCGATGTGCTTGATCTGCACGATGGCCTCGTCGAGGACCTTGCCGCCATCGCGGGCGATATCGGCGGCCTGCTTGCCATGTGCTGCCGCATCGCTGGCGGACTTCGCCGTCGTCTGAATCGTATCGTTCAGCTCGGAGACCGCATGCTTCGTGCCCTAGACGGCCTGCAGCTGCTCAGACGTGCCCTGCGCCACATTCACGATGCTGTCCGCGATCTGGTTCGACGCCTGGGCGGACTGGTCTGTCGTTGCATTGAGCTCCTCCGAGGACGCCGCGAGGGTCTGACTGCTGTCGTGGACCTTCTTGACGGTCTGCGCGATGCTCTGCCGCATATCGATCATCGCATGGGACAGCTGCCCCAGCTCGTTATTCGCCGTGACCTCATTCGGACGATCGCGCAGGTCGTTCTCTGCCATGAGGTGCATCTCAGACATCATGAGCGACAATGGCTTCATGATGCGGTTCACGATGAAGAGCACCGCGATGGAGATGAGTATGATGAGCACGAGTGAGATGCCCGCCATAATCTTCAGCGTGTTGCCGACCGGCGCGAAGAGCTCGTCCTGATCCGCAACCGTAGCGAGACCCCAGCCGGCAGTCTTGATTGGTGCGTAGAAGGCAATCTTGTCCTTGCCATCGTCCCCCTTGAATTTCAGCGTGCCGACATCACCGGAGAGCATCTTCTCGCCCAGCGCCTTCAGCTCGGGATTCTGGCTCCCGGTGATTTTCGCCTTCATGACCTCGTCCTCATTGGGGCTGACGAGGTACGTGCCGTCTTCAGCGACCATGAGGCTGTAGCCATGCTCGCCCATCTTGTAGTCGTTGACCTTATCCATGAGGGCCTGGAGATTGACGGCGGCGAGAATCATGCCAACGGTCTTGCCGTCGTTGTTCCGAATGAGCGAAATACTATTGAAGATAACCTTGCCCGTGGCCTGCGAGATAACCGGCGTGCTGAAGAAGGACTCATGCTGGCCCGTCATCGTCTCTTTATACCACGCCTTATCCTGATTGTGCATCTCCTTGAAGCCGCTCGAGGTCCAGCCGTAGAGATTGCCCGAGCCGTCGAACGGGCCCCAGCTCACGCTGTCATACGTGCCCGGATAGATCTTCTCCATGAGCGTATAGCGGTACTCGATGTTCCGGTTCAGCATCTCGACATTCATGTTGCGCGCACCGAAGTTATCCGCTGCAAGGCGTGTCTCGAGGCGCCGCTTGTCGAGCCAGTTGTTGATGCTGTCACTCATCTCAGACACGACCTGTGTCGTGTCCCGCGTGATCTGCTCCTCGAATGTCGTGCCGACATACCTGAACGTCACGCCCGCCATGATGAGCAGGCCCACGATGACGATGGGCAGCACATACATGAGGATCTCGGTCTTGACGCTGCGCGCCCTGCCGAGTCCCGATACCTTGTCCTCCAAAGCCATATCCATTTCCCTCCTTAAGCAATGCGGCCTTAGTAAAAACCGATGAACCCCACAATCCATCTCACCGCCTATTTGCTTTTTGAGCATATATTTCCACATCCACTCACGCAATACCTGCCAGATACAAAAAAAATCTTGATGACCACCGCCACGCGCTTTGTAAGTAGTGCGACAATTCGCGATATTTTTTATATATAGTCTTTATATGTAAGCATTTACAAAATAAAAATAAATGATATACTGAGAGCCGTAAAGAGTTGAACAGCAAAGAAAAGCATTGGGGCGAGGCGCCCCGGAAAGAGAGAGTCAATAATGAGCAACATGAAACATTCCACGCGTAAACCACTGATCTTTGGCATGGTACTGGCCCTGGTCATCATCGGGTCGCTGTCCGCAGCGTTCTCCCGCCCGGCGGTCATGGACGGCGTGCTCGCCGCGAACATAACGACGCCGTACGTGCCGCAGGCCAGCCAGTTCACGGGCGTCGATGAGACGGCCGATCATTTCCTCGTGCACTACAACCAGGGCATGGGCGCCGACATCGACTACAACGTCACGGTGAACAAGGACACGCAGCGCGTCGACAGCATGACCGTGCAGTACAACAAGAACGCCGCCGGCCAGAGCGCCACGCTGAACGACCAGCAGATCCGCACGCAGATCGCCCACATGGCCCCGGCCGCTGAGATCGAGAGCGTAGAACTCGCGAGCGACGAGCGCGGCTCGTTCTACAACGTCACCTACCGCAACAACGACACACAGGTCAACGCCCAGCTCAGCGCCGAGAACGGCAACGTCATGACCAAAACGATCCACTACAACAAATAAGCCTTGCTTTCCAGTTACCTATCTGTTAAAACAGAGTCAATCGAGAGACATTGAACGACAAAACACCCCAGGGGTTGTGACCTGGGGTGTTTTGCTATGCGTTTGTATGCTAGAAATAGAAATTTCATGTTATAATGTATCTGCTGCTCTCCCTACACTCAAGCAGTGAGAGGAGGTGTAACAGCACATGTTCTACTCATTTCTGATGTCGGTTTTGGCAGGTATACTCAGCCACTATATCTGCAAATGGTTGGATCGGCATCTATAAAAAAACAGCCAGCCTGAAACCGAGCACAGTTTTAAAACGTGCAAGACCCCCTGTCATGAGATTAGGCCCTCATGACAGGGGGTCGTTGTGTTGTAACAACACATGCCTACTCGTTAGCCACTTATATTATATCACGAACATATGCCCGCGTAAACTCAATTGTGGATATCGTTGGCAATGGCTCCGGCCGGGAGGCCGTGAGCCTTTTCGATGGCAGCTTCTTCTGCCTTGACCTGGTCGACGAGGGAGTGCTCCGTGGCCTCAGCCTTCATGCGCTTTTTCTCCGTCGGCGCTACCCAGGTGCGCAGGGCCTTTTTGCGGGCTTCACGCTTCTGCTTCGGCGTGAGTGCCCAGTAGTTGCCGTCACCGTCGTTATACTGTGCAGGCTCCCAGTCACCGTAGGACGGATTCGGCAGCGCGATGTATTTCATGCCGAACTTATCCTTGTTCGCATCGATGATCGCGTTGCGCATCGTCTGCTTTTTATGGTACGTGCCGAGCGGCAGGTCGCCCGCGTTATCGCCGAGGTAGACGACGACGTCGTACTTCGCCTCGATGGCATCATAGCGCGGCTGCTTGTCGCTCGTCGTCGTCTTGAACACCATGTGCTCCTTGTCAATCTGCGGGAAGCCGAGCTGCTTCATGTTGCGCGCCGATCCCTCATACTGCGTGTCCATGCTGCGGTTCGTCACGTAGAAAATCTGCACGCCGAGCTTGTCCACTGCTTGCAGGAAGTCCGTCGCACCCGGCATCGCGAGGGCCTCGCCCGCCGCGCACCACTCGTTCCACGTCTTCGTGCTGTACGCGCTATCCGTGTCGATGAGGCCCGCCTCAAACGCGCTGTTGTCGAGCACCGTCTCATCCGCATCGAGCACGATCGCGAGCGGCTTCGCGCCCTGCTTGTGCTGCGCCACAGCCTGCTTCACCTGCCAGAGCGCCACATTGTACGCCTGATAGCAGAGCTCACGGTACTCCGCCGAGTTCTGCATCCAGCCCACGGCCATCATGAGCTCATCATTGAGATCCTGCTGCGTGAACGCCGCCTCCGCCGGAGCCTGCGCCATAGGCGCCCCGACAAAAGAAACACACAAAGCCGCCGCCACGAGCATCTGTTTCTTCCGCGTCAGCCAAACCATCTTCATCAAAAATCCCCCTGACCTGTAACTAAATCCTTATTACTACGTATCGTATACCCCATATTATACCGTTTCCCCACGAGCCATAAAAGGGACGCGTGTCCCCTTTCGCGAGTTAATTTCTGCTTGCGCAGAGCGCGAACTCTGACTCTAACGCATCATACTCACGTTTTAGCTCCGGATTCTGCAACTGTTCCTGCACAAACTTCTCATAATCTGTCAACACAGTCACGCTTCACTCCTCCTGTCGATAATCACTAACTGAGAAATCGACGATATAATATTTCTTGTTATAACCGAGGCTGTAATTTCTCTACTGAGAACCTTATGCAATAACATGCGTGGTTGCACTAAGGCCTTCAAATCAAGCAATTTGTGGAAACCGACTAGATGATAAAAATGCTCAGGCAAGAATATGAACTTAATGCATATCTGCTCCTGTCTATAGGCTGCCACAATATGGTAATCCTTGTGCAACAAGGGCTTATATAAAACCGCAGCCTCATACAATGCATCCATCCAACTATCCCCCATACATGACAAAAGGCAACGCCACACGGACGCTGCCTCTTATCATGTGCTTTTCTCTTTGGCAGAACAACCTCCGCCTAGCCGTGATATGGCTCAACACGAACCTCGCAAAACCTCGCTGGCTACATCCACGGCGATGAACCCCAACTCAAACGGTTAGGAACGGATTGGCTACCGCTCCTTGCACTATTATTCTAGCATGTCCAGAGACAGAATGCAACTGTTTTCTTATATCATTTTCTATCATATATGTGAAAAAACGCAGCAAGTCGGTAGTTCACCGAGGTGCTGCGTGTTTTTGGTTCTATTTTATTCCAGGGGTTAGGGATATTTTCCTTGCGCTATGGGCTTATTTGCCTACGTTGGTGTAGGTCGTGGTCTCGTCATTGACGACTTTCTTGCCGCAGTATTTCATGACAGCGCGGAAGAACGTGGCGCTGCGGTTAGCGCGGGCGAGGGCCTCGTCGTGCGTGAGCTCGCGGTTCTCGGCGCGGAGTTTCTGGCCGAGCTCGTAGGACTCGTTGGCGATCTTCAGCATCTCATCGATGAGCTGGTCCTCGGTGTCGAAGTGCATGCTGTCGTCGACCGTCATCTCTTTCGCGATGAGGCGGGCGCCGTCATCATCCCATTTCACCTCACTGTGGTTCAGCGTCTGATCCACATTCAGATGATGTTTCTTGTTGAAATCATCGTAGACGCTCATGTGCAGCGGCTGGGAAAGGTCGCCGATGTAGTGGCCGAGGATGGCGTAGTTGTAGTCGTCGAAACGGCCCATCTCCGTCCAGGCCTTGCTCTTGCGCGTGGCGTTCACGATGCCGCCGAGGATCCAGCCGTCTGGCGCATCATCGCGGGACTGGCCGATCATCTCCAGCTGCTCATCGACATCCTTGCGCGTGGGGGCCTTGGCGGCATCATAGAAGTGACCCTGACCGTCGCTCTTGCGCAGTTTATTAATGGCAGAGACCGTCTTCGATACGTCCGGCGCGCAGGCATTCTGATAGCTGCGCAGGCCCGCCGTGCGCTCGATGGCCATGTGCGTCTGGTCCGTCCAGGCGAGAGCCGTGGTCGGCGCAAACGTCAGCGCGCCAAAGCTCGCGAGCATAGCGGGGATAATCATCAACTTGGATTTACGCGTGATTTTCATGTTGTCCTCCTGTGTGAAAGAACGAGAAGAAACTATTCCTTGTAAATACACGGCCCGCAAAGCGCGAGCCGTATATCTTCATGACATATTATATATGTGAGAAATCAACGGAACTTGTAGGCAACCTCAGCCATAACATAGTTCTTCCATTTACCATTGGCTGGGTCATAGTTGCTGTTACCGCCCTTATCCTTCATGCGAGCAACTGCCACATCAGCGGACAATCCCTTAGCAAAGGTATGACCATAGCTGAGGCGCACACCGCTGGCGTCATCGACAAACGTCGGATTATGAGAGTCAACTGCATTACAACCGACATTCTGATACTTCAGAGACCAAACATTCGTGCCGGGCTTCTGAAGTGGCAGACCGGACGTCATATCGGATGTCGGACCAGTAAACACTTCGACGTACCAAGCTCTGCGGTCGGATTTGCTATCGCTGCCAATCCAGTTGCTCGAAGCCGATTTAGTGCCCTGACGCATCGAATATTTACGAGAACCATTCTTTACCGAATCCGAGAGATTATATACATACTCACCCTGTACCGTGAAGGCCTTGGCTTTCACCTTGCTACCCACGGAAACGAGATGCAGCTCATTGTAGTGGCGCTGCGTAAAGTTTTTACCCGAGGGAACAAACGTGCCCTCGACTTTTCTCGTCTTTTGTTCTACCTTGCCAGTAGATTCGTTCAGTGCATAGTAGGTCTCGGTTTTATCCTTTTTGTAATAACCGCCCTCATACTCGCCATCGGCATCTTCATTATAGAATGTAGCGGACGTATCGTGATGAATGCCCGTCAGAGAAAGCTGCCATGCCTTGGACAAATCTTTTGTGTAGTTTGCAGCGAGGAAGTTCGAACCATTCTTCTTGCGGCCAAACATGAGCTGCAGGCACTCCGGATCGTACCAGTTACCGAAGGAAACCTGCACACCAGTCAAGTTACCCGTAGAATTATGGATTAAGCCCTGCCCCAGATAAGCACCTTTTTTACCGAGCGTATAATTCACTTTCGCTTTTGGATCCTTCAGTTCCAGGAAATACTGGTCGAAGTAAGCACCCGAGGAACCCGTCTTACCATAATCCGTACCGAAGGAATCGTAATCGCTGTGCAGACGAGCCTGGAATTTAATCGTCTTAGACTGGTAATAGTTGAACTGAATACGGTTATACGTATTCGTATAGTCCTCATAATCTTTAGAACCGTTACCCTTTACACTGTAACCGCCCAAATTCTGACGATCATGAATATAACCCAGAACACCGTTGAACTCGATGCGAGCCTTATCACTAACCTCTGCGCTGGCCTGATTCGTATCCATGATCTGCACGCCGCCCGTGATGCCCATCATGAGGGCCAGGGTCAGCGAAAGTTTTGCTGATTTCTTCATTATATATACTCTCCTATCTTGCTAACATCTGTGGAGGAAGGCCCTTGCGGGGGACACCCTCAGTCGACTTCGTCGACAGCCCCCTCAGGGAGGGGGCCAAGGGAGGGGACGACCCCTTCAGGCCCTGCGGGCCAGCTCCCTCAAAGAGGGAGCCAAGGATTGTTTCCTTCCTATTATGTATGACCGATTTTATATCAACTTACTTTGCGGCTTTAGCCTGCTTGTCCTGGGTGCTCTTTGTCGGGACCCATTTCTTCAGGGCCTTGTTGCGGGCTTCGCTCTTCTGCTCCGGCGTGAGCTTCCAGTAGTCACCGCTGGTCTTGCCGTCGCGGTAGAGACCCGGCTCCCAGTCGCCGTAGGTCGGGTTCGGGAGGACGATGAACTTGTGACCGAATTCGCTCTGATGCTGGTCGACGATGGCGTTGCGCTCGTTCTGCATCTTGTGGTACGTGCCGATCGGCAGGTCGCCGGCGTTGTCGCCCATGAAGACCACGACGTCGTAGTCTTTCATGATGGCATCATAGCGCGGCTGCTTGTTGCTCGTGTCCGTCTTGAACATGAGGTGCTTTGCATCCACCTGCGGGAAGCCAATGGCCTTCATGTTCTTCGCGCTGCCTTCGAGCTGCGTCTTCGCGCTGCGGTTCGTGACGTAGAAGATGTCGACGCCCAGCTTGTCTACAGCCTGCAGGTACTCCGTTGCGCCCGGCATGGCCGTAGCCTGTGCGGCTGCACACCACTCGTCCCAGGTTGCGTTGCTGTAGGCATTGTTCGTGCCGATCAGGCCGGCCTCGAATGCGCTGTTATCCACGACCGTCTCATCGCAGTCGAGCACGATCGCCAGCGGCTTGTCGCCCTTCTTGTGGTGAGCGACGGCGGCCTTGACTTGATCGAGTGCCGCGTTGTAGGCCTGATAGCACAGCTCGCGATACTCCGCGGAGTTCTGGAACCATGCGACGGCCATCGTCAGCTCGTTATTGAGGTCTTTCTGCGTGTACGCCTCGGCCGCATAGGTGGTCTGCACCGGTGCCGCGAGGATCGATACACTCAGGGCGGCAGCTGCAACGAGCGCCTTCCGTTTGCTCAGGAAATTCAGTTTCATGATCTTTCCCCTTCCCAAAATATAACGTTCGTCATAATCGGGAAATAAATTATCATCCGTTCACAGGAACAATTCATCACGCATTCTGACAAGCCGGTACTGCGTATTCGCCCGGGCCAGTGTCCATGTTTCCTGTCCGCCTTTACCGTCCGTCAGGACATATGTCCGACTGTTTCTTGTGAGTTTTCTGAATATTTACTTCTCCTTGATGACAGGAAAAGTATAACAAAATTCGTACCAGTAAGAAAAGGACGCATGACCCTTAATTGTACACCTTTGTTGACTATTTTCACAGATTTTTCATATCGTTAACCAATTCAACGAATTTTAGGCAGGATTGCCACCTAAAATTTCGCCTTTTGACCAATAAATAAAACATAAAAAGGACATACTTCCCTATAGAGCAGAAGTATGTCCCTATGTGACAGTTTTATTATTTTGTCTTGTTTTAAGCCTTACTTGATGACGTTCCAGTTGTGGTCACAGTTCGGGGTGATCGTGCCCTTGTCCTGGATGTACTTCATGAGGATACTGCGCACCTGGCCGTCGTCGCCCATCTGCTTGATGGAGTTGAATACGACCTCGGGGCGCTTGTCACCCGTGTAGCCCATGGCTGCCATGTAGCCGCCGCCACCGTTCATGCGGTAGTCGTTGATGGCCATGGTGAAGCTGTCCGTATCCTTGACATCTTTACCCTGATACTGGAGCTTCGTGATCTTGTGGCCGGACGGCTTGGTCGTGTCGATGGTGTAGTCCACGCCCTGGATCATATCGTAGTTGTAGTCCGGCTGCACGCCGTAGTGGTCGGCCGCGAACTCCATGTACTTGCGCAGCTCGGCGCCCGTGATGCGGATGCCATAGAGATAGTTCTCATAGATGTAGAGGCCCGCGATCTCCTGACGCGTAACCGGACCCTTGGCGATGCTCTGCGCCGGGTTGAACGAAGCGCATGCGGAGAGCTGCGTGCCAGCGACTTCGCGCTGTACGTTGTTCACGAAGTCCACGATCGCAGAATCCTGATGGTTCGACTCCTGCCCGCTGAACTCGCCCGTGGACTGGCCAATGACGCCCTGCAGGTAGTTCAGGGTCTTGTCGTGCCATTTCTGAACGCCCTTGACGATCTTCGGATCGTCTGCGACGCCCTTGACGGAGATGGCCTGCGTCGTGGCTTTCTGTACCTTCCACTTGCCATCGACTTTCTTCAGCGTGAGCACGCTCTTACCGACGAATTTGCCGTCCTTGCCACTCTCGACGATGGGCACGCCATTGATGACCGCATCCGGATAGACCGTGCCGTCCGGACCTTTGATGCCCTTTGCGTTGTCGATGACGACATGATTATGGGCGCAGATGAGCAGGTCGAGCTCCGGGCAGTTCTTCGCGAGGTTCACGACCTGGTTCTCCGCCGCATCGCGGCCCGGGCGCTCCACGCCGGAGTGCGTGACGCCGATGATGAGATCGACGCCCTGCGCCTTGAGCTCCTTGATGCACTGCTGCATGACGGGGATCTGGTCGACGAAGTGCACACCCGCATAGTGGGACTTCGCCTCGAAGTTCGGGATGGCCGGCGTGACTTCGCCGATGATGCCGACGCGCACCTTCTCGCCGTCGATTTTCACCGTCTTGATGATGTACGGCTTCACCGCCGACCAGGTCTTGCCCGTCTTGTCGTCGATGACGTTCGCGGCGAGCACCGTGCTGCCCTTGATGGCCTTCTTCAGGTAGTCGAGGCCGAAGTTGTACTCGTGGTTGCCCGTGACGATGGCATCGTAGCCGATGGTCTTGAAC
>Ga0256406_1002899_pt1 | contig 22862 bp, 17 predicted proteins | sample RumenRJG_03DNA_FD_185986 | JGI IMG/M metagenome (GOLD analysis project Ga0256406, IMG submission 185986) | Bovine rumen microbial communities from Lethbridge, Alberta, Canada - RJG_03 | ecosystem: Host-associated > Mammals > Digestive system > Stomach > Rumen | place: Canada: Alberta | collected... | reverse complement strand
AAAGTCAACTTATTCTTCCAAAAATTTTTAAGCAAAATAGAAGGTAAAAGGGGATCAGGAGTTAGGAAGGCAGGAAGGAATGGCAGCGGCCTCGTCTAGGCGTCCTTCCTTGTTAGTATTCAGATTACTTATACCTCATACTTGGAATACCTGGAGAAAAAACACAATAAGGAAAAACTTTCCTTATGTTTCAAGGTTAATCTTAACATATACATGAAATAGATTGATACGGCGACCAGATCAGACTGATTCAGATCACAAATTTGGTTAGCCTGCGATAATTCATCCCGCAGTTCAACCTGCCGGGAGCTCTTTCAAATCATGTTCGGAAAAAGTGTGATCCAAAGCATGGACTGCACTTCGGCGCAGAAGAAGAACCAGGAGGTGGAGTCATTCTCACCAGGATGCTCGGGCGCATCGGCCTGTGCGCCGGCCAGGGCCGACGCCCTGAACACCAGGCAGGAGCTCGTCAATTTCCTCAACGGAAAGGGGATCGACTGGCTGCTCCCGGTGAAGAAGAACGGCGGCAACGCGGATCTGATGGAAGGCATTGGGAAGGCCTTCGAGGATCACAAGGGCGAGGCATCATCCGAGACGGAGGCAAGCAAGACCGGAGGACGCGTCGAGGAGAGGACGCTCAGGTTCCTCCCGGCATCGGCGCTTCCTGAAGGCCTCGCCTATCCCGGAACCGGCACCATCGCGATTGTCGACAAGCGCACCGAGTTCCCGCGCATTGGGTGCGAAAAGCCAAGGCGCCCCGAGACGGGCAGGATCTGCTACATGTCATCATTGCCGTACAACGAGGAAAACAACCGGCAGATCAAGCACTCGCTCTCGGTTCGCTGGCTCTGCGAGGCACACCACAACACCATCGACGAGGTCCTGCTCCAGGATCGCAGGGCGCTGTGCGACGAGAACCACCTGTCCACCGTCATCGGGCTGAACAAGTGCGCGTACAACATCCTCACCTTTGCCAGGGCAAGGCTCTCGGCCCAGGGCTTGCGCAGGATCAAGTTCCGCAGCAGGAAGACCGAGAGGAACGCCCGCCTGCTCTCGTACAAGGAGACTGTCGGGGAAATGGCCGACAACATCCTCCTGGCAGTGGAATGCATCGCCGACTACCTGTCGGCCGAGCCTGAAGGGCAGGCCTGAGACAGAACGCTGGCAAGACCAGCCGCCCGGCATCGCCATTCATCCCAATCCCAGCAAGCATCCTTCACGCAAGACCTCAATCTGGGGACTTGAGCCTCAGGCACAAGGCGTTTACGAACATGATTTCAAAGAATCCCCGGTAGGCTATGCCACCGGATGAATTAATCAAGGCTAACCAAATTTGTGATCTGAAACGTCATGATTTTGTCGACGTAATTATTTTTACGTTGAATATTATTATAGAAACTTTAGTTATATCGCACAGTAAACAATATGAAAGGTTCTGAAACGCAATTGGTCTCATTTCTTGAAGGTGCCGACAAGCGCTTTGACATTCCTGTATTCCAGCGCAAGTACGATTGGAGAACTGAGAATTGCCAGCAGTTGCTCAACGATCTAGATGCATTGAATCTAAGCATTGGTTCCGACGGGCAGCGCGCGAATCACTTCTTCGGAAGCTTGGTGGCCAAGTCTTCAGGCGACGGAGCCAAGATCATCTTTCAGATCATAGACGGCCAGCAGCGCATCACTACTGTCACGCTCCTTCTTGCAGCCATAGCAAACTTGGCGAAGTCAGGCGAATCAACTGAGCAGGACAAGGAACTTCACGGCGAGATCATGGAAAGGTTCCTGATCTCAAAGTGGGCGAAAGAAGGCGACAAGGTGAAGCTCCATCCGGTGAAAGGCGATCGGGAGGCGCTCGAGAAGATCCTCGCAGGAGATGACGGCGATCTCGTCGAAGGCTCGAACCTGACTGTCAACTATCGCTTTTTTGAAGAGCAGTTAATGCGCCGCAGCATGTCACTGAGGGATCTGTATGCCAAGGTTGCCATGCTCCAAGTCGTGGTCATTACGCTCGATCAATATGACGATGCCCAAGAGATCTTCGAGAGCCTGAACTCTACAGGGCTGGCCCTGACTGAGGGCGACAAGATCCGCAATTACGTGCTCATGGACCTCAAGCCTGCCGACCAGGAGAGGATCTTTTCCCAGTACTGGAACAGCATTGAGAAGTGCGCAGGATCCGACGTCAGCTGGTTCGTGCGCGACTATCTGATTGTCAAGTTGGCCAAGGCTCCAGCCAAGAACAGGATCTACCTCTCCTTCAAGGAATACGTGGCCTCGGCAGGGCTCAAGCACAAGCAGGAGGAACTGCTGGGCGACATGCTCAGCTATGCGCGCATCTACCAGAAGCTGCTTGGCAGCGGCTTTGGCATAGCGGATGTCGACAACTGCATCTTCAGGCTCAACCGCCTTGAGATCAACGTTCAGCGCCCCTTCCTCATGGAGGTTGTGAAGAAGTACGAGGACGGAGCGTTAAGCAGCGGTGATTTATCGTCCGTCTTCAAGATTGTCGAGGACTACATCGCCCGCAGGGCCTTTTGCGGGATCCCGACGGCAGGGCTCAACAAGATTTTCGCGTACCTCGACCATGAGGTTGACCGCTACGGGAATGACGCGCCTTATCCAGCACGCCTTGCCTACGCGATCCTCTCAAAGAAGGAGAGCGCCAGGTTCCCGCGCGATGCCGAGTTCAAGGAAACCCTTGAGCAGAGACAGATCTACCAGATGCGGCCGGCGTACAGGACTTACCTGCTCGAGCGCTTTGAAAACCATGGCACGCGGGAGACTTCGGATGTCTACAGGAACCTCGACGATGGTGCTTTGAGCATTGAGCATGTCATGCCCCAGACGCTATCCAGGAAATGGCAGGAAAGCCTCGGTCCGGATTGGAAGGAGATCCATGAAAAATGGATAAACCGGCTTGGCAACCTGACCTTGACTGGGTACAACTCGGAGATGCGCAACGCCCCATTCAAGGACAAGAAGGAATGCGAGCACGGCTTCTCAACTAGCCACCTTCATCTCAACGCCTGGATCTCGAAGCAAGAGAAGTGGGGGCCGGAGGAAATCGAAGAGCGCACGCACGCGATGACAGAGGAGGCGGCAAGAGAGATTTGGCCTTTGCCAAAGACCTCGTTTGAACCGGAGGCAAGGCAATTTGACGAGTTCACCCTGGATGGAGATGAAACAGCCCTTACCGGAAGGATGCTGGCAAAGTACTCCTATGGCGATGAGGAGATCGAGGCAAGTTCTTGGGCAAACATGGTGCTGCAGCTTGCAAGGCGCCTGCACATGCGTGACAAGTCGGTGCTCAGCAGGATTGTCTACCTGAGCCCGGCTCGCGATGCGATGCCAGACAGGTACTTCAGTGCCAATCCAGGCGATTTCCGCAAGCCAGAGGAAGTGGCGGACGGGATCTACATGGAGTGCAACACCAGCACATCGCTCAAGATCTCAATCTTGAGAGCCCTCTTCAAACTCTATGGCGCCGACCCATCCGACCTTACCATCTACGTCAAATGATCCTCGCCACTGCCGCCTTCTTGCGGCAATGCTGCCAAGGCGCGCCTTGAAGGGGCGCGCCTTGGCATCATCTCACGCTTTTAGCAAGCAGACTTCCCAATTCCGCAACTTGGCGCACGCTTGACAAGGGTGCAATCTTGCATATTCAATGGCGCATTCGGATAATGCGTCCAGAAAAACGCCCAACATAAGGGCGGCATGAGCGGAGGGCTAAGGCATGTCACAAGAAGAACCCCGGTTTTACAAGGACGACGATGTTCCAGTGGGGCGCGTGGTCGAGCGCCCGGTCTCGTCGCTCTCCGATCAGGGCGCGATGGTCGACTGCGGCGTCCACGGCGATCTCTTCGTGCCGCGACGCCAGCTGCCCCGCTATATAAAGGAAGGGGACACGGTGAGAGTGTTCCTCTATCAGGACTCGGGCAGGGTGCTCGCCACGGCGAGGAAGCCCATGCTGGAGCTTGGGATGGCCGGACGGTTGCGCGTGGACTCGGTCGAGTGCGGCACCGCCTATCTCGACATGGGCATCCCCAAGGAGCTTGTGGTGCCGATCTCCGAGCAGCGCGAGGAGTTCGAGCCCGGCGAGCTCGTGCCGATCTTCGTGGCGATGGACGATCAGGGCAGGCTTTTTGGCACGCAGCGCTTCAACCGCTACATCCATGAGCTGCCGCTGCGCGGCAGGTACCGCCGCTTCGACCGCGTCAAGTGCGTGCCGGTCGCGCGCACTCCGCTGGGGTGGCGCGCCGTCATCGACGACGACTGCTACGGCGTCATGTACAAGGAAAACGAGAAGGGCGAGGTGGAGCTCGGGCGTCGCTACGACGGCTACATCATCATGATCCGCCCGGATGGAAGGCTCGACGTCTCGCTTCAGGAGCCGGGCGCAGGCGGCGTCGAGCACGCCGCGCTCGAGCTCATGCAGGCCCTCGACCGCTCAAACGGGAGCCTGGACTTCAACGACAGGTCCGATCCGCGCGTCATCGAGGACTACCTGCACATGTCAAAGGGCAAGTTCAAGAAGGCCATCGGCCACCTCTACAAGCTGCGCCTCATCGAGATCCTCGAGGACGGCATCAGGCTTACCGACAAGGGCCACGACGAGATAGAAAAGCGGCTCCATGGGCAAAAGCACGGCGAGATAGAGCAGGAGATGCGCGACGAGCAGGCCCTGGAAGAGGATGAGCTTGAGAAGGTCGAGAAGGAGGAGGGGCAAGATGCTCGGTGATTGGCTGATGTTCCTGGCAAAAGGCGTCACGGTCGCGGTGATCATCACGGCGTGCGCGGGCGTGCTCATCACGCTGGCCGCCGCCGCGCGCAAGGTGGCTTCCACGAAGGACGAGGAGGGGCACGTCGAGTTCAAGGATCTGCGCGAGGATGCCGACAGCCTGAGATCGCGCGTTGAGAAGGCGCTGCACGACAACTCCGACGAGTATCGCGAGGAGCCCAAGAAGGGCAGGAAGCAGAAGAAGTCCGCCCCTGCCGCGGATGCTCCCGCGCAAGATGCACCCGCCAAGGCCGGTGATGAGGCGAAGGAGGCCGCCGCATCTTCAAAGGAGCCATCTTCAAGGGAGCTCAAGGAGCGCGCCAAGCCGGTCAAGGACAAGGCGCTTGACAATGAGCGCGCCGCCGAGGCCGCATCGCGCCGCGAGGCCATCGCCAGGATGCGCAAGGAAGGCCAGTTCTGCCCGCGCAACCTCTACGTCATCGACTACGACGGCGACGTCAAGGGCTCGTCCAATTCCGAGTTTGCAGAGGAGGTAAGCGCGGTGCTCGAGTACGGCACCAAGGATGACGAGCTCATCGTCAACCTGCGCTCCCCAGGCGGCATGGTGAGCGCCTACGGCTACGCCTCCTCCCAGCTCTCGCGCATCCGCGTGCGCGGCATCAAGCTCACCGTGTGCGTGGACGAGGTGGCCGCCTCGGGCGGGTACCTCATGGCCGCGGTGGCCGACAAGATCATCGCCGCCCCGTTTTCATACATCGGATCCATCGGCGTGGTCGCCGAGTTCCCGAACTTCAACCGCCTTCTGGAGAAGCAGGGCGTGCAGTACGAGCAGGTGACCGCCGGCAAGTACAAGCGCACGCTCTCGATGCTCGGCAAGAGCACCTACGAGGGGCGCGAGAAGGTCAAGGGCGAGCTTGAGGCGGTGCATCGTCGCTTCAAGGAGGTCGTCGCGCGCTACCGCCCCAAGGTGGACATCGATGCCATCGCGACGGGCGAATGGTGGCTGGGGACTGACGCCAAGGAGCGCGGCCTGGTCGATGAAATAGGCACTTCCGACGACTACATCCGCTCGCGCCTTGACGCAACATCAGGGAGCGCCCTCAAAATACTGTGGCGCAAGGATGAGAAAAAGCCTATTTTGAAAAAGGCGTTAGGACTGCTCTCGGCCAGGACCTGGGTCAAGGCCCTGGGCGACGAGCTGGAAGAAAAAGCGGCGCGCCATGACGGCGGCGCCATCAGGTAGAGGACATAAGGAACAAGGTTTCACCATGGGCAAGTCACTCGTCATCGTCGAGTCTCCTTCTAAGGCCACGATCATCAACAGGTTCCTGGGCGACGGCTACGTCGTCAAGGCCTCGGTCGGCCACATCCGCGACCTGCCGGTCACCGGGGGCGCGAAGTCCAGGCCGGAGGCCGGGGTGAAGCGCCCGCGCACCCGCAAGTCCAAGAGCGAGGCGCTCTTTGCGCGCATGGGTATCGATCCCACGAACCACTGGAAGGCCGACTACGAGATCATGCCGGGCAAGGAGAAGGTGGTCGCCGAGCTCAAGAAGCTCTCCAAGAGCGCCGACAAGGTCTACCTCGCAACTGATCTTGACCGCGAGGGGGAGGCCATAGCCTGGCACCTGAAGGAAGTGCTCGGAGGGGACGATGCCCGCTACCTGCGTGTCAAGTACCCCGAGATCACCAAGCGCGCCATCGACGCGGCCTTCGCCAACCCGGGCCGCATCAACATGGATCTCGTGAAGGCCCAGCAGACCCGCAGGTTCCTCGATCGCGTGGTGGGCTTCATGGTCTCGCCGCTTTTGTGGAAGAAGGTCGCCCGCGGGCTCTCGGCAGGCCGCGTGCAGTCGGTGGCGGTCGAGCTCATCGTGATGCGCGAGCGCGAGATCAGGCGCTTCCTCCCCGAGGAGTACTGGACCATCTCGGCGCTGACCAGCACGAAGAAGGGCGAGGATCTGCTCCTCGAGCTTGCGACTATCAACGGCGCCAAGGCCGCGCTTCACAACAAGGACGACGCCCAGAAGGCCGTCGCTGGGCTCAAGGCCGCCGACTTCGTGGTCTCCTCGGTGGAGTCCTCGGCCAAGAAGGCGCACGCGCTGCCCCCGTTCACCACCTCGACGCTCCAGCAGGTTGCAAACCAGCGCCTCGGGTTCTCGGTCAAGAAGACCATGACGCTCGCCCAGCGTCTGTACGAGCAGGGCTACATCACCTACATGCGCACCGACAGCGTGAACCTCTCCCAGGAGGCCATAGCCGCAGCGCGCGACATCATCAAGGACAAGTTCGGCCCGGCCTACGTGCCTGCAAAGCCCAACTACTACCACTCGAAGGAGAGCGCCCAGGAGGCCCACGAGGCCATCAGGCCCTCCCATCCCGACCGCTCGGTGTCGGCGCTTGAGCGCGACGAGCAGCGCCTCTACCAGCTCATCTTCGACCGCTACCTGGCCTGCCAGATGCCCGAGTGCAGGTACGAGAGCACGACGATCAGCGTCAACGCCGGCCCCTACGGGCTCAAGGCAAACGGCCGCGTCATCACCTTCGACGGCTTCAGGCGCGTCTGGGGCGCGGGCAAGCAGGAGGACGTGGTGCTGCCCAAGCTTGCCGTGGGCGACAGCCTCGGCTTTTTAAAGGCCGATCCCCTGCAGCACTTCACCCAGCCGCCCGCCCGCTACAGCGAGGCGACGCTGGTGAAGAAGCTCGAGGAGGACGGCATCGGCAGGCCCTCGACCTACGCGACCATCATCTCGACCATCCAGGATCGCGGCTACGTGCGCCTGGAGCACGGCAGGTTCTACGCCGAGCCCATGGGCGAGATCGTGACCGACCGCCTCATATACAGCTTCAAGGAGCTCATGGATCCGCACTTCACCAGCAACCTCGAGACCCAGCTCGACCTCATCGCCGAGGGCAAAGCCGACTGGGAGCAGAGCCTCGACTCGTTCTACGGGGACTTCGAGAAGTCCCTGGAGAAGGCCGAACTCCCGGCCGCCGACGGCGGCATGCCCGAGAACCACCCCATCGAGACCGAGCTCGTCTGCCCCAAGTGCCACAAGCACCACATGGCCGTGCAGTCGGGCAAGACCGGGGTGTTCCTAAGCTGCCTTGGCTTCTACGACAAGTCGGTGCCCGAGGATCAGCGCTGCCGCAACACCATGAACCTAAAGCCCGTGGACTTCGGCAAGCGCAAGCTCACCGAGGAGGAGGAGGCCGAGATCCTGAGGACCATCCCGCGCTGCCCCAAGTGCGGCGCGGCGATGCAGCCCTACAGCGTCGACGATCACCACCGCCTCTACCTCTGCGGCACGCCCAACTGCGGCGGCCACCTGCTCGAGGAGGGCAGCTTCGAGGGCGACATCGAGAAGGGGCCGCAGGGCGTGATCTGCGAGCGCTGCGGCAGCCCGATGGAGCTCAAGGAAGGGCGCTTTGGCAAGTACATGGCCTGCACGAACAAGGAGTGCGGCAACACCCGCAAGATCTTGAAGAACGGCGAGGTCGCCCCTCCGCGCGAGCAGCCCGTGGACCTGCCAGAGCTCCTGTGCAAGGCCAAGGGATCGCACTACGTGCTGCGCGACGGAGCCGCCGGGATCTTTCTGGCCGCGCACAACTTCCCCAAGGTGCGCGAGACCAGGGCCCCGCTGGTCTCCGAGCTCAAGCGCTTCCGCGACCGCATCTCGCCTAAGTTCCAGTACTTGGCCGACGGCCCGGAGCAGGACAGTGACGGCAACCCTGTCGAGGTGCGCTTCTCGCGCAAGGCCAAGGCCCAGTACCTGGCCTCGGTCAAGGACGGCAAGCCCACCGGCAGGATCTGGCTTTACGATCAGGCGACGTCCTCATGGAACGAGCGCGAGGGCAAGTCATCCTCCACCACCACGGCGCGCCGCACCTACAGGCGCCGCAGCACCAGCGCGAAGTAAGGCCCAAGCAAGGCATAAGCCTCAAGAAGGCGCCCCGCCCCTTTTCTGGGAGCGGGGCGCCTTGTTATTTCCCGCGGTTTTTTCGCATCGTTTCAGTTTCGTGCGCGCATTGGTGCCGCATCTGATTTCACAGCGGTTAAAATGTAGCGGTCTAGCATATTGGAGATCGTCTGATGACTACCACAAGAACTGTCAACAAGGGTTTTTGGCGCGATGCCGCCGTGGCTGCCGCCGTGGCATTCGCCCTGGCCGCCCCCGCGCAGGCGCTGGCGGCCTTCAAGGTCGGGATCATGATGCCGACGCAGAACGAGGATCGCTGGAACGACGAGGGCAAGAAGCTGCGCGACGCCGTGGCAGCCGAGGGCCTGGAGCCTGATCTCTACTTCGGCGGCGACGACGACATCCCCATCCAGCAGCGCCAGATCCCGCGCCTGGTGAATGACGGCAAGAACGCCATCGTCATCGCCCCCATCGACGGCGACGCGCTCACCGACCAGCTCGCCGAGGCCAAGTCCAAGGGCGTGCCGGTGATCTCCTACGACCGCCTGATCATGAACTCCGATGCCGTCACCTACTACGCGACCTTCGACAACAAGAAGGCCGGCGTGATCCAGGGCCAGGCCATCGAGCGCGCGCTCGATCTGGCAAACGCCTCCCCTGATTCGCCCAAGACCATCGAGTTCTTCACCGGTTCCGAGCGCGACAACAACTCCAAGTTCTTCTGGGACGGCATGCTCGAGGTGCTCCAGCCCTACCTCGACAGCGGCGTGCTGATCTGCCCGTCAGGCCAGGTCAAGATGCACGACTGCGCCATCGACAAGTGGAGCGACGACATTGCGATGAAGCGCATGGACAGCCTCATCAAGAAGCAGGGCTACAAGCCCGACGGCACCGGCAAGCAGCACCTGGACGCCATCTACTCATCGGCCGACATCCTCACCGACGGCATACTCGTGGCGCTCAAGAACAACGGTTACAAGGCAGGCAAGATGCCGGTGATCACCGGCCAGGACGCCAAGCCCGAGACCCTCAAGGAGATCCTGGACGGCGAGGTCACGATGACCGTGTTCAAGGACGCCGATCTGCTCGTCGACCGCGTGGCCAAGATGGTCAAGTCCCTCTCCGAGGGCAAGGAAGTCGAGGTCAACGACACCAAGACCTACGACAATGGAACCGGCCCGGTGAAGACCTACCAGTGCGAGCCTGTCGAGATCAACAAGGACAACTTGAAGAAGCTCCTGCTCGACACCGGCAAGCGCAAGATCTGAGGTAAAACCTTCCTTGTAAAAGCCCGGCCCGCCATCTGGCGGGCTTTCTTTTAGGCGCTGGAAATTCACCATGCCTTCACTTCAGCCTCAAGCCACAGGATGGCGCGGCTTTAATCAGCCGCCCTTCCTGGCCGAGCGGATCTTGAGGCACGCCTGCTTGGGCTTTCCGCCGCCGTACTTCTTGAACACCCGCTCGAAGCTCGTCAGGGAGGAGAAGCCTGAGGCCTGCGCGATGGCAGTGACGCTCAGATCGCTCTCGTGTAACATCCTCAGCGCGTGGAGCACCCTCATCCGTCCGATGTACTCGCCTGCCGAGCAGTTGGCGTAGGCGCGGAACTCATTTCGAGATGAAGAAGCGCGCGGCAAGCGAGTTTAGATCCAGCCTCTCTGAGTAATGGCTCTGGATGTAGCGCACCACCTCCGCCATCCGCCCGCCGTTCACGACCACCGCCTCCTCATTGCGGTTGCTCAGCATGAAGATGAGCAGCCTCGAGGCCATGCTCTGCAGCATCGCGCCGCCTAAGGCGGCCTTCGATCATGTGAAGACCTTGAAGGTGCTGGTAGCGGCGAGGCGCGAATGCTCCTTTGGCTACTACGGGGACGACGGGCACAGCAAGGACTTCGAGCGCGGGATCTACGCGCTGACCGCCATCACGTCAAGGCCCGGCAAGCGGCCTGAGATCGCATTTGAAAAGCAGGGATCCCACCCCCACAGCTGCGAGCATCTGGATCTGAGCGTGGCGAGCCCGCAAAAGGGGGCGCTGTTCGTGAGCGTCGCAGGGCGGAACCTCAGGCGGCAACTCATCATGGAGGACTTCGATCGTGATGCGGAAGGCTGGTACTACGATCTGCAATCGCGGATCATCATGGTAAAGCGCCAAAAGCCCAAGTCCGACCGCTTCAGCATCATCGTGAGCACCGAGAAGTTCGACCCCATCTGCATGGCCGGCGCCCCTGGCGGGAATGAAGGCTGAAGGCGGGCACGCAGCGCGGGTGCCCAGGGGCCAGGAGCGCATCCTCTCAAGGATGCGCTTCAAAGCGTCATCGGGTACTCGCTTATGAGCTGGATGAGCCTCAGATCCTCCTCGCTGCCCTCGTCGAGGTAGCCTGAGAGGCCTTCGGCCTCGCGCTCGTAGGCGCGCGCGTGCCTTGCGATCATCTGGGAGGAGAGTTGCGCGTAGCGCTCGTAGACCGCGCCGCTGATGCGCCCGCGCTCGTTGTCGCCCAAGTACATGTAGTACCTGCCGCGCAGCGTCATCGAGATCCCCGACGGAGCCTCAGGCACCGTGCCTGAGGCGTAGCAATCCGAGAGGAAGGCCCGATCGGCATCCGAGCGCGCCGGATCCTCGCCTACGGCCTTGGGTGCGGGGTAGGCGAGATCGCCTAGAGGCTTGCCAAAGAGCGCGCGCATGGCCCAATCCCTGTCATAGCGAAGCCTTGCAAGCCTCTGCGGCGTCAGGACGCCCGGAGGGGCGGCCATCATCCCGCCTGCGCGTTCGTAGATGAGCGGCAGCACGAGCCCCTGGGAGTACAGCGCCATGCTGAAGGCGCCATGGTTCTCCCCGGTGACGCGCGCAAGCCCGCAGTCGCCCTCGATGGTGGTCACGGCCACCGGAGTGCCGTCCTTGAGCGCCTTGCGCAGCAAGGCTGCGCGATCATCCTCAGGGCGGAGCATGTAGGAGATGAGCTTCCTGTTTTTGGCGTGGAGCGCCAATGCCAGCGAGCGCAGCATCCCCAGGCGCTGGACCTGGGTCACGGCGCGGTAGGCCTTGTGCTCGAGCGACTGCCATGTGCGCTCAAGCGATGGCAGGGGCGACATCGGGAAGTCGCCTAGCAGGTTGCAGGCAAAGGCTGCGGTGCGCAGGCTCACGATGCCCGCCATGCGCGAGGTGAGATCGGGAGATTGGAAGCACTCGCGGGCGCAGCGGTCGAGATCATAGAGGTACTGGGGGTTCCAGGTCAGCACCACCTTGCCGGCGACCCTTGCGCGCACGCGCTTTATGAAGTCGGCCAGGCTCTGGCTTCCGCGCAGGAAGGCCGGGGCGATGCGCTGGGCGAAGAGGTAGTTTGGCGAGGGGAGGAAGCGCTCGGGGAGGCGGCCCCAGAGTGCCTGGGCCTCGGAGACAGGTTCAAGCGACGGGGTGAGCTCCTGCATGACCGCGCCGCAGATGATGCAAGGCGGCGCGGTGACAGGGAGCGGGAGCAGCAGCTGCACGCCGCCCTGGGCGGTGGAGGTCACTTGAACTGCCGCTGCGCTTCATCGTAGCTGAAGCCCGCCTTCCTGAGGCGCTCTTCGAGCTTCTTTGCGTCGATCTCCTGCGCCGCGCACAGATCCTCGAGCGAGGAGAACTCGTCGCGCAGCTGCATGTTGACAGCCGAGACCAGGATGTAGGGATCCATGGTCTCGTAGCGCTTGAGCGGGATCATCGCCATCTCACTTCACCTCTTCCTTGAGCGCCTCGCGCATGCGCTTGGCCTGATCGAGGGCCTCGGACACCGTGGAGGCGCGGGCCAGGCAAACGCCCATGCGGCGCTCGCCGTCGACCTCGGGCTTGCCGAAGATCCTCACCTGCGAGCAGGGGGCCTGGCGCAGCGCGCCGTCGATGTTCGAGTAGGCGATGTGCGAGCCCTTGCCCTTGACCAGGACCGCCGCCGAGGCGGACGGCCCGATGAAGGTGATCTCGCCTATGGGCAGGCCGAGCAGCGCGCGCACGTGGAGCGCGAACTCCGAGAGATCCTGGGAGATCATTGTCACCATGCCGGTGTCGTGCGGGCGCGGGGAGAGCTCTGAGAAGATGGCCTTGTCGCCGCAGATGAAGAACTCCACCCCGAAGATCCCGTAGCCGCCTAGGGAGGAGACCACGGTGGAGGCGATGCGCTTGCACTCGAGCAGCACGTCGGAGGGCAGCTCCTCGGGCTGCCAGCTCTCGTGGTAGTCGCCGTTGACCTGGTGGTGGCCGATGGGCTTGCAGAAGTGGATGCCGTCGGAGGCGCTCACGGTGAGCAGCGTGATCTCGCGGTCGAAGTGCACGAAGCTCTCGACGATGACGCGGGTCATGCCGCCGCGTCCGTGCTCGCAGGCGTAGTTGAAGCACCTCTCGATGTCATCCTCGCTCTTGAGCACGCTCTGGCCCTTGCCCGAGGAGCTCATGATCGGCTTCATCACGCAGGGGAAGCCGACCTTCTGGATGTTGGCGCGGACCTCGTCGATGCTGGAGGCGAAGAAATAGGGCGAGGTCGGCAGCTGCAGCGTCTCGGCGGCGAGCGTCCTGATGGCCTCGCGGTTCATGGTCACGTTCGCGGCGTTGGCGCTTGGCACCACGTGGAAGCCTTCCTTCTCCAGCTGCACGAGCTGGTCGGTGGCGATGGCCTCGATCTCCGGGATTATGTAGTCCGGGCGCACCTTGAGCACCAGCTCGCGCAGCGCCTTGGGATCGCGCATGTTGATGACCGCCTTCTTCTGGGCCACCTGCATGGCCGGGGCGTTGTCGTAGCGGTCGCAGGCGACGACGGTTATGCCAAGGCGCAGAAGCTCGATGGCGACCTCCTTGCCAAGCTCGCCTGAACCCAGGAGCAGCGCGGTGGTGCTCTTCCCGCCATAATCGTTGATAACTTCAGAAGACACGGTCATTACCTTCCTTATGCTGTGGAAAACTCTGGGAACAATGATAGTGCATGAAGCCCCAAATATCGAACTGCGCCGTCTCATGCCGCAGCGCGGGGCAATTTGGCCCCTGAGATGAAGTTCTCCCTTTGGGAGGCGCGTGCCTGAAAGGATCATCCCCATGTATTAAGCTCTTAGCTGCACGGAGGTCACATGGCAAACGAGAACGCAGCAATCCTGGTCATCGCGCCCGGCAGGTCGATATCCAAGACCGCGCGGAGCATCATCGCCGAGAAGGGGCTTGAGGTCGGCGTCGAGACGGCCAACGACGATCTGGCCCTTGCAGTGCTAAAGCGCCACCCCGAGGCCCGCGTCGTGGTCTCCCGCGGCGGCACCTCGAAGTCCCTGCGCTCGGTCCCCGGGATCACCGTGGTGGACATCTGCGCCTCGTTCGCCGACATCGCTTCTGCGGTGCAGAAGCTCCTCGACCGCGGTTGCCGCAGGATCTCGGTGGTGAGCCAGGACAACCTCATCGATCCCGGCGTCGTGAAGCTGCAGGTGGGCGGGGCGTGGATCTCCACCCACCCCTGCGCCAACTCCGAGGAGATAGTGCAGGCGGTGCGCCGCTGCTCCGATGAAGGCTCCGACGGCATCGCCGGCTGCTATGTGGCAACCGGGGAGGCCAGGCACCTCGGGATCCCCTCCGAGTTCATCGACGAGAACGAGGCCTCGCTTGCCAAGTACCTCGACGAGGCGGTGCGCATCGAGGCGGCCACGCGCTTGCGCGACCTCCAGATAGACTGCTTGAACTCCGTCATCAACCACATCGGCGAGGGCGTGGCGATCTTCGGGGAGGACCGCGAGGCGGTGTTCGCCAACGACACCGCAAGGCGCCTTCTTGAAGGCACGCCGCAGGACGGCTGGTACCCGCTGCTTGCAGGCGGCCTCGAGCCCTTCTGCATCAGCTACCACGGCGCGGTGACCCGCGGCCGCGCCGGCAAGGGCGACACCGTGCTGGTCATCGGCGCGGGCACCATCGGCACGCTCGCGGCGGTCGCGGCCAAGTCCCAGGGCGCCACGGTCTACATCTCCGACGTGGCCGAGAAGAAGCTCAACTATGCCGTGAGGAACTTCGGCCTCGACGGCGGGATCCTCAACACCGGCGCGGACTTCATCGACCGCTGCTTCGAGATCACCAAGGGCAGGAGCTTTGATGTGGCGATCGAGGCCGTCGGACTGCCGGGGACCTTCCAGAACGCCATCGACGCGGCGGCCTTCGGCGGGCGCGTCGTGCTCATCGGCGTGGGCAAGAAGAACCTCGACTTCAACTTCACGCTGCTCCAGAAGAAGGAGCTCAACGTGTTCGGCTCGCGCAACGCCTTGAAGCAGGACTTCTTGAACCTCATCGACCTGGTCAAGTCCGGCAAGGTCGACATCAGCAAGGCCGTGACCAACACCTACGCGCTCGACGACGCCCCCAGGGCCTTCGACGAGTTCGACCGCAACGGCGCGGACATGCTGAAGGTGGAGATCGACTTCACCAAGTAAGAGAAAGCCTGCAGCGCAAGGCCGCAGGCTATTGCGGATCTGGCTTGCGAATCGGGCGCGCCATCGGCGCGCCTGTTTTGTCTCAGTCCTTCACCGGTCCTTCGAGGATCATGAGGCAGTTCTTGCAGTCGAACTTCAAGTCGAAGTACGTCCTGCCGATCTTGAGCCTCAGGTGCTTCACCTTCCCGTCCTGGCCGTGCTTATGGCACATGCCAAAGCAGAACCTCAGGCAGTGCTTTGAGACGAGCACGCCCTGCGGCCCCTCGGGCCTCTCCATCTCGTAGGCAGGCTCCACGTCCTGCCCGCCGTGCGCCTCGTAGAAGTCCAGCGCCTTGCGGTTCATGATGTTGGCGCGGAATCCCAGGTGCCGCTCGGCCTCAGGGAGCAGCGGCGCGTCCGTGAAGTGGTGCTCGACGTGCACGCGGCGGGACTGCTTCTGCTCATGAAGCGCGGCGATGGCGTCGCGCCTTAGCCCATTGATGAGGCTCTGGGGCATGAAGTGGTGGTGCGGCAGTTCAAGCGTGAGCTCCTTTAGCTCATAGTGGCTCTGCCCGAGCCTGCCGAGCTTGTCACGCAGGTTCTGCTCGAGGCGCCCAAAGTCCGAGGCCTGCTGGAGCTTGGGGATGGTGCATCGCGCCACGGCCTTCGCGCCGGTCTCATCCTGCGCCTCAAGAACGGCCCCGTCCTCAGTCTCTGAGTAGCGCAGCGTGAGCGCGAGCGTGCGCACCGATGACTCGCCTTCAAGCGAACGCTCGAATGCAGCGTCCTTGCTGCGGTAGAACACGGTGCCTGCCTCGATTTCAGGTAGCCTCTGGAAGATCTCGGCACTGCCGCTCTCGCGCGCCGTGCTCACGCGGAAGCCCTCGAGCGTGCCCTTTGCGGTGTAGTAGTTGAGGCTGTCGCCGTTGTGGAGCGCGACGCCCTTGTCGAGCTTGAACCTGAGATCGTGCGCGCCCTGGGCCATCAGTGTGCCGATGCGTGTGCCGACGAAGCCCGGGGCGTCGAAGTTGGCGTAGTTCTCTTTCACCTCGTGGGCGTTGTACTCGGTGAAGCCGCGGTTAAAGCTCTTTGAGATATCTGGCTTGAACGCGGTCCTCGTGGTGCCGTAGGAGCTGCGCCTCACATCGAGGAAGCCCTCGAGCGTTTTGTCGATGAGCGCGCGGTAATAGGCGGTGACGTTGCGCACGTAGCCCTCGTCCTTGAGGCGACCCTCGATTTTGAAGGAGGAGATCCCAGCATCGATGAGCTCGCCCAGGTTGGGCGCCTGGCTTAAGTCCTTCATCGAGAGCAGGTAGCGGTCGCGGGCGAGGCAGTTGCCGTCGCCGTCGTAGAGCGACTGGGCGACGCGGCACAACTGCGCGCACTCGCCGCGGTTGGCCGAGCGCCCGGTGATGGCCGCGCTCAGGTAGCACCTGCCGCTCACGCCCACGCACAGCGCCCCGTGGATGAAGCACTCAAGCTTCACCTGGGTCCTCCTGCGGATCTCCCTTATCTCGCGGATGCTCAGCTCGCGGGCGAGCACCACCTGCGAGAATCCGGCGTCCTCCAGGAACTTTACCTTCTCAGGGGTGGAGTTGTCCTGCTGGGTCGAGGCGTGGATCTCAAGGGGCGGCAGTTCCCCCTGCAAAAGCCCCATGTCCTGCACGATGAGCGCGTCGGCCCCGGCGTCGTAGAGCTTGAAGGCAAGCTCCCTTGCCTTCTCAAGCTCCTCGTCGGTGAGGATGGTGTTGAGCGTCACGTGCACCTTGGCGCCAAACTCGTGGGCGAGGCTGCAGACCTCTTTGATGTCCTCGAGGCTGTTGGGCGCGGCGGCGCGGGCGCCGAAGGCCGGCCCGCCGATGTAGACCGCGTCCGCGCCGCTCATGATTGCGGCGCGCGCGCACGCCTTGTCGCGCGCCGGCGCTAGAAGTTCGATGGTCCTCATGGCTTAAATGCTCCCTGGGCACTGATGCTCCACGAGCGCTCCGCAAAGCGGGGGAATGCGCATGGCGCCTCCGGATCCGTGCAAATTCATGAAATCAGCTCCCTGCGGCATGGCTAAGTCATGCGCAAGGGAGCTGCGGTTGAGCGCCACGGCAATGGCTTTGCCGAGGCTTGGCATCAGGATTTCGGCGCTCTGGCGATCCTGGCTCCAGACGACCTTCTTTGGCGCTGCGGCAACTTCGGCCGCGCGGCGGAGCAGGTCAAGGCGCTCTTCGCTCATGGCGGTCAGATCGTCGCCCGACATGAAGATCCCGTCGGAGGCGAGGATCGACCCGAGATGGAAGGCGTACTCTCCTTCCGATGCGCGCTGATCCCCGAGATCGCAAAGCAGCAGGCAGTCCGGATCGTTCAGCCACATGCTCCGGTTCATCCAGGATCTCAGGCTGCAGGCCTCGGAGTTGGCGGCGAACACCCTGGCATTGCGCGCCGCGTCGTCGGCGACCCTCATGCCGTCGACCAGGCCGCTGCAGGCCCACAGCGGGGCGTTGCAGCCCAATATGAAGCTGTCCTCGCCAGCGCCCTCGCGGATCGCCTGCAGGGCAAGGCGCACGTTCATCACCCCGGTCATCGGTGTGCTGAACGAAAGCCCCTCGTAGGCGCCCCAGTAGAGCGAGTCGAGCTTGAAGAGCCTGATCCCGTATTTGCGCCGAAGCTCGCGCACCACCGAGGCCATCCACTTCCGGACCTCGGGGTTGCCGTAGTCGAGCGTGAGCCATGGGAGGTCGCGCCAGCCGCCGTAGGTGAGGTCAGAGGCGCTTGCGATGCCGCCGCCGGGATTGCGCGCCAGCCACTGCGGATGCTCGCGCGCAAGGGCAGACGCTCCGGACGCGATCATCGGGGCAAGCCAGATCCCGGGGACCTTGGAGGCATCGCGGATGTCCGAGCAGATCCCGCCAAGACCGCGGGGGAACTTGCCTGAGAACGAGAGCCAGTCGCCCATGTGCTCCTGGTAGCCGTCGTCTATGAGCACGCAGTCAAGCTCCGGCAGTGTCTTGAGCACCTCAAGGCTGTCGCGGACGTATTCCTCGGTCACCTTCTCGTAGCGGCTGTACCACGAGCACCACCCCATCGGCGGCCTTTTGGACGCGGGGCGGCCCCTGCCGGCGATTGACGCGAAAAGCGAAAGCGCCGATTGCAGATCCTCCGAGGCTATCTGGCAGAACCCCTCGCCCTCAAGCGCCTGGCCGGGGATGCGCCCCTGGCCGTCTGAGATCCCAAGTGAGACTTCGACCCTGCATGACGAGGCGTCGATGAGGAACCGGCCCTTTGACGCGCTGCAGGTGGTGAAGCCCAGAAGCGTCCAGCCGCCCCTTGAGTTCTCGAAGGCCGCAATGCCGTAGGCCTCGCGTACCGGCCCCTTCAGGGGATCATGCCGGTAGGGCAGGTCGTCGTCGGGGCACCTCCCGGCGAAGATCCTCTGCCCGATCGTCCCCTCTTGCAGCGAGAGCATCTGGAAGCCCTCGGCGTAGATCCTGCTTGAGCGGGAGGGCTCGAGGCCGTCGCCTGCGATCCACTCCGATGACGGCCATGCGGCCTTTTTGGACGGGATGAGCGTGAAGAGCTCGGCCCTGGCGCTGCCAAGGGACGCGGCTCCCTTCGGCCTTGCCTCCAGGTCCCCTTTTAGGATCGCGCTCACAGCCTGCCTCCCCCGGCTATCGCGGCAACAAGACCGCGCACTCCTGCGAGGATCTCGTACATGGCGCGCTCGAACTCCCTGGTGTACCAGGGATCGTCTATCTCATTGCCTCCTGCGTAGGAGAGCAGCAGACGCACCTTGTCAAAGCCGAACTCCCCGAAGCGGCGCTTGTAGAGGGCGATGTTCTCCTCGTCCATCACCACCACGAGATCGGACTTTTCAATGTCGCCGCGCGTTGCCTGGCGCGAGATGTGGCTGGGATTGTCAAAGCCTTCGGCGATGAGCAGGCGGCGCATCGGCTGGTAGATGTCCTCGCCGACGGCTTCCGAGGACAGCGCGGCCGATTCGGCATGGGCGCGGGCGGAGATGCCGGCACTGCGGGCTTCGCGGTTGAAGAGGAGCTCGGCGACGGGCGAGCGGCAGATGTTGCCGTGGCAAAGAAAGAGGATCTTTTTCAAGGCTGTGTTCCTGCGGGTTCAGCGCGAGCGCTTTGGGGTCAGCGCTGCATTGGAGGAGGCTAAAAGGCAGGCCGAAACGGCGCTGTCAAAGCGCAATTATAGTAAAAAACTGTTTGAAAGCCATTAGGTTTTGCCAAGGCAGCAGCCTTTGGCATCCGCCTTTGTCAGGCCTTGCGGCCGCAGAGCACGCAGGCTGAGGCCTGGGCTGCCGATGAGAGCATGAGCGCGATGGCGGAGGAGATGGCCGGCATGAGGTCGAGGCCGATGCATGCGGCCGCAAGCAGCACCTGCAGCACAATGAAGATCCACGAGATCAATCGCTCCTCGGAGAGCGCCTCGCCGGCCTTGCGCCTGGCGCGCGCGAGCTCGAGCACGTCATTTGAGCCTATGACCACGGCGGCGTGCGAGCACAGCGACGGCCCCATCGAGAGCAGCGCCACGGGGACGCCGGCGGCGTCTGCGGCCTCGATGCTGTGGGTGAAGGCTATGACATGGCTGCCGCGGTCGTGGGCGTAGGCCGCGACGGCGGCAGTCTTCTCGTCGGCGTTCATGCCGCTTGAGATCTGCAATATGGCAGCCTGATCGGCGATGGCCTTGAGCGTCGCCTGGGAGTCCGAGGAGAGCAGGGCTATCTCATGCCCGGTCGCGCGCATGTACGAGACGAGCTCTTTCATATGAAAGCGCACGCTGTTGGAGAGGGCGATGGCGCCGATGATGTTGGCGCCGTCGGCAAGCAGGATCACGGTCTTGCCCTCGCGCCTGAGCGCGTTGAGCTTGTCGGCGTCGCGGCCGAACGCCGCCTTGCCGCCCTTGCGCATGAATTGTTCGCTGCCGCATTGGTAGTCGGTGCCCTCGATCATGGCGTAGCAGCCAAGCTGGGGGTAGCGGCGGCCGCGGGTGACAGGAAGCGGCTTGACGCGGCGCCTGACCGCCTCGCGGATGATCGCCCGCCCGATGGTGTCAGGATCGGCAAGCTCCGCCGAGGCGGCAAGCGCCACCACCTCGTCCTCGGGGGTGCCGCGGAACCCCAGCACGTCGGTGACCGAGGTCAGCCCGTCGGTGAGCGTCCCGTTCTTGTCGGTGAGGAAGACCGAGCTCCTGGCGAGGTTCTCAAGATCGGCCTTGGACCTCACCAGGGTGTTGCGCTCCATGAGGGCCGCCATGGCGTTTGCAAGCGCCAGCGATGGCACGGCGCAGATCGCGCGCGGACAGGCTGAGCAGAGCACCGCCGCGGCGGTGAGCATGTCGTCCTTGGCAAGGAAGGTCCCGACGGCGGCGGCGAAGGCGAGGTAGCCCATGGCCCTGCCGATGCGCTGCATGGAGATCTCGCGCTCGGAGAAGCGCGCCGAGAGCAGCCCGGCGCCGGGGAAGGACTTGAGCGCCTTCTCGGTCGCGTCCTTGAAGAAGCGCGAGAGCAGGGTGTCGGCCTGTCCGAGCCACAGCACGAAGAAGCACATCCACCAGTGGGGGATGGCGGCGCAGATGGCCCCGGCGCCCAGGATCAGGATCCTCGGATCGATGATGCTGGCGACCTTGCCCGGGCGCGAGGCGGTGCGGATGCAGGCGCGGGCGAGCGCCAAGGCAGGGATCGCGGTCCCGGCCCAGAGCAGCGGCATGGGCGGGCAGAGGCTGAACTGGAGCGCGATGAAGGCGCAGCTGCACAGCGCCATGGCAAGGCACAGCCCCAGGTAACCTTCCACTAGCTTCATTGGCATACTTCCATTGCCCGGGCGTGATCCGCCCCCGATAACAATCCATATCCATCGCGCGGCGCCATCTGGCGGCGCCTCCGTCGTCCACGCATTCAATTGTAGGCGATCACGGCCCAAGGCGCATAAAAAAAAGCCGCGGTCATGCCGCGGCGTCAAAGCGTGTGGAAACTTTATGGTCAGCGGACGCTCATGATGGCGTCCATCATGGTGTTCTGGGTCTGCAGCGCCTGACAGTTGGCCTGGTAGGTGCGCTGGGCGATGATGAGATCGACGAGCGAGGCTGTGAGATCGACGTTGGACTGCTCGAGGTTCGCGCCCTTGATGGCGCCGGCCACGCCGACGTTGGCCTGGATGGCCATCGGCTCGCCGGAGTCGATGCTCTCCTGCCACTGGGTGTCGCCTATCTTGGTGAGGCCCTGGGGGTTGATGAAGTTGGCCATCGCGACCTTCGCAAGGTGCACCTGGCGGCCGTTCGAATAGGTCGCGAGCATCACGCCGTCGTCGTTGACTGAGATGTTGGTGAGCAATCCGGTTGAGTAGCCGTCGTCGGTCGGGGTCACGGAGACGTTGAACGACGAGGAGCCGTACTGGGTCGAGGCCATCGTCACCGAGACTCCCTGGGAATCGTCCACGCCGCCGCCCATGGCGTTGACTAGCGTGTGGCCGGTGTCGGTCTTGTAGCTGCCAGCCGCATTGGCCAGGTAGAAGTTGCCTTTTTCCGGGATGCACTTGGCGTCCTGCACCTGCCCTGAGGTGTTGAACACCAGCGTGGCGCCATGGATGGTCTTTCCGTTGAGCGGCGAGGAGCCGTTTGCGACGGTGAATCTTGCTTTGTCTGTGGTGATGGCACCCTTGTCGGCATCGTAGAGGTCGACGAGGTTGCTGTCTTCTGTGCCGTCGACCATGGCGATGACGTTCCAGGTGGTGTAGCCGTCTCCATCAGGGGCAAGCTTGTCGTTTTTTATGAAGTAATAGGTCAGGGTGTGCGCACCGCCCAAGGAGTCGTGGATGGTCTGCGAGGTCGCAGCGTTGTAGGTGGTGCTGTCGGTCGGATCGAATTCGGTGATCGTCTTTGCTTTGGCGTTCGCCGGAAGGTTCACGCCGATGGAGAGCTTGGAAGAGGCCTTCGGGGCGCCGGTGGTCGAGGGGATCTGCAGCGCGTGGGTGGCGCTGACGGTGAGGTTCGTCGCCTCATCCTGATCATTGATGTCGTAGAACTGGAGGTAGTCGCCAGATGAGGTCACCACATAGCCGTCGGCGTTGATCTCGAAGGCGCCGTTCCTCGTGTAGGTGCGCGACTCGGTCGCCTGGGCGTTGGTGGCGTTGGCCGATGGAGCCAGCACGAAGAAGCCGTTGCCCTCGATCGCCATGTCTAGGTTGTTGCCGGTGTCGCCGGTCAGCGAGCCCTGGGAGAACTGCTGGGCCACGGTTGAAGTCAAAACGCCCATGCCAGTGGCGGTCTTGGTCGAGGTGAAGACATTGCTGCTGTAGATGTCGGCGAACTCGGCGCGGGACTTCTTGAAGCCGTAGGAATTGGCGTTGGATATGTTGTTCGATGTTACGTCCAGGTATTTCTGGCAGGCGTTGAGGCCGCTTAAAGGGATGCCAAACATTCTATTGTCTCCACACTACTGTATTTGTTATTTGCTTTCTCTCGCTGGGCTCGTGCATCGCGGCATTGCCTTGCCGCGCGCTTATCCGCTCTTTTTTTTATTTAATCAGGGCTCAGGCCCTTTGACCCATGATGAGCAAGGGTCGTGCCAACTGGTGCTTATTATGTAATTTCAATCAGTTGATGCAGATTTTAGGGAGGGAACCAGAGCTTTGGAAGCGGCAAAGCTTGCCGCGGCGCGGCAAAGCGGATGGGTGCTTTGTGACGAATGGAAGGGATGATGCGGCAAGGGCGGCAATGCCCGGCGCCAGGCTGGATGGAAGGAACTGCGGCGCCTTGAAGGCGCCGCAGGGTTGGGGTCAGTCGCGCACCGAGTCGATGCG
>Ga0256406_1002897_pt1 | contig 22877 bp, 18 predicted proteins | sample RumenRJG_03DNA_FD_185986 | JGI IMG/M metagenome (GOLD analysis project Ga0256406, IMG submission 185986) | Bovine rumen microbial communities from Lethbridge, Alberta, Canada - RJG_03 | ecosystem: Host-associated > Mammals > Digestive system > Stomach > Rumen | place: Canada: Alberta | collected... | reverse complement strand
TTCCAGAATTATGTCCAGATAGTTCTAATGCGGCGAAAGTAGGATATAAAAATATTTGTGAAGTCGGAAAGGAGCGCATTCGTCGTGCAGGTCAGGCTGTAAAGGATAATTGCAAGGCGGGGGGGGACACTCTAGACGTTGGCTTCCGTGTATTCAAGCTCGACACTTCGAATTTGAAGAAGTGGCAGCCTGACGATGCTCAGCCCTTGCAGGAGACTTTGCTGGGAGCAGTTGATAACCTCGTGCCGGGACGCTCGGAGGAGGACTTGCTCTATGAGATTATCCTAAAGCTGGGCTTTGACCTCTCCTGGCCGGTGGAGAGCTATGACGTTGCGGGCACGCAGGTATTTGTGACGGCAGCTGGCGCGCTCTTTATCTGCTTGGCTGACCAGATTACTCCTGTCGTAGCTGAGGGCATGGTGCGGTTGCATCAGGAGCTGCAGCCGGAGATTTGGAAAGTTGTCTGCCGCGACACGGGTTTCCCCACCGATGCGGATAAAGTCAATGTGCGAGAAATTCTCAAGGCCGAGGGGCTGGACGAGGATGCCTTTGTCACGTTGTAAGGGGGCGGGGATATGACGATGAAATTACAGTTTGATGCCTCGCTGGATTACCAGCAGACGGCCATTCAGTCGGTCGTTGACCTTTTTGACGGGCAGCAGAGGAAAAAGAGTGTATTTACGGTTGCCACTGAAGAGTTCATGGGGCAGGCTAGAGCGGAGCTGGGGATTGGCAACCGGCTGGAACTCTCAGAGGCAGATATTCTGGCCAATTTGCGCAAGGTACAGCTGCGCAATGGGCTGAAACAGTCCGACAAGATAGCGCCATGGCTGGATTTTGATATCGAGATGGAGACGGGCACAGGCAAAACGTATGTTTATCTGCGCTCATTGCTCGAGCTGCATCAAGCATACGGTTTTACGAAATTTATCATTGTGGTACCGAGCTTGGCTATCAAGGAAGGCGTGAAGAAGACGCTGGACATCACATGCGAGCATTTTGCCAATCTCTATGATAATCTGCCCTATGATTATTTCATCTATGACAGTGCCAAGCTGAATGAAGTGCGCTCTTTTGCCACCAGTGATAATGTCCAGATTATGGTCATCAATATTGATGCTTTCCGCAGGAGTTTTACCGATCCCACGAAGGAGAACAAGGCCAATATTATCCATCGCTCAAATGACCGCCTTAATGGCCGTAAGCCCATCGAGTTGTTGGCAGAGACACGCCCTATCGTGATTATCGATGAACCGCAGTCTGTTGATACCACGCCTAAGTCCAAGGAGGCGATTGCCTCTCTGAATCCTTTGGCGATTTTCCGTTACTCGGCTACGCACGTGGAGCATCACCATCTGATTTACAAACTGGATGCCAAGGACAGCTATGAGTTGCAGCTCGTCAAGCAGATCGAGGTGCAGAGCTTCACTACACGGGATGACGACAACTGGCCCTATATGCGCCTGCTGGCAGTGAATTACAAGAAAAAGCCTATCTCGGCCAAGTTGGAAATCGGTGTGCGTGGCAAGAACGGCGTGTTGTACAAAGCCGTAACGGTACATCAGGGCGATGACCTCTATGAGAAATCCAAGGGACGTGACGTTTATGATGGTTTTATCGTCAATGATATCGATGGCACACCGGATGCCGAGTATATAGACTTTACAGGTAGTCCTGTCGTGTTGCATTTGGGCGAGGCCTACGGTGCTGTTGATGACGATTTATTGAAGGAACAGCAAATCCATGAGACGATTCGTGCGCATCTGGATAAGGAATTGAAACTTCTGCCACTGGGCATAAAAGTGCTGTCGTTATTCTTTATCGATAAGGTGGCGAACTATCGTGTTTATGATGAGCAGGGAGACAGACAGCCGGGTAAATATGCCAAGATGTTTGAGAAATGCTATTACGAACTGATTAACCGTGAAAAGTACCGTACTCTACGCACGCGGTTCCATGGTGAGGTCGTAACGGATATTAGCGCAGTGCATGAGGGCTATTTCTCCATTGATAAGAAAGGTCATGCCAAGGATACCAGCGGCAAAACGCAGGATGATGACGAGGCCTATAATTTGATTATGAAGGACAAAGAGCGGCTGCTTTCGATGGAGACGCCGTTACGTTTTATCTTTTCCCATTCTGCCTTGCGTGAGGGCTGGGACAACCCGAATGTATTCCAGATTTGCACGCTGAATGAGACCCATAGTACGATGAAAAAGCGGCAGGAAATCGGCCGCGGACTGCGCCTATGTGTGGACCAGACCGGTAAGCGCCGTTATGGCTTTGAAATCAATACGTTGACGGTGATGGCCAACGAAAGCTACGACGAGTTTGCCGATAAACTGCAGAAGGAGTATGAAGAAGACGGCATTCGTTTCGGCGTATTGGAGCCGCATGATTTTGCCAGCTTGCTGGTACCGTCGCAGGAGGGACAAGCCGTGCCCTTGGGCGTGAAGGAGTCGCAGGCACTGTACACGTTTTGTCAGGAACAGGGTTATGTAGACAGGCATGGCGTGATTCAGGATACGTTGCGCAGTGCCTTGGCCAAGCATACGATGCAGCTGCCCTTGAACATGGAATCTGTACGTGAAGGCATTGAAAGTATTTGCAAGAAAGCGGCAGGCAAGCTGCCCATCCGCAATGCCAAGGACCGCGTGGAGGTCAAACTGCACAAAAAGGTGTTGCTTAATCCAGAGTTTAAGGAATTGTGGGACCGCATCAAGTGGAAAACCACCTATCATGTAGAGTTCGACAGTACGGCGCTGGTCAAGCAGATTGCTGAAAAAATCAACCAGACGCTCGTGGTGCCTGTGCCGAAACTGATGCTGTCCACGGCTAAATTGGTCATCAATGAGGCCAGCGTCAGTGCTACGGAGGAAGGTTATACAACGCGGCAAATCCTGAATGATCGGCAGCCCTTGCCAGATATTATTACGTATCTGCAGAACGAAACGAACTTGACCCGTAAATCCATCGCGGCGGCCCTTATCCAGTCAGATAAACTGCAGCTTTTCCGCCGCAACCCACAGGTGTTCATGGATGGCGTTGCCAAGATTATGCGTGACGTGATGCAAGATACTATCGTCGATGGCATTAAATACACGAAAATTGGTGATGATGCCTACTATGCACAGGAACTTTTTGAGCAGGAGGAGTTGACAGGCTATTTAGAGAGTAATTTGCTGGCCAGCCAGAAAACGCCATATGATTATGTCGTTTACGACAGTGAAAACGAGAAAGATTTTGCCACAGCCTTTGAGCATAATCCTGCCATTGATCTGTATGCGAAATTGCCGGACTGGTTCAAGATTGATACACCGCTGGGCTCGTATAATCCTGACTGGGCTGTGGTGGTCAATAATGAAGCAGGTGGGAAACGTCTCTATCTCGTCGTCGAGACCAAGGGAGATATTTCTGAAAATAAGTTGCGCCCTACTGAGAACGCAAAAATCAAATGTGGTAAGGCCCATTTCGCTGCACTAGGACAGGGAGTTACTTTTGAAAAAACCAGTAATTATCACGAATTAATGGCTGAAGTCGGAACGCCGGAAGTATGATTGTTAGTGTTTGGTACGCTATGGTAATATAGGCACACAAAAAGCTGTTGTCGTTATGCGACGTCGCTAACGACAACAGCTTTTCTCTTTAGTGAACAGCTTATAGCATTATTTCTTTTTCGAGGCGAAGAGGTAGACGAGCACCGTCAGCACCAGGCCGAGTATGCCGTAGAGGACCCCTTTTTCTACGAAAGCATAAATGGTGGCGGCCAGGCAGAAAAGGACGGCCAGCAGGGTCATTTTAGCGTTCTCGCGCCGGAAGGCGAAGGTCTGGTAGTCAACGCCGGTAGCGGCCTGAAAGCAGCTTTTGCAGATGACTTCGTAGTCCCCGTCACTGGTTTTGTGCTTGAGTGCATCCGTCTCCGGGATGTCGCGGCCGCAGTGCGCACATTTTATCATATTTTTATATCCCCCTTATTAGTTCCTTCGTCCCATTTTACTCCTATTTGCCTGCGTTGGCTAGTACCTGTACCTATTATAGGTGATTTTCTTGACACTATGCTGTAAAAACCGTAAAATAGTAGGGTATGGTTATAAACGATATATATTGATATACGCAACTTAAAATTTCCATATCAAAATTTATCGAACACAACCGCATAAATGCAATAAAATGAAAGGAGGGTGCATATTATCGTTACTCTAATTTTAGCGGTAATAGTAGCCGTGCTCATCGGTGCCGGTGCGGGCTATATGCTGCGTAAACGGGCAGCAGAGGCGCAAATCGGTTCGGCCGAGGAACAGGCTAAGAAAATTGTAGCTGACGCCGAAGAAAAAGGCGAAACCAAGAAAAAAGAAGCTTTGCTGGAAGCCAAAGAAGAAATTCACCGCCAGCGTTCGGACTTTGAGAAGGAGTCGAAAGAGCGGCGGAGCGAGCTCTCACGTCAGGAGCGTTCCGTCTCCCAGAAAGAGGAGAAACTGGACCGCAAGCTGGAATCTCTGGAAAAACGCGAGGAGAACATCTCGCGCAAGGAGACGCGGCTGGACAAGAGCCAGAAGGCAGTTGAGGCTCTGCACGAGCAGCAGAAAGCGGAACTGGAGCGTATCTCCAGCCTCACGGCTGAGGAGGCGCGCACGTTGCTCATGTCCGAGGCGGAGGAAGAGCTCAAGCACGAAAAGGCCATGAAAATCAAGGAGTACGAGCAGCAGACGAAGGACGAGGCCGACAAAAAGGCCCGTGAAATTCTCTCGCTCGCTATCCAGCGTTGTGCCGCCGACCATGTGGCCGAGACGACGGTCTCGGTAGTAGCGCTGCCCAACGACGAGATGAAGGGTCGCATCATCGGCCGCGAGGGCCGCAACATCCGCACACTCGAGACGCTCACGGGTATCGACCTCATTATCGACGATACGCCGGAGGCCGTTATCCTGTCGGGCTTTGACCCGGTACGCCGCGAGGTCGCGCGTATTGCCCTCGAGAAGCTCATTCAGGATGGTCGTATCCATCCCGCACGCATCGAGGAAATGGTCGAAAAGGCCAAACGTGAGGTCGAGCAGCGTATCAAGGAAGCAGGCGAGCAGGCCACGTTTGAGACGGGCGTGCACGGTATCCATCCCGAGCTCATCAAGCTCCTGGGCCGTCTGCGTTACCGCACGAGCTACGGCCAGAATGTGCTCAACCACTCCATTGAGGTCTCGCATCTCGCAGGGGTCATGGCCTCGGAGCTGGGCTGCGATGTCATGCTCGCGAAGCGCGGCGGTCTGTTGCACGATATCGGCAAGGCCATCGACCATGAGGTCGAGGGCCCGCACGTGACTATCGGTGCTGACCTCGCGCGCAAATTTCACGAGTCGAAAGATGTCATCAATGCCATCGAGGCACATCACGGTGATGTCGAGCCGACGTCGGTCGAGGCTGTGCTCGTCGCCGCCGCCGATGCGGTGTCGGCAGCGCGTCCCGGCGCACGCCGTGAGAGTTTGGAGTCTTATCTCAAACGTCTCAAGGATTTGGAAGGGATTGCCGAGTCCTTCGAGGGCGTGGAGCGTTGCTACGCCATTCAGGCGGGCCGCGAAATCCGCGTCATGGTCAAGCCGGATAAAATCGACGATGCCGAGGCCGCAGCTTTGGCACACGATATCACGAAGAAAATCGAAGAGCAACTGGAGTATCCGGGCCAAATCAAGTGCACGGTTATCCGCGAGACGCGCGTAGTCGACTACGCCAAATAAGCCAGCGGGTTGTTCTTTTTAGGCGAAGCTATCAGGGTGCAGGCATCTGCCTGTGCCCTTTCGCATTATAGTGCGCGAGGAAAGGCAGGTTTTATGGCAAAAATCTTTAGTGGCCTTTTGCATAAAATGCACACGCGGCAGCAGCCGAGGCCCCATGATATCCAGATGCTTGGAGCTCTGCTCGTGCGCTATCCCGAGGTGGATACCGTGGAGTATGAGCCGCGCTATGAGCAGCTCACGCTGAATTTTATGGTGCGGGCTGCGCTCACGTCGCAGGATATGGAGGGCTATGATGATTTGCTCACGGAGAGCTTCCGCAGCTACCGGCAGCTGGAGGTGGCGGACGAGCTGCCGCATATCGCCATCACGGCGGAGGCGTTGGAGCGCCTGACCAGCGTGCATGTTTGCTGGCCTATCCGCGAGCTGGCGGCCGAGGAAGTCGATCTGCTGACCGATTTGGCGGCACAGTATTTCCAGGACGGCCTGCTTGTGGATAAACTCATGGATGCTAATCTGGAGGCGGACTTCATCGACCAGCAGGAGGAAATGTTTGCCCTGCTGCTCGCGGAGGCCCGTCAGCATCCGCCACGGCAGGCTCTGGCGGGCTACCGCGATGGCGGGCATATCATTGTTTACAATCGTTAAAGCGTTGAAAGGATATACATATGAGGGTAATGCTGACAGGTGATGTCGTCGGACGACCGGGGCGGCAGGCTTTTCGCCAATATACGCCGCAGCTGCGGCAGGAGAAAAATATCGACGTCGTCATCGTCAACGGTGAGAACTGTGCGGCTGGCAAGGGCTTTACGCGGCGGGCACTCGATGAGCTCTACAGCGGAGGAGCCGATGTCGTGACCTCGGGCAACCATGTCTGGGATAAAAAGGAAGTGCTCGAGTTCATCGACCAGGAACCGTTCCTCATTCGGCCGGCGAACTACCCTGAGGGGGCGCCGGGCAAGGGGTATTGCATTTACCCGTTCAAGGCGAAGAACATCGGCGTGATGAATCTTGCGGGCCGCACGTTCATGCCCGCGCTCGACTGTCCCTTTCAAAAGGTAGAGGATTTGCTGCGCGAGATGCAGGCGGAGTGTGACGTCATTTTCCTCGACTTTCATGCGGAGACGACCTCGGAGAAAGAGGCGATGGGCTGGTACCTTGACGGGCGGGTGAACGGCGTCGTGGGCACACATACGCATGTGCAGACGGCCGATGCGCGCCTGCTGCCCCAGGGCACGGCCTATATCACTGACCTCGGCATGACCGGCCCCTATAACGCGGTGCTCGGCGTGGAGACACAGGCCATTCTCTACAAGTTCACTACGGGGCGTCCCGTGCGTTTCGAGGTGGCAGATGGGCCGTGCGTCTACTCGGCGGTGATTGTGGATATCGACGATGCGACGAACCGCACGACGGGCATTGAGCGTATTTTTCTTATGGAGTAATAGAGGAAAAGCCTCTAAGGCGCCGAATAATAGGTGTAGTAAATCCTAGATACACAGGAGTAACAATAAAATGTCAAGTGATTTGCATATGCACACCACGTACTCGGATGGTCGTCTGACGCCCGAGGAACTGGTGGACGCGGCGAAAGCGGCGGGACTCACCTACATGGCCATTACCGACCATGATACGGTGGAGGGCATCAGTCATCTCTACGAGACAGGCCGCTATCCTTGCAAGGCGGTCCGCATTATCCCCGGCATAGAGTTCAGCGCGCACCATCCGTTGCGTGAAATCCATATTTTGGGCTATAATATCGATATTTATTATGGCCCGCTGGTGGACAAGCTGAACGATGTTACGGAGGCGCGCTGGACGCGCTTTGCGGAGATGCTGGAGAAGCTGCGTCAGCTCGGCTACGCCATCAGCGAGGCGGAGGTGCTCTCCGTGGCGGGGGGCAGCAAGGCTATCAGCCGTTCGCATATCGGGCGGGTTATGGTGAAAAAGGGCTATTTCGCGACGGTACGCGAGGCGTTCGACGCGCTGCTCGCCAAGGGACAGCCTGCCTATGTGCCGCATTACCGGCTCGAGGTACGCGAAATCATCGACCTCATCAAGGCGGCAGGCGGTACACCCGTGCTGGCACATCCGAAACTCGTGGGTGATGATGCACTCGTCGAGCAGATTTGCCAGAGTGGTATCGAGGGGCTGGAGATCTTTTATCCGCGCCATGATGCCGCCGATACATCGCGTTACCTTGCGATGGCCGACCACTATGGCCTGCTCGTGTCGGGCGGCTCTGACTACCACGGTTTCCCCACGCGCTACCCGCAGGAGGTTGGCGTTTTTACCATTGAAGATAAATGGGCCGAGAAGTTCTATCGGCCCGTGCAGAAGTTCTGACCCAGGTCAGAGGAGAGACAAGCATGGATGTTATCGCATTGGTCGGCCCCAGCGGCACGGGCAAGAGCCACCGTGCACTCATTGTAGCGCACAAGCATCACGCCGATGCCATTATCGACGATGGTATCCTGATTCAGCATGGCAAGATTATCGCAGGCAAATCGGCCAAGAAAGAAAAGAGCCGTATCATGGCCGTGCGCCGGGCCATTTTTATCCTGCCCGGTCATGCAGAGGAGGTCGCCGCAGCTATCCAGCGTGTGCAGCCGCACCGCATTCTCGTGCTGGGCACCTCGGAGAACATGGTGCAGAAAATTGCCAAGGCGCTGGGCTTGCCGCCCATTGCCAAGATTATCCATATCGAGGACATCGCAACCAAGGCCGAGATGGAAAAGGCCCGCTACTACCGGCTCAAGCGTGGGCAGCACATCATACCGGTGCCGACCATTGAGCTCAAGCCGCATTTTTCGGGCTATCTTATCGACCCCTTGCAGACGATATTTAAGCGTTCGCGCACGCGGCGCCGCCGTCTCGGCGAAAAGTCCATCGTGCGGCCGGTGTTCAGCTACTATGGCAAGCTCATCATCGATGATGGCTGTATCAAGGCCATCATTACCGAGACCATGCAAAAGCAGTCAGCCGTCAAAAGTGTGCACGACATCACGGTCAAGCACATCATGGTGGGCGATGAGGATCAGGGCCTGCGCATCACGGCCAGTGTCGTGCTAGGCTATGGCAACCATATCCCCACGCTCCTGGGGCAGTTGCAGCGCCAGGTGCGTGAGGCCGTGGAGTACATGACGGGCATGATTGTGCATGAGGTCAACATTACGGTCAAGACAATTTATGTAAAGGGATGATATTATGCAGGAAGTACAGCCACCCAAGAAGCCTATGGCCTTCTACTATATTCTGGTATTGGCAGTAATCCTGCTGTTCAACGAAATGGCCCGGCCTTATTTTGACCAGGCCCAAATCGAACAGGTGGACTACGGCACCTTTATGAACATGACCGAGGAAAAGCAAATCGGCCAGGTGGAAATCAAGGATAATCAGATTATCTTTACGGGTAAAGAGGATAACAAAAAGTATAAGACGGGTATTGTCAATGACCCTGACCTCGTCGACCGCCTGCATGATTCGGGCGCGCAGTTCAGTCAGGATATCAAAGAGGAGACCTCGCCCATCGTGAGCTTTTTTCTCGCCTGGATTTTGCCGTTGGTCATCTTCTTTGCCATCGGTCAGTATTTCAGCCGCAAGCTCATGGAACGGGGCGGCGGCAACGGTATGATGTTCGGCATGGGCGGCAATCAGGCCAAAATCTACGTGCCGTCCTCGGAGGGTATTCACTTCAAGGATGTAGCGGGGGAGGACGAGGCGAAGGAGAACCTCTCAGAAATCGTCGATTACCTGCATAACCCGCAGAAATACTCCTCCATCGGTGCGCAGATGCCGAAAGGCGTACTGCTAGTCGGCCCCCCTGGCACCGGTAAAACCATGCTCGCCAAGGCCGTTGCGGGCGAGGCAGATGTGCCGTTCTTCTCCATCGCGGGCTCCGAGTTCGTGGAGATGTTCGTGGGCATGGGTGCCTCGAAGGTGCGTGACCTTTTCAAGCAGGCTAAGGAAAAAGCGCCCTGCATTGTCTTTATCGATGAAATCGATGCTATCGGCCAGAAGCGTAACGGGGCCAACATGGGCAACGATGAGCGCGAGCAGACGCTGAATCAGCTGCTTACGGAGATGGACGGCTTCGAGGGGAACAACGGCGTCATTATCCTCGCGGCTACGAACCGTCCCGACTCCCTCGACCCCGCGCTGCTGCGCCCCGGCCGTTTTGACCGCCGCGTGCCGGTGGAACTGCCCGATCTCAAAGGCCGTGAGGCCATCCTCGCCGTGCACGGGAAAAAGGTGCATCTTGCCGATGATGTGGATTTCCACACCATCGCGCGCATGGCAGCTGGTGCCTCGGGCGCGGAGCTCGCCAACATCGTCAACGAGGGCGCGCTGCGTGCCGTGCGTCAGGGCCGTGACCTTGTGACGCAGTCCGACCTCGAGGAAAGCGTGGAGGTCGTCATCGCGGGCTATCAAAAGAAAAACGCCATCCTCTCCGACAAGGAGAAGCACACCGTGGCCTATCATGAAATCGGGCACGCACTGGTGGCGGCCTTGCAGTCGCATTCGGCCCCAGTGCAGAAAATTACGATTATCCCGCGCACCAGCGGCGCGCTGGGCTATACTATGCAGGTGGAGCAGAAAGACCAGTATATCCTCACCAAAGAGGAGCTCGAGAACAAAATCGCCACCTTTACCGGCGGCCGCGCGGCCGAGGAGGTTAAGTTCGGTCAGGTCAGTACGGGGGCGGCCAACGATATCGAGCAGGCCACGAAGCTTGCCCGTTCGATGATTACGCGCTACGGCATGAGCGAGGACTTTGACATGGTCGCGATGGAGACCGTCACGAACCGCTACCTCGGCGGCGATACGAGCCTTGCCTGCTCCTCGGCTACGCAGCAGGCCATCGACAAACAGGTGGTGGCGCTCGTGCGGGCACAGCATGACAAAGCGAAAAAGCTGCTCAGTGACCATATGGAGAAACTCGATGAGCTCGCGGCCTATCTCTATGACAAAGAGACCATCACGGGCGAAGAGTTCATGCGCATCCTCAAAGGCGAGGAGACCGCAGCAGAGGCTGAAGCCGCCGATGCGGCAGCCCCGGAGTCTAAAGCTGACGACCAACCGCACAAATACAATCTGGCTTAATGGTGTATGTTGCTAACCGTTGACACTTACCCGCAGGGGCTTATGCCAACGGTTTTATTATGTGGTTTACAGCTATGATATAGTAGAGTTAACAGAGGCGAGGTGAGTAAGGCATGCTGGATGTTAAAGCACTGGTCAAGCAGTTTCCCCATCGTAAGCCAGATGGTACAGCGGGCTGGAAAATCGCGGTAGACCACCTTTCCTTTAGTGTGGGACAGGGGGAAATCTTTGGCCTGCTCGGCCCCAACGGGGCAGGCAAGACCACGACCATACGCATGCTCACGCTCCAAAGCCAGCCCACCAGCGGGCAGATTCTGTACCACGGTATGGCGGCCAATGAGCAGGCGCAGGCCATCAAAAAACTCATCGGTGTTGTGCCACAGCATGTGAACTTTGACCAGGACCTCACCGTGGGCGAAAATATGGAACTGCATGCGCGCCTGCACCACCTGGGAAAGGCGGAGCGGCAAAAGCGTATCGCGGAGCTCCTCGACTACGTGGAACTGGCAGACGTGGTTAACGATGGTGTGCGCCGTCTCTCTGGCGGCATGAAACGCCGCTTGCTCATCGTGCGTGCACTCATTCATCGGCCGCGCATTCTCTTTCTCGATGAGCCTACGGTGGCGCTTGACCCGCAGGTGCGCCGCCGCATCTGGGCACTCATCCGCGATATGGCCGCACAGGGCGTGACTGTTTTTCTTACCACACATTATATCGAGGAGGCCGAGGCCCTCTGTGACCGCGTCGCGATGCTGGACAAGGGCAGACTCGTGGCCCTCGACACGCCTGCGGACTACCGTGAGCGCTTGCAGGTGCCCACGCTTGAAGCGGCCTTTTTACAGCTCACAGGGCACAAAGCGTAAGGCTGAATTTAAGGCAACGGAGGAGGGGAGCAAAGAGTGCAAAAACTCTACGATATCTGGACGGTATTTTGGCGGGACTGGCTCGTCCTGCGCCGCCGCCTCGCGAAATTTATCCTTTCGCGTATGGTCGCGCCGATTCTCTATCTCGTTGCCTTTGGCTGGGGCCTCGGCCGCAGCATTCAGGTCGACAGTGGTACTTATCTGGACTTCCTCGTGCCCGGTATCATCGCGCTCAACTCCATGAATATCAGTTTCAACAGCCTCACGCCGGTACACGCCGAGCGCGTCTATCACAAAAGCCTCGAAGAATACATCCTCGCGCCCATCTGGCCCGATGCTTTCGTTATCGGCAAATGTCTGGCCGCCCTGTTGCGCGGTCTCATTTCCTCGGCCATCATCCTGATTTTGGCCTATGCCTTTGGCGCGCATATCACGCTTAGCCCGCTCTTTCTCGTGGTGCTCTGTCTTAACTGCCTTATCTTTGCTGAAATCGGCTTTATCGCCGCGATGAAAATCGATACTTTTGAGGAAATGAGCCAGGTCAATACCTATATTCTCCTGCCCATGTCTTTCCTCTGCGGCACCTTTTTCTCCGCTACAGCCCTGCCCGCTGCGGTGCGTTACGTCATCGAGCTCCTGCCGCTCACGCATACCAGTTACCTGCTGCGTGGCCTCGGACAGGGACAGGAGGTAGCGCTGAGCTCGTTAGCTGTGCTGGCGGTTTATGCCGTAGTGGGCTGGCTCCTGGGGCGTCGGTTGTTCCGCGGACTTACGAAGTAGAAAGGAAAAACTTTGTTTAAAACGATACTACATCACCATGCAACCTCTTGCGGTGATTGCAGCAAACTCTGCTGCACGAAAATCGAGGACTTCGGCGTGCGCGCAGGCCGCCTCACCATCTTTGAGCACGTCAATCTGCACATGCACTGCGGCCAGCTCACGGCCCTCATCGGCCCCAACGGTGCGGGTAAAAGCACCCTCATGCGCGCCATATTAGGCGAAGTGCCTCATACGGGCCGCCTCCACTATGTTGACGCCAAAGGCCGTCACACCGGCCATCCCACTATCGGTTACGTCCCGCAATATCTGCGCTTCGACGTCAGTGCGCCCATCTCTGTGCTGGACCTCTTCATGGCCAGTCTCACGCGCCGTCCCGTCTGGCTTTGTTCTGCCAGGAAACTGCGTCCCCGTATCGAGCAAAGCCTCGCCCGCGTACAGGCAGAGCAGCTCATCGACCGCCGCCTCGGTGCGCTCTCCGGTGGCGAACTCCAACGCGTACTGCTCGCGCTCGCGCTTGACCCCATGCCGGATTTACTACTGCTCGACGAGCCGGTCTCCGGTGTTGACCAGAACGGCCTCGAACTTTTCTACGAAATCGTCGCCGACCTGCGTGCTAAAGAAGACATGGCTATCCTGCTCATCTCGCACGACCTCAACATGGTCGCACGTCACGCGGACCAGGTCGTGCTCATGAATAAAGGCGTCATTTGCAGCGGTACGCCCGAAGAAGTCTTTGCCGACGCCCGCACCAAACATATCTTTGGTATCTTGGCAGGGGAGGGGGAATAAACGTGGAAATCCTATCGGCTATCTATGGCCTTATCGATACGCTGCTGCCCTTTGAATGGGCCAGCCATATCTTTATGAAAAATGCCTTTCTCGCCATCCTGCTCGTTACGCCGCTCTTCGGCCTGCTCTCCACGATGGTTGTATCCAACCGCATGGCCTTTTTCTCTGACTCGCTCGGGCACGGTGCCTTCACCGGTATCGCTATCGGCGTGCTGCTCGGTTCTGTCTCACCGCTTTTATCGCTCATTATTTTCTCTGTCGTTTTCGCGCTCTTCATCACTTGGATAAAAAGTAAAAGCAGTGCCTCTACCGACACCATCATCGGCGTCTTTTCCTCGACGGCTATCGCCCTCGGCCTGATGATTATGAGCCACGGCGGCGGTTTCAACAAATTCTCCAGTTATCTTATCGGTGATATCCTCAGCATCACGCCCCATGACCTCGGGGCACTCGTTGTCGTCTGCCTGCTCGTCACCGCCGTTTGGGCCTGGCTATTTAACCGCCTGCTGCTCATCTCTATCAATACCTCCTTCGCGCGCAGCCGCGGCATTCCAGCCTTACTTACCGAAAGCCTCTTCGCGGCCACGCTTGCCGTCGTTGTCGCCATCAGCATCCAGTGGGTCGGCATCCTCATCATCAATGCCCTGCTGGTCCTGCCCGCCGCTGGCGCGCGCAATATCACCAACTGCGTCAAAAGCTATCACCTAGTCTCCGTAGCCATCGCCCTCACTTCCGGCCTCGCCGGCCTCCTGTTGGCCTACTACAACAACATGGCCGCCGGCGCCACCATAGTCGTCGTAGCGGCCGTTATCTTCTTCCTCACTTTGCTGCTAAAACCACATTTCATAAGGTGAGTAAAGTTAGTAAAAGAAAGATAGTAAGAAAGAAAAGAAGTAGGGCAGTAGAAAAGTAAAATTTAGCCACAAACGTAAGCCGCAGGCGGGAGATACCATAAGCGAAGCGTTGAAATTTCGCGTTAAGAAGAAAAATTTTGCCAACTAGCTTCCTCGTAAAAGTAGTTTCGTTCAAGCGTAGCGCGTTTAAATACTTTTACAGGATTAATTTTAGGCAAAATTTTTCTTTAGCGAAATTTCTCAGCGTAGCGTTGGTATCTCCCGCCTGCGGCGGAGGGCGGAGGATATCACGCACATGAAGAAAATCATTATTACATTTATCGTAACCGCAACGCTTATGCTCACGGCCTTTTTCCTCGGCACCGGCTACTTCCTCGGCAACTACGTTGTGCAGTTTGGCCTCCAGCGTGGCACGCCCGACAACCATCAGGCTCCGCCGCGTGCCTACGCCCTCATCATGCCACCCAATGCCACCGGCTATAACAAGCCAGACTTTCCAGCCGAGGACTGGCACCTCCAGGCCCCCGACGGTACGAACCTCGCGGGTACGCATTTCTCACCGCGCGGCTGGAGCCATCGTTGGGTTATCGCCGTGCACGGCTACGGTTGTACCCAGGAAAACTCCTGGTACCTCGCCAATAACTACCTGCATCTCGGCTATCACGTTGTCACGCCCGACCTGCGTGGTGCGGGGATGAGCGACGGCCGCTTTGTCACATTAGGTCACGACGAAAGTCAGGACATCCGGCTCTGGGCCGAGCAGATACTACAGGCCGACCCGCAGGCCAAAATCGTCCTGCACGGCGTGTCGATGGGCGCGGCCACCGTCATGCTCGCGGCGGCTGACGACCTGCCTCAGGCCGTCGTGGCCGTGGTGGAGGACAGCGGCTATACGAGTGCCTACGACCTCATCGCGTACCATCTTGAGCACTCCTTCGCCTTGCCAGCCTTCCCCTTGCTCGACATCATGAATTGGCGCTGTGAAAAGCTCGCCGGTTTCAGTCTCACCGCCACTTCGCCTTACGACGCCGTGGCGGCAGGCAAACTGCCAACGCTCTTTATTCACGGTACCGCCGATACGCTCGTACCACCAGAGATGGCCCAAACGCTTTACGCGCATGCAGCGGGGGAGAAACAGCTTCTACTCATGGATGGTGCCCTGCACGCCATAGCCAGTCAAAAAGACCAAAAGCGCTATTTCGCCACCGTCACGCAATTTCTCGAACCTTATATGAGACCTTGAATGCTATATAACTATGTAAACTGCCCTGTATGTCTTGTCAGGGCAGTTATTTTTATTTACAATATAAACATGCGGAAAATAGTGAGCAAAGGACGGATGGTCATGACGAAGCGGGATTTTAACGAGCTTAAGGAGCAGGCTGAGCGGCGGCCTTTGGTGCTCTTGGGCGCGATGGATGTAGAGACGCGGGAACTGGAGGCGGCCTTGACCGAGGTGCGGGAGGAGCCGCTGGGACATTACCGCTGTGTGCTGGGAATGCTGGACGGCTGTCCCGTGGTTGTCTGCGAGACGCAGTGGGGTATGGCCAATGCGGCAGCCGTGACGGCACTGGTTATCGCGCGCTACCACCCCTGTGCCATCATCAGCCAGGGCACGGCGGGCGCGCATAATCCCGACCTGCATAATTACGACATCGTGCTCGGTGCACGCACCGTCAACGAGTCGGCCTGGCAGAGCCAATACGCGCCCCAGGGAGCGGGCATTGACCCACGGGCACTGAAACAACTCGGCGTCTTTGCGTGGGACAATGCGGCACGGGCTTTTACGCAGGAGGTCTACCATCAAGCGGATGCGGAGCTGCTGGCAGCGGCCCAGCGGGCTGCTGCTGACTATCAGCGTGGTCATATCATTACGGGGACTATTGGCACCTGTGACAGCTGGAATTGCGAGGTAGACCGTATCCTCTTTTTGCGTGAGTTTTATGGCAGTGATGTGGAGGAGATGGAGAGCGACGCCGTAGCTCAGATTTGTTTAAATTTCTCGGTGCCTTTTCTCTCTCTGCGCATCGTATCCAACAGCGTTTTTCAAGGTGACGAAGACTGGGATTTGGCCGTTGGCCCTGTGTGTCAGCGTTATACGTTGGCTGTGGCGAGGGCCTATCTCGGTCAGCATTAAGCCTATTGCGTTAGCAATATCTATATAGCAAAAAGGGTGCTGTTGCACAGGTTGGCAACAGCACCCTTAGTATACGTATGAATTTTATTCCGTGGCCAGCATCGGCGTGTCGTTGTCGTGATGATGCTGGTGGAGCCAGCCGGGCAGGAGCACGAGCAGGCTCACGAGCAGACCGATGAAGAGCGGGCTGATGGGGCTGCCGAGAATGGCGGCCGCGATAGCCGTGCCCGTCGAGAGCACCATAGAGGCCAGAGCCCAATGCTCTTCGATGGCATGCGGGATAAAGACGGCAAAGGTGAGGGGCAGGAAAATACCGCCGCCACGCAAAGCCATCGAGAGGTAGTTCCAGAAGAGTACCTGCGAACCCTCATTGAGGTCAGCAAAAGCGGAAGCCGCAAGGATGACACCGAGCACGACGAAACGGCTCAGGCGGAGCATCTGTTTGCCATCGGTGACGTGCAGCACCCGGGCCACGACATCACGCGTGAGCATGGTGCCGATACCGAGCGAAAGGCCCGCGATGGAGCCGATGAGGGAGAGGATGATGCCGCCCATAGCGATGGAACCGAGCAGTACTGGCTGCTCCTGCAACAGATAGTACGGCAGGGTCAGCATCGGTGCGACCTCAGGATGAGCCGCATGTACGTACATACCGATGAGTGCACAGGGCAGGCCGACTGGCAGGGCGATGAGCGCCGCCGTAAAGGCACCGACTGCCGCCGTGCGCGGCGTGGCCGCAGCAAAGATAGCCTGGATATAGGACTGCGTGCAGAGCATACCGACGATGACGGAGAGCACGCTCGTGAGCGCGTTCTGGATACCGTTACCAGCGAGGCTGAACCAGGGGAAAGCCGGCAGTGCGGCAGCGATGACGCTATCCGTGCTGATGGAATGCCAAGCGGCGATACCCGCGAGACAGAGGCTTACCCAGAGGATAACGGCCTTGATGATGCCGCCAACGCCGGCGCTTTTTAGACCACCGAAGAAACCATAGGCGGCAACAAGCACCGTGAGGATGAGGGCCGCGACCCAAAGCGGCAGATGCAGCAGAGCCGCGATGAGGGCGATGCCCGGCAGGCAACTGGCCACAGCACTAAAGAAGATGCCGAGCGAGGACACGACCGTCGTGAAACGGCCGGCCGGATTGCCGTAGTTCAGTACGAGGTACTGGGAGATGGTCTCCAGCGCGCTTTTGCGCAGAGGACGTGCATAGAAAAGACCCATGAGGATGAGGCTGAGGCCCGTGCCAATGGTGAACCACCACGCCGAGAGACCGACCGTAGCAGCCATCTGGGCCGTACCGACTGTAGCACCGCCACCAATGCAGGTGCCAGCGATGGTGCCTGCGACCATAGGTACACCGGCCGCGCGACCGCCGAGCGTGTAGCTCTCAGCCGAGTTGACCGAGCGCGCCGCATAGATGCCGCCGCCGAGTGCCACGGCAATGGTAATACCGATAATGACAATCTGAGCCATACTGAGCTCCATGACAAGACTTCCTTCCTTAGTCCTTGAAGTATGAGTTTTTCACATAAATTTTATGATGATGAGGCCTATTATAGCACGGTTTTTGCGGTGTGAAGCAGTAAATTTCGTAGTCGTAACAACAAATAGCAAGCAAGGCCTATCAAGGCTTTAAACAGGAAATTCAGCCACAATGTAACTACAAATATATAACCACAGACCACAATGACGAGGCAGGACGTTTTCCCCGCAGTCAACCAAAGTGTTAATTTGTAAGCAGGATTTTTCCTCTTTTTTCTTGCTTAAAACTGCGTAACATACTATAATATAGTTATAAAAGGATTGAAACTCAAATCGTTTCGGACGAGGCGAGCATAGTTTTCGGCAACATGGATGAAAGCGAGGGGCTATCATGGCTATTTCAGGCATTGGCGGCTTTAGCACGTACACGCCGGTCAGCACGCTAAAGTCTTTTCCGCAAATGAATCAGGATGTCAGCAATACTGGCATGCAGAAAGCACAAGAAATCTCTCAAAAAGCCGGTGACTATTACAAGGTATCGAACTTCGGCAATGAGACGCGCTACGGCGAGAGCCGGTTCCAGCAGGGGAATATTGAGGCTCTGCGCGATGGCCACGCCGATACGACGGCCATCATGGACAAAGCGAAGTCCTACTATCAGGTATCGAACTTCGGTAACGAGACGAAGTTCGGCACCAGCCGTTTCCAGAAAGTCAATGAGAACATTTATGCTGAGGGCGGTAAGAGTGTCTCGGCGGGGATGGAGAAAATCCGCTCTGTTACGCAGAGTTCCCAGTTCGGCAATGTGACGAATATGGGCAAGAGCAGCTTCCAGCAGGTCAATGCGCAAATCAGTGCGAAATATGCGCAGGCTGCTTCGGCCTACAAGGCCTCTGCCGCTAAGGTGGCAGGACCCTCACTCGATATCGCCGCCTAACCTTAATAGGTAGAAAAAATCCGCCTCCCTTGCGATAAGGGAGGCGGATTTTTGCTGTTTAATTTTCTTTGCTGCTGGTCGTGCTGTTCTCCCGTGCAGCTGGTGCGGGATGGCGCGTGACGATGATTTTATCGATGCGGGCACGGTCCATGTCGGCGACCTCGAACGTGAACTCGCCCCAGACTTTCCTCTCGCCGGTTTTCGGGATATAGCCGAAATAGGAGGTGAGGAAACCGCCCATCGTGTGATATTGGTCGTGCTCCTCATCGGGGAGGGTCTCGATGCCGAAGCGTTCCTTGAAGTCTTCGATGGAGTAGAGGCCGTCGATGTACCAGGTGTTTTCGTCGCGCGGTGTAATCTGCGGTGGCTCGTCGGCAGTGGGCAGCAGGCCCTCGCCGATGATTTCCTCGACGATGTCATCGAGCGTGATATAGCCGATAACGCCGCCGTACTCATCGAGCACCATTGCCTGGTGGATGCCGGTATCGCGGAATTTCGCCAGTACGCGGAAAATCTCCATCGAGCGCGGCACGAAGAGCGGTTTTTGCACGTACTGTTCGAGGTCGAGTGCCTTGCGCTCGAGCGCGGCGTCGAGCAGGTCTTTGGCATGCAGGATACCGCAGAAATCATCGAGGCTTTCTTTGCCCACGGGGAACACGTCCTGCTTGTTCTCGCGGATGATTTTCAGGTTTTGCCGTTGTGAGTCGTCGAGGTCGAGCCAGAGCATCTGCGTGCGCGGCGTCATGAGTGCCGAGACGGTCTGGTCGGAGAGGTGGAAAATACGGTCCACCATCGCCTGTTCGCTTTTGGCAAATGTGCCATCCTCTGTGCCCTGCTCGATGAGCTCTTTGACATCATCCTCAGTTACCGTGTCTTTGCTGCTGTGCAGGCCCAAGTGAGCCAACAGACCGCCTAGCAGGTGCTGGCACATGCGCCAAGGGCCACCATCAGAACTATCCAAACAATATCCCATCCTTTATAGAATCACATAAATCACTTATGCCACCTAGTATAACATAGAATGAGCGACTGTCCTAGTCCTGCCTGGGGACAAAAAGTAGCAGCTGCCGGTGTACGTGAATACATACCGTAAATATGTAGTGCAAGGCTGGACAAGATGTGTAAAGTAGTATACAATACAACACATGGTGCCGGTTACATTCGTACGTTTGTGTGAGCGGTAAGGTGGAATTATTGCAGTATGTATTTGTGGAGGGTGATTTTGTGGATTCACGCGGTAATTTTTCGACGCGGCTGGGCTTTATTTTGGTTTCGGCCGGCTGCGCCATCGGACTGGGCAATGTCTGGCGCTTCCCCTATATTACAGGACAGTACGGCGGCGCTTCGTTCGTGTTGATTTATCTCGTCTTTTTGGCAATTCTCGGTCTGCCGATTATGGTTTCGGAGTTTGCCGTAGGGCGTGCGAGCCAGCGCAGCTGCGCGAAATCGTTTGACGTGCTCGAACCGCAGGGCACGAAATGGCATCTTTATAAATACTTCGGCATCGCGGGCAATTTTCTGCTGATGATGTTCTATACGACGGTTTCGGGGTGGATGCTCTATTACTTGTATAAATCGCTGGTGGGCGGTTTTAACGGTCTCGACGCAGCGGGGGTAGGCGCAGTGTTCGGTGCGATGCTTGCGGATCCTGTGACGATGGCGGGCAACATGATTGCCATCGTCGTTATCTGCGGCGGTGTCTGCTACCTCGGCGTGCAGTCGGGTGTAGAGCGCATCACGAAATATATGATGACCTGCCTGCTCGTTCTCATGATTGTGCTGGCCATCAATTCCTGCCTGCTCCCGAACAGCGAGATAGGCCTTGAGTATTATCTCTCACCTGATTTCAGCAAAGTAGCGGAGTACGGCTGGAAAGAGGTGGTCTTTGCGGCGATGGGGCAGGCGTTCTTTACGCTCTCGCTGGGCATCGGTGCGCTGGCCATTTTCGGCAGTTATATCGGCAAGGAGAAACGCCTCACGGGTGAGGCCATCTGGGTCATCATCCTTGATACGTTTGTGGCGCTCATGGCGGGCCTCATTATTTTCCCCGCCTGCTTCAGCTTCGGCGTGCAGCCGAGCAGCGGCCCGAACCTGCTCTTTGTGACGCTGCCGAACGTCTTCAACGCGATGCCGGGCGGTCAGCTCTGGGGCGCGCTGTTCTTCCTCTTTATGGCCTTTGCCTCGATGTCCACGGTCATTGCGGTGTTCGAGAACCTCGTGGCCTGCTTCTACGACCTCACAGGGGCCGACCGGCACAAGATTATCCGCCTTGGCATTCCTTTGATTATCGTGCTGTCACTGCCCTGCGTGCTCGGCTTTAACGTGCTCAGCGGTTTCCAGCCGCTCGGCCCGGGCTCGGGTGTGCTCGACCTTGAGGACTTCCTCGTCTCGAACAACATCCTGCCGCTGGGCAGCCTCGTCTACCTCGTGTTCTGCACGAGCCGCTACGGCTGGGGCTGGAACAATTTCCTGCGTGAGGCTGACACGGGCAAAGGCACGGCCTTCCCTGCCTGGTCGCGTTTCTACCTGACCTATATACTGCCGCTCGTCGTGCTCATCATCTTCGCGAACGGCTACTATGCTCTGTTCTTTGCAAAATGAGCAACTTGCGGAAAAATGCTTGTCAATTAAGGTTTTTAGTTATACAATATAAGCAAAGGAAGCTGCCGATAGACGGTTGGCAACCTCGCTAGATTGTTATCACATCAAAGCAATAACCGCCTAGTCTGGACAACCGGGGCGGTTATTGTTGTTTTAAGACAACCAGAATGCAGAGCATCAGGAACAAAACCATGATGATATCATTCACGGGCTTCACCTCCCGTCAAGGTATTGCGACCTTTCTGCGAGGCTAGACCAACCGCCTACCGTTATGGTAGCTTCCACGAGTTGATTATAGCATTTGTCTTGTCATAATACAACACTGTGTTAAAATAAAATACAATTTAGGCGTTGCCATTATAGTGGCAACGCCTTTTTCGTGCTTCAGTATAGGCTGATGTTCATAGGAAGTTCTCAGAGTCTTGCACGGGGGGGCGTTTGTGTTATACTTGCCTTAAAGTTGGTCTAGGGAGACCTTAGACCTACTTGGATATTACTTAGGGATGACTGGCAGGGAGGTAAGTTGTTCCTTGGATGGAACGAAAGGAAGGATCGGATTTTGAAAAGGAAACAAGACAGGGAACTGCGCCGTTTGACGGCGGCGGTGCTCGCTGGTGTAGGGGCACTGACCCTGCTCGGCAGCACGCCGGCACTGGCGGCCACGACGAATAAGACCACGGAGCACGAGATTGCCCAGGATCAGGCAGGACGTGAGCTCCAGCGCCAACAGCAGGGACAGCATACGGGACAGGCAGTGAGCGCTGACCGCATCACGGTACCCGTCACGGCGGTGAAAATCGACAGCTCGGAGAGCCTGCCGGAGTCCATGGTGCGCCACCTGCTGCCCGCATTGAACGCGGACAAGGTCAATATCCACGAGCTCTCCAAGGAAATTCAGCTCGTCAACGATACGGGCGCGGCGAAACTCAACGCCACCTTTGCCTCGAACCACGACGGCAGCTTTACCCTGCACGTACAGAACGAGGCCCGCGATAACGACCGCGTGAACCTCTCCGTCGCCAACACGGGCAACGACTACACGGGTGACTGGCGCACGACGCTCAGCTATATCAATAACAACATGACGCAGCGTGCCGACAGCTTCGGCGTGGCCTATGTGACCTCGCCAGACGAGCATTTCGACGACGTGAAGCAGGCGGCGTTCTCCTATCGCACGCTCCTGCCCCGTGCAGGCGGTGCGCTCACGCTGAGTTACAGCTACTCCAACGTCGATAACGGCAACGTCTCGCCTGCCGCCTACCGCGGTTTCCTCGACTATCAGGCAGCCGGTCTCGGCCAGAACCTCGGCCTGCGCTATCAGCACTATCTCGCCTATACCTCGCGCGAGAAAGATGCGCTGACTTTTGGTCTCGACTACCGTTACTCCAAGACCAGCAGCTCTATCGAGATGGGCGGCTCGACTGTCGACGTGCCCGACCAGAAATATGATATGCTCCTCGGCAGTGTTGGCTTCGAGCACAACAATCGTGACCGTTATCATGCGTTCTCCTATCAGGCAGGCGTCTCCACCAACATGGGCGGCGACGAGAACGAGTACGATACGGCGGCTCCGGGCAGCAAGCAGCATTTCACGTTCTACACGGC
>Ga0256406_1002895_pt1 | contig 22899 bp, 20 predicted proteins | sample RumenRJG_03DNA_FD_185986 | JGI IMG/M metagenome (GOLD analysis project Ga0256406, IMG submission 185986) | Bovine rumen microbial communities from Lethbridge, Alberta, Canada - RJG_03 | ecosystem: Host-associated > Mammals > Digestive system > Stomach > Rumen | place: Canada: Alberta | collected... | reverse complement strand
GCCGCTCATGGCGTCGGCATTCAAGGACGCGATTGCGGCGGGCCGCAAGGCGTATCGTGCGGGCCTCGGCCGCGTGCTGACGCGCGGCGCGGCGGCGTCCGACCCGCTGACGGGTTTCCTGCGGGATTGAGGAGGCGCGCAAAATGGAAAAGGAAAATCACTTCTTCATTGATTCGGACAAGCTCAGTGCCAAGGCGCTCGAAAAGAAGCATCGCCTCGAAAACGACCCGTCGTGCCGCAAAGACCCGATGGAATATTTCCCGGACATGGAGCAGATCAAGTCCGACGTGCGCGAACGCGTGATGGCTGCGATGCATGCGTATGAGCCGGAACGGTACACGGCTATCGACGTGCGGCGGGCACTCGACCATGAGCGTGTGACGATCGAGGATTTTCAGGCGCTCTTGTCGCCTGCCGCGAAGCCGTTCCTCGAAGAGATGGCCGAGCGCGCCCAGCGCGAGACGAGCCGTCATTTCGGCAACACGGTCTATCTCTTCACGCCGCTCTACATCGCGAATTATTGCGAGAATTACTGCGTCTACTGCGGTTTCAACTGCTACAACGACATCCAGCGCCTCCAGCTCTCGCATGACGAAATCGCACATGAAATGAAGGTCATCGCTGACAGCGGCATGGAGGAAATCCTGATTCTGACGGGCGAGAGCAAGGCGAAGAGCAGCGTCGAATACATCGGCGACGCCTGCAAGCTCGCACGGAAATATTTCAAGAACGTCGGCCTCGAAGTCTATCCGATGAATGTGGCAGACTACAAGTATCTGCATGAATGTGGCGCGGACTACGTGACGGTGTTCCAGGAGACATACGACCTCAAGAAATATGAGACACTGCACCTGCTCGGCCATAAGCGCGTCTGGCCGTATCGCTTCGAAGCGCAGGAGCGTGCGCTCATGGGCGGCATGCGCGGCGTCGGCTTTTCAGCACTGCTCGGCCTTTCGGATTTCCGCCGCGATGCGCTCGCGACAGCGCTCCATGTCTATTATCTCCAGCGCAAATATCCGCAGGCGGAGTTCTCGCTGTCATGCCCGCGCCTGCGGCCCATCATCAACAACGAGAAAATCAATCCGCTCGACGTCGGCGAGCACGAGCTTTGCCAGATTCTCTGCGCCTACCGGCTGTTCCTGCCGTATGTCGGCATCACGGTCTCTTCGCGCGAGAGCGCAACGTTCCGCAACGGCATCGCAAAAATCTGCGCGACAAAGATTTCGGCCGGCGTCTCGACGGGTATCGGCGACCACGAGGAAAAATATACAGGCAAGCATGAAGAGAAGACGGGCGACGAGCAGTTTGAAATCTGCGATACGCGCAGCATCCGCTCGATGTATGGCGACATGGAGGGCGAGGGTTTGCAGCCTGTCCTCAACGACTATCTCTATGTCTGAGCAGAGCGCGGGGGGCCGCGAAATCCTCCAAAACATCATCTGCGTGACGAATCGCCGGATAGCTGCCGAGTCGGCAGGCATCAGCGGTGTTGATGGTGAGGAAGGACGGGAATCATTCCTCGCGCAGCTGCGACGCGTGGCAGCACGAAAGCCGAAAGCCGTCATCCTGCGGGAGAAAGACCTTGCAAAAGAGGAGTACCGCGTGCTCGCGAAAGACGTGCTTTCCGTCTGCCACGCATCGCAGGTGTCCTGCATCCTGCACACGTACGCTGATGTGGCAGAAGAGCTCGACGCGGACGGCCTCCATCTGCCGCTGCCAGTTCTGCGCGCATGTTGCCGCCAGCATGGCGATGTTGCTGGGCTTCGCAGCAGATTTCGCGTGCTCGGTGCTTCCTGTCATTCCGTTGCTGATGTGCGCGAGGCAGCATCGCTCGGCTGCACGTATGTGACGGTCGGCCATATCTATGCGACGGCATGCAAAAAAGGCCTGCCGCCGCGCGGTCTCGGTCTTTTGCGAGACTGCGCAAAGGCAAGCCCTGTGCCTGTTTATGCAATTGGCGGCATCACGCGCGAGCGGGTGCCGGAAGTGCTCGCGGCTGGTGCAGAAGGTGCCTGTGTCATGAGCGGACTCATGATGCGGGATTTTGCGAACTCCTGGCAAGCGTGAGCGTGTCAAGCAATGTGCCGTCGGTTTCCCAGCCACGCAGTGTTAGTTGCTCGGCAGTGACATCAAGCGTGACATAGCTTTCTGGATGGTCGTCAGGCGCGGCGGCGCAATCGAACTTGTCGGGCGGGACGTAGTAATATTCGTTGCCCGCACGGCCGCACATGACATAGGCGGGGCCCGTCACAGCGGGATGGAACGCCTTGATATGGCCGCGGTCACGGTAGGCGTGCATGTGGCCCGTCAAGACGAGGTCGATGCCGAGCGCGTCGAAATGCTGCATGAAAGCGCGGCCGACATCACTGAAGCCTGCCGTCTGGCCGTCAGACTGCGGCTCGTCATAAGCAAGGATATCTTTATGCATGAGGACGATGTTCCACGGACGTCGTCCTTTTTTTTGTGCCGTTTTTTGAGATGCAAGGTCTTTTTGCATCCATGCAATCTGCTCGGGAAGGATGCCCGGCAGCAGGCCGTCGAGCTCGCCCCACTGCGTGTTGAGCACGAGGATATGTGCGGGGCCGTAGTCGAACGAATAATAGTAGCCAGGGAAGCGCGCACTGCCATTTTCCGGCACGGCGAAGCGCGAGAGGTAGCCCTCGGGCAGGCAGTTGAGCCACTCCGTGCTGTAACATTCGTGGTTGCCCATGACGGGGACGAAGACGGCTGAGCTCGCGCGGCTGTCCATCGCGGCGTGCCAGCTGTCCCAATGCCAGTCCGAAGCGCCGCAGTCGACAAGATCGCCGATGATGGTGAAGAGGTCGGGCACGCCATGACGGTCGAACGCCGCCGCAAACGTATGTGCCCAGGTATCGTAGCTTTCGCCGCACTGCGAGTCGCAGAACACGATGGCGCGGAAGTGTCCGGCATCGGCGGGCGCATCGCCAGCCTCTATGACATGGAGCTCCGGCGCGCCCTCGGCCGCACGCACGACGGCAGGCGGCAAGAAGCTGCCAAGGCCGAGCCCGAGCAGGCATTTCCCACAGAGCCCGAGAAAGGTCCGACGGCTGAAATCTTTCATGATGTGCTCCTTTCAAAAAAGTTCTTTTCGAAAGTATAACATAGCGAGCGAATATCTGCAAAAATGCAATGGGGGTCCTTTGTCCTTTATTGCCATTTTCCGTACGCTATGATATGATGAGAAAAAGCAAACCATTTGGAGAAAACGGAGGCGCTGCATGAACATTGCCATCATCCTTGCGGCCGGGGTCGGGCAGCGCATGCGGTCGGCGGGCCTGCCGAAGCAGTTCCTGAAGCTTTTCGGCAAGCCCATCATCATCTATACGCTGGAAAAATTCGAGCAGTGCGACGACGTCGACTGCGTTGTCATCGTCTGCCGCGAAGGCTACCTCGACCACATGCGGAGCCTGCTCGCGCTTTACCATATCGGCAAAGTGCAGCGCATCGTCGTCGGCGGGCGCGACCGGCAGGAGAGCCTGCAACGTGGTCTCGAGGCCGCAGAGGACATCGGCGGGCAGGCGGATGACATCGTCCTGATCCACGACGGCGTCCGGCCGCTCGTCGAGGAACGCACCATCCGCGAGAACGTCCGTGTCGCGCAGCAGTACGGCTGCGCCGTGACCGTCGCGCCCGTTATCGAGTCCGTCGTCATCACGGAGAACACGGACGCGGAGATGCAGGACGTCAAGAAGCGCGCGGCCACGTATTCGCTGACCGCGCCCCAGTCCTTCCGTCTCGGCGACATCCGTGCGGCCTATCGGTCCGCGCAGGAAAGCGCGGGCGGCATGCCGCTCCTTGATGCGGCCATGGTCTATGCCAGCACGGGGAAAAAGATGCATCTCGTCAAGGAACAGAACCGCAACATCAAGATCACGACGCCGGAAGATTTCTATTACCTCAAGGCCATGATCGAGCTGGAAGAAAATAAATTCGTCTTCGGCTTGTAACCCTAGACATCTCATTCTTATAAGGAGACGATGGAATTGGCAGAGCAGCGCGATATAGACATCATTCTCGAAAGCCCCATCGATTGGGAAGCGTTCCGCGGCAAGACCGTCCTCGTGACCGGCGCAACGGGTCGCCTCGGCATGTACATCGTCGAAGCCCTCGCCCATGCCGACATCGAGTGGAACCTCAGCTTGCACACCATCGCCATGGCCCGCAGTGCGGAAAAGCTCCAGCGTGTCTTCGGCGAGACGCTCGGCCTGCCGAACGTCAGCACCGTCGTGCAAGACATCACGGCACCATTTGAAAACCTGCCCGCCATCGACTACATCTTTCATACGGCGGGTCTCGCGAGTCCGAAAGACTTCACGGAAAATCCGGTCGGCACGCTCTGGGGCCATGTCCAGGGCACGCACAACGTCCTCGAATGTGCGCGGCAGCAGAAGCACTGCCATGTCTTCTATGTCTCCACCGTCGAAATCTACGGCGCCTGGGAGCATGACGAAAAGATCAAGGAAACCGACATGGGCCCGATGATCTGCAACCGTGCCCGCGCCTGCTACCCCGAAGCCAAGCGTCTCTGCGAGACCATGCTTGCGAGTTATGCCGCGCAATATGGCGTCACCTACAACGGCGTCCGCCTCTGCCATACGTTCGGCCCAGGCATCCCCATCGACGACGGCCGTGCGTTTGCCGAGTTCTTGCGTGATGTCGTGCGCGGCGAAGACATCGTCCTGCAGTCCGACGGCAGTGCCATGCGCACGTATACCTACGTTGCCGATGCGGTTGGCGCCATGCTCCTCGTGGCCACGAGTGGCGAGAAAGGCGCGTTCTACAACGTCGCAAACCTTGACAACCTCGTCAGCATCCGCGACCTTGCAGAACTCATCGCGAGCCTCGACCCGAACAAGAAAGTACAGGTTCGATTTGCAAATGAACAGAGCAAGCTCCAATACCTGCCGTTCCAGCTCGCCATCATGGACGTTTCCAAAATCTAGGCCCTTGGCTGGCAGCCGCGCATCGGCCTCAAGAAAGCCTTCCAGTACACGCTCGAATACCTCTTGCAGAACTACAAGGGAGCGTGACCATGGCAAGCGACACGCTCTATCTCTGGAAGCGGAAAATCAAAGCCGCCCTCCAGAGCCTCCCGTTCTATCTCTGGCGGCTCCGGCCCATCCAGCGAAACAAGATTGTCTTCATGACCATCGAGGGCACGACAGGCTTCACCTGCAACCCGAAATACATCGCGCTCGAACTCCTGCGGCGAAAGAAAGGCTATGAACTCGTCTGGCTCGTCAACAACATGACGAAGCCGTTCCCGAAGGGCATCCGCAAAGTGCGCAACACCCTCTGGAACCGGGCAAGAGAGCTTTCGACAGCGGCCATCTGGGTGGACAACAGCCGCAAGCAGCTCGAAGTCCGAAAACGCAAGGGTCAGTTCTATCTCCAGACCTGGCATGCCAAGCTCGGCTTCAAGCCGACCTGCCTCGACCGCGGCGCATCGTTCTCGCGCATCGCCGAGCTCGTCAGCCGCCATGATTCCGAGATGATTGACCTCGTGCTTTCAAACTCCGACTGGTACGACAAGACCCTCCCGACCGGCATGATTTACACGGGCCCGACGCTGCGCAGCGGCTCGCCAAGATGCGACATCCTGATAAATGGCCGAGACGAGCAGCGAAAGCGCATCCGTACCCAGTACCATCTCGCGCCAGACGCCCGCATCCTCATGTACTGCCCGACATTCCGTGGCGGCAGCCAGGCGACGAACCGCACGATTGAAAAAGGCGACCATGCCCCGGATTACGACCGCCTCATCAGCGCGCTGAATGCTCGGTTTGGCGGCAACTGGGCCATCTTCCTGCGCCTTCATCCTCAGCTCACCGCCCGCCATATCGCAGCGCACGCGGGGAACAAGAACCTCATCGACGTCAGCCAGGTCGATGACATGTATGAACTCCTCGCCGCCTGCGACGCCTTCCTGACCGACTACAGCAGCGCCGCCTTCGACGCCGCCGTCATGAACATCCCCGTCTTCCTCTATTGCGACGACTACAGCGCATACGAAGGCGAGCGCGGCAAGCTGCTCTGGGACCTCCGCAAACTGCCATTCCCGCTGGCAGAGGATGACGACGAGCTCGAACATCAAGTCGCAGATTTCCAGCAGACGGAGTATCTTGAAAAGCTCGCAACGCTTTTTAAAGAATGCGGCGTGGAAGAGAGCGGGGAAGCGAGCAAGCGCGTAGTGGATTTCATCGAACAAAGGAGCTCTTTATGACAAGCAGACTCAACCTCTTGCGCGACGAAGACTGGAAAGGACTCACCGACGTCATCCTCTTCGGCTGCGGCCGGCAGGGAAAGAAGATGTATGCGACGCTCAGCCGCGACTTCATCGTCCGGGCTCTCGTCGATAATTCCCTGAAGAAGCAAGGCCGCATCGTCGATGGCCTTGCGATTCTTTCCTTTGATGAAGCAAAGCCGCTCATGCATCGCTACAAGGTCATCGTCACGGCCTCGCAGTACTACTACCAGGTCATCCGCGAACAGCTCAAAGCCGAGGGACTACGGGAGAATGTCGATTTCATCATGTACCAGCAATTCGTGACAGAGTGGTACTGGAAATATCGAGGCCGTATCAACGTCCTCAAGACCGACATCTCCCTCACAACGCTCTGCACATTGAACTGCGAGAACTGCATGCAGTTCCTGCCGTATTGGAAGCCTGGGCATCGGAAAGAAAACAGCATCGAGCAGATCGAAAAAGACCTCGACATCTACTTCCAGAGTGTCGATTACTTGCTCGACCTCGATGTCGTCGGGGGCGAACCGTTCCTTTATCGGGGAATCAAAGATTTCATCCGACTCGTGGGCGAAACGTATCGCGACAGCATCGGCTACGTCGGCTTCATCACGAATGGCACGATCGTGCCGGATGATGAAACCATGGAGCTCCTGGCCCGCTATCGTATGGACGTCTCCATCAGCGACTACTCCGAGGACATCGAGTACCGCCACAAGATTCCCGAACTCATCGAGAAACTCGAAGCCTACGGCATCGACTACATGCACAATAAGAACATCGACTGGTTCGATTTCGGCTTTCCGAAAGACAAGTACCACTACGAAGGCGAAGCTGCCATCGCGCACATGCAGTGCTGCAACTCCATCGAGCACATCCTCGATGACGGCAAGCTCTTTTACTGCGGCATGGAATGGTCGGCCCAGAAAGGCGGCCTCTATCCCATCGAAGAAAAAGCTTACGTTGATTTGAAAAAAATCGCAGCAGGCGAAACGCCGCGAGAGGCCATCCTCGAGATGCTCCTCGCCAACATCCCCGGCGGCTGCCTCGACTTCTGCAAGCGGTGCGGCGGCTTCGGCATTGACAACAACAACCGCGTCGCGACCGCAAAGCAGCTCGCACGAAAACCAGGGAAGGAAGCACAGCCATGAAGTTTACAAAACTCATCGATGACATCCATCGCATCCAGCAGGAAACCGACGCCATTTATATTTATGGCGCGGGCTTCTACGGCAAGGACGTCTGCCGCGTCCTGCGGAACAACGACATCGATGTGGCGGGATTCCTCGTCACGAAGAAAGCTGATAACGCTGACGAAGTCCTCGGCCTCCCAGTCTTTGAAGCAAAGGATTATCTCCAGAAAAACATCGGCATCGTCATCGGGCTCAGCGACACCTATATCGGCCAAGTGCAAGACAGCCTCGAAAAACAAGGCTTTGACATAACGCACGTCGTCAATGGTGGTCGCTACATCACGGACACGGGCGGGCGTGAAGACCTGCGGCGTTCGAAAGTCCTCGAAATCTCGACGGTCATGGGCTGTGCGGTCAACTGCCACTATTGCCCGCAGGATGTCATGCTCAAGAAATATTACGAACACGACAAGCACCGCCAGCGCGTCATGACGCTCGAAAACTTCCAGACCATCCTCAATCACACGCCGAAAGAATGCATCATCGATTTCTCCGGCATGACGGAACCGTTCCTGAATCCTGACTGTCTCCAGATGATCCGTATGGCCTGCGAAGCGGGACGCAAGGTCTATCTCTTCACGACGCTTTTCAACGTCTCGGCCGAGACCGTTGACGAACTTATCAAGCTCCCCGTCTACTACATGACGCTCCATGTCGCCGATAAAAAAGGGTATGCCTACATTCCGACGACGGAAACGTACTATCGGAACGTGGAAGTCGTCACGAAGGCAAAAAAGCCCGACGGCCGACCCTTTGTCGACTTTCTCAACGCGCAGACCGACCCAGACCCGCGTGTCGCTGAAATCGTCAGGGGCCGCTATGAAGTCATGCGCTCCGTCCAGAATCGTGCAGGCAACCTCAAAGACGATACCGCCCAGCATCGCAAGAGCGCCATCGCACCAGGAACGAAAATGGAATGCTGTTTCTGTGGCGACGACCTCTCGAACAGCGTCGTCCTGCCGGATGGCACGCTCGTGCTCTGCAACATGGACTACGCCATGCAGCACGTCCTCGGCAATCTCTACGAAGAAGACTACGACACCATCCGCAGTAAGGGCGAACTCCAGCGAGTCCTCAAAGAACTCGACGGCGGCATGGACGAGAACCTGCTCTGCCGCAACTGCCTGCTGGCGCGCATTAAGGAGAAGAACCGCGATGATTGAGGAACGTACTGTCAGAGCCATTTATGACCGTCTTGGCGACAATGAGTCCCGACGCATTTTCGATGAGCGCCTCGCGTATTACTTGACAGGGAACGAAGATCACCTCTTCCGCATTGTTGAAGGCATTCCTGAAGCACAGTACCTGCGTTCCCTTCTGCGTCGCGACGAGCGCAACTACATCTTCGGCTGCGGCCGCTGGGGCAAGGCCGTCGCAGCGCTTGCGTCGGAAGCTGTGACGGGATTCATCGATAATGATCCGAAAAAATGGGGGGGGGTAATAAGTCCTACGAGAATCCCGATTTATCCACCAGAGAAGCTGAAAGAAGAAACGACGGCGAGGGTTTTTCTCGCTGTGCACATGCTGGGAACGGATTGGCAGAACGAGATTGCCGAACAGCTTGCTGGTTTCGGCGTTCGGGAAGAATGTATTATCCGTGTGGACCGCATCATTGACGAACTTGATGCGCAGCAGTATTTTGACCTGCCCGAACTCCCACAGGATGACCATGAGGTTTTTGTGGATGGTGGTGCTTATACAGGCGATACCATCCGGGGCTTTCGGCGGTGGGCAAAGCATTTCGACCATATCTATGCATTCGAGCCAGAGGCAGGCAACCGGGCCGTCTGCCAGAAACAGTTGGAACAGCTGGGGAACAATCAGCTGACACTCCTGCCGTATGGTCTTTGGAATCGGCAGGAAGTCTTGCGGTTTCATACGGACAAAGCGCAGAGCTGCATCGACGAAAATGGTGAAGAAGAAATCCACCTTGCCGCGCTCGATGACGTGCTTCCTGGTCAGCGCGTGACATTCCTCAAGATGGACATCGAAGGTGCTGAGCAGAAAGCCCTGCAAGGCGCGGCAAAGACCATCCAGAAATATCATCCGAAGCTGGGCATCTGCGTTTACCACAAGCCCGAAGACATCTACGAGATTCCCGCATATATCCTTTCACTGGATGCGAGCTATCGATTTTATTTTCGTCATTACTCCCTGTGGCATACCGAAACCATCCTCTATGGCATCTGAATCGTGACAAAGGAGCACACATCACATGAGCGAATACAAGAGCTGGCGCAACAGCGAGCGCGTCTGGCTGAAAGACGTCGTCCCGCTCGATACGCCATTTAATTTGCATCTCGACATCTCAGCCGTCTGCAATGCTCGTTGCGTCTATTGTGGCCAGTCAAAGACGCCGGGCAAGACGATGATGTCGATGGAACTCTTCGAACGTGCTATCGAGCAGGCGAAGGCGTTTCCGCAAAAACTCAAAGTGATCGACCTTTACTATACGGGCGAGTCGCTCTGCAATCCGCATTTCTCGGAGATGGTGGCCAAAGCACATGAGGCCGATGTCGCTGAAAAAATCGGTTTTACGACGAACGGCATCCTGTTCACGAAAGAAAAAATCGATGCCATCATCGCGGGAGGCATCAACGAAATCCGCATCTCCATCCAGGGGCTTGATGCCGCAGCATATCAACGCGTCTGCGGTGTACGCATTGATTATGAGAACTTCCTCGAAAACCTGCGCTATCTTTACGAGCACAAGGCGCAGGCGAACGTTCGCATCAAGATCGCCGATGTCGCCTTGCGCGATGTCGAGGATGGCGAAGCGAAATTCCGCGCAATATTTGGAGGCATCGCCGACAGCATCTTCGTCGAACGCATCGTTCCGCTCTACAAAGATGTCAACTACGACGCCCTCGACAAGGACATCCAGAAGCATGCGCAGGATGGCCGCTATGCCGTTGCGCAGCAGCACGTCAACAAGGTCTGCTACCGGCCGTTCATCAAACTGCTTGTCGCGACGAACGGCGACGTCTGTGCCGCTTGCTGTGACCATATTTCCGGCCGCGACAAGGTCTATGGAAACATCTATAAGGAAACGCTCGTCGACATCTGGCAGGGAAGCGTGCATCGGGACTTCATGCAGATGCAGCTGCGTGGCGAAAGATTCCAGCATCCGCTCTGCAAGGACTGCGTCGTGCCGAATGACATCATCAACGAGCGGGACTGCCTCGATCCATTTGCGGATGAGGTATTGCAGAGGTTTTGAAGGGTTCGAGGGAAATTGAAGAAACGAATCTGTCTGTTCAGCCTGTACCACCCACAGGGCAAAGTAGCAAGCTATGTGCTCTATCTTTTGTCAGAACTCGCAAGCGTATCGGAGCGCATCATCTTTATATCGAATGGAGCGCTGGAAGCATCTGGCAAGCAAGCTGTGTGCCAATATACAGATGAGATCATCGAGCGAGAAAATATGGGTTTTGATGGTGGTGCCTACAAGGATGTATTGCTTTCCTATCTTCATTGTGACCTTTCCGCCTATGACGAATTGATTCTCTGCAATGACACGTTCTGGGGACCCTTCCAAGCACTGGATACGATTTTTTCGGAGATGGAACGCCGCGGGGGGGACGTATGGGGCTTCAGCTTCCATCAAAATGGTTATGATGAATTGCTGGGCTCCTTTTTCCTGGTGTTTGCGAAGAATGTCATATCCGATGAACGTTTTTACCGATACTTCGACGATTGCGTCGATGCAACGACGACGTATATGCCTTCCATCAATGTGACATTTGAATCCGGGCTGTTCGACTTCCTGACACGCGTCTGCCAATATCGTTATCTGTCTTATACCGATATCAAGAATATCCATATCTATGAAGACCCCTATCACGCAATGGTGGTCGGGGGGATGCCGCTCTGCAAGCGCCGTGCCATCCGGCAGCATTATGATCGGAGCACCCTGCTTGCCATCCTTTCCTGGATTCGCGTGCATTCAACGTATGACATCGGTCTGATTTTAGAAGATTTGCGAGAAAATTTTCAAATGGATTTTCGGGAAGACGAGGTTCCCGCAAAACCGGACGTGGATCGTTCGAAAATCCGCTTTTTGTATTGTACGGATGCGACTCCAGCAGAAATCGCACAATTCGTTGCAGAGGCTAGACAGGTCTATATCTGGGGCGCTGGCATTGTCGGTGGCCGGACCTACTGGCGATATACGCGCGGCAATCCGAAATTCCAAGGATTCCTGGTCACGAAACCGGAAGAAGCAGGCAGGCAGTTCTTGGGCCAGGACGTTTTTCATTATGAAGCATGCAATCTGGAAAACTGTCATATCATCGTGGGACTCAACCAGGAGCATACGGAGGAAGTGCGAACCCTCCTCGGCTCGCGGCCGAATACGCTCTATTTGTTTGATCCTGCATGAAAATCAAGGCGATGTATGCAGCTTTGGGAGGAATTCGTATGCAACCAGGCAGTCTGCCCGATGGAAAGGTTTTGCAGCTGTCCGACCTTCCTGACACGGTATGGCGGGCGATTTTCGAGGGGAAGGCCATCCTTTTCCTTGGCGCAGGGTTTTCGCTCAAGACGTCTTCTGTCACAGGGGAAATTCTTGGAACTTCGATGGACTTGGCCATCAAGCTGGGGAAGCTGGCAGGGCTGTCCGAAGATGACAGCAAGAGGCATGATCTGGTGAAGATCGGGACGCATGTTGCGAAACGGCACAGGGATGAGATGCTGGAGCTGCTCTTGCGGACATTTACGGTGTATGAGACCGGCCAGGTGCAGTGTGAAATCGTGAATCAGCCATGGCAGCGGATTTACACGACGAATTACGACAACGTTGTGGAGATGGCTGCAGCTGAAGAACAAAAAAACATCATTCCTATCGTGTTCTCCGATGACATGACGCAGCAGAAAGATGATTTATGCATCCATATCAATGGTTCGGTCAAGAATCTGAATGCTGCGACGTTGCAATCTGAGTTCAAGCTGATTACCAAGAGCTACCTGGATGAAAAGATCTATCAAAGTCCATGGTACCCTTTCATGATGGAGGATTTCCGCGTCGCGAGCAAGATCATCGTTATCGGTTATTCCATGAACAGCAATGATCATATCATCAACAGGCTGTTTGGTGCGCTAGGGATGCGAGAAAAGCTGCTGTTCGTCCAGCCAGCAGGATTGGACGCAGTCGATATCGACGACTTCACGAATTATGGTGATCTCGTCATGTGCGGCGTGGAAGGTTTTTCGACATTTTTGAAAGAACGGAAGGAAACATATCAGCCACCCGTGTCCGTACATCGTAGAGAGGACTTCATCTGCTTTGACCATTCCTATCGCGAGGTATCGGAACAGGCATCGCTTTCCTATAAAGATTACGTCCACTTCTATTTCCATGGGAAATGGAAGCCGGCATTTTTCCAAAAACGAACCACAGGAGAATATGAAGCCCTCGCTTCACGTCACCAGCTGGCCGAGGTCTTGCGGAACCGGGAACGCGGAAAGATTTTTCTCCTCACAGCCTCCCTTGGAAATGGGAAAACCATCTTTTGCGAAATGCTGCGCCACGAGCTCATGGAAACGGATACACATGTATTCTTTTTCAGGGCAAAGCACGATGGCGTCGAGGATGAAGTTCGCGAAATCTGCACGGCGTATGCAAAGAAATCATGCTTTGTCGTGATGGATGATGTCTACCGGAACCTGGATGTCTTGGAGATGTTCAAGCTCTATGATACGAGACATATTACGTTTGTCCTGACGACACGAACCGCCTTGGCGTCTCGTGTTTGCGATGGCGTCTGTCGCGCATTGGAAAGCACGCAGCAGATTCATACCATCTCGTTGCAAACGCTTTCTGCAAATGAATGCTATGAAATGGCAGCTGCCTTGCAATCGCAAAACCTGCTGTCGGATCGCTATGAGATGACGCGTTGGACAGCAGGCAAGCTCGCGGATTATTTTAAAACAAAAGACCATGCATCCATCGAACAGATTTTGCTAGATGTGTTCGAGAAGAGTGTTGCCAAAGAGCATATGGAGGATCTCGTCCGCGGGAGTGCAGAGGAAGATCCTGATTTTCGCGATCTGCTGATCGGACTGCTGGCGGCTTCTGTCTGGGATCTGGGCTTGGACAGCACGATGATCTTTGTGCTGCTGAAGTTCGAGCGTACGCAGGCGTTCGGTGAGAAGGAACAAGAGGTTCTGTCTGAGCTCTTCGTCGGGCAAAACATGGATGCTTATCGGCCAGTATCGTCTATTTTTGCCAAGGCGGTGCTCTTCAAGATTTTCCGTCCACAAGAAATCATGCAGACGATGGGGAGGGTTGCGCGGGAACTCCATGTTTTCGGCCATACGGATGCAACTTGCGAGTCCGCCATGAAGGCGATTCTTTCCCATGGAAGTTATAAAAAGTTGATATCTTCTGCGGAAGGCCGTGTGGCTGTCAATCAGTTTTACGACAGCTTGCGTGAGCTTTCCTGGTATCAGGAGAATCCCTTTTATTGGGAGGAGTTCGCCCTGTCCTATATGGATCAGAAGGAATACGAGACGGCGGAAATGTGTTTGGACGTAGCGGAGACCAAAGCAAAAGCTATCCCGAAGTTCCAGCCGTTCCAGATCATGACCGTCCGGGCGGATTGCCGTCTGAGCCGTCTGCTGGATGAGGCTGATTACGCAGAAATGCATTCGCCCATCGATGTCATCCAGGAGGCTGTGGAGTTCCTTCTTCGATATGTAGATCATCCGCTCAACGACAAAAGCTATATTTTCACTGTCAGCCGGAAGTGCGTAGCCGTTTACAATCGGTATCGACTAACGTTTGGGGGAACCGATAGAAAGCGGTATATTTCGTATATGAGCAACATTGCACACCGCTTGAGAGGTTGGCTCGATGTTGCATGGAGCAATTGCTCCATGATAGAAACGGTACAGGAAATCGAGACATCCATCAAGAAAGCGGGAACGGCGCGTACGCGGAAGGTAAAGTGAGGCGAATGAATTCCGTGAAAGAAATCATCTTGTTTGGAGCTGGACAGAGACTTCTATCGACGCTGAAAATCTGTCGGCTTCTGAGGGATTGCCGTGTGGTGGAAATATGGGACAACCATCCTGTGATGGATTCCGTGTCCTTTGGGGGAGAAGAAATCCCTGTCTGCCGGCCGCATGCAATGCAGGTTCCCATGGCGGTATATATCTTGCCACGTCGATATGAAGAAGCGATTCGTTCCCAGCTGATGCATGAATTGAGGATTCCCGTAGAGCAACTGTTCTCGTACTGGGACTTGTTCACGGATTGCCGGGAGGATATCGTCGCGCACTACGCGGATGCAAAGGATCCAGAGCTGCAGCGGGCCGTTCGCTTTATCGCCACACATGGGCTCCGCATCTTCCCGGATGCATCCGTAGAGGCGCTTTACGCAAAAGAGGAACAGATTACCGTTTCGCTTGATGAAGTAACCGGTCTCTGGTATGGCGACTGGCACGGGCGACGGCTCTATATGAGGCGCGGGATGAAGCGGAGCCATGCGCAGTCGTATCTGATGAGCCTCATTGCAGAGCAGAGCCCGCAGTCGGCGCATCATTATCCCGATGTGACAGAGGATGTGCCATTCGATACCGTGATTGACTGCGGGGCAGCCGAGGGCTGTTTTGCGCTGGATTATCTCGGGAAAGTGAAAGACATCTACCTTTTCGAAGGCGATGCAGATTGGCAAGAGCCACTGAAACGCACATTTGCCCGCGGGGGGGGGTACAAATATACATCTGATTCCGCGCTGGGTCGGCGCGCAGGTGGATGGCCAGTGTACGACGATCGATGCATTGGGGCTGTCGGATCGAAAAGTGCTCCTCAAGATGGATATCGAAGGGAGCGAGTGCGACGCACTGGCTGGTGCGGAAAAGACCCTGCTGGAAAATCCCATGGTGCGGGTCATCGCATGCAGCTATCATCGCGCACAGGATGCAGAGCGGATTTCTTCGTTCCTTCTCGAACGCCATTTCCGCGTGCGATATTCAGATGGCGTGATGTTTTTCCCATATGGGGAGTCGATTGAGCCGACGTTCCGCCATGGGCTTGTCTTTGGGGACAAGACAGATTAAGGAGGATGACATTGAAACATCCAGAAAAGCGCTACCTGATCATCACGGTGGATACTGAGGGCGACAATATGTGGCGGAGCATGTTCTCGCGGAACTCTATCGAGCATCGCATCAGCATTCAGAATGGGAAGTTTCTTCCTCGCTTCCAGAGGCTTTGTGGGTCCTATGGTTTCGTGCCGACGTATCTCGTGGATTATGAGATGGCAGGTTCGGAGCCATTGCGCGAGATGGCACGCACGGGGGTTCCCGCGAAGCGTCTGGAAATCGGCATGCACATGCATGCGTGGTCGACGCCGCCGTATTACATGTTCCCGCCAGAACGGGATGCGACGCATTTCAATCCGTATATCGGGGAGTATCCGACGGAAATCATCGAACAGAAGGTGGACTGTTTGCTTTCGCGTTTGAAAGATGCGTTCCATTTGAAGCACATCACGTCGCATCGCAGCGGACGCTGGCAGCTCGATGCCCGGTATGTGAAGATTCTGCAAAGACACGGTATCTTTGCGGACTGCTCCGTGACGCCGGGAGTGGACTGGTCGGACCAGATCGGACAGACGAAGGACAGCGGAGGAAGCGATTACCGTGCCTTTCCAAAGACGATGTACGAGATGAATCTCGATGACATCCAAAAATCTGGTCGTAGCGGGCTCTTCGAAGTTCCTGTGACAATCGAGATGGAGGACGGGAAAGCGTCCGCGTCCTGGCTCCGTCCGACGGGACGAAACCTTTCTCAGATGCTCGAACTTATCGAACGAAAATCTGAAGAACAAGTTCCTTATCTCGAGTTCATGATTCATTCGGCAGAACTCATGCCATTCGGTTCACCAACTTTTCCATCAGAAGGGGCAATCGAGAAGCTCTACCAGGATATGGAACAGCTCTTTGCGCGGCTTTCCAAGGAATATCAGGGCATCGGACTTTCTGATTATGTGCGGGAGGCATCAGTATGACGTATCTTCGCAGAGAGGCCTATCGCCGCTTGCAGCGCATCTTCGGCTTTGCGCCCTGGCATGTCGATCCCTATGATTACCGTCCGTATGCGAAATGGATGGTGGAAAAGCTGTCGCGCATGCTGGAAGATGGTCGTTGCGGAGATGGAGAGATTGTCGAAATCGGATGTGGTTTGGGAGACATCATTTCCAACATTCGCAGTGCGAAGCGCAAGACTGGATACGATCTCGATCCGCATGTCATTCGAGCGGCACGCCTCGTGCATCCGAAAACAAAGTTTCATGTCGGGACATTCACACAGGTGCGTGGCCGGAAAATCGCGATTGCAATCGCCTGCAATTTCATGCATGACATTCCCTCGGAGCAGGTGCAGGAATATCTGACGGACTTCCTGACCGATAATGACGTTGCGCTCTTCGTGGTTGACCGTGTTCCAGCACCGCCCTATGACTATTCCCATGACTATGATGACATGCTGGCGCCGTTGCAGTATCATCGCATTTATACGTCGAGAGGCTTCGATGCCATGGGGGCACGTCGCCACGTCTGGCTGTATGCGAAGGGGGATTGCCGATGAACATTGCAATCCTGATTCCGGAACTCGGCGGCGGTGGTGCCGAGCATATGGCGAAGGTGCTCGGCGAATATTATGCTGCGCGCGGCGAGCATGTCTTTTACTTTCTCGGTGATTTCGGTGTCCATGCGGTCTACCAGGTGCCGGGAACGGTGGTGAAGACGCACCTGCCATCTCTGACGGCTTACGAAAAATCTCCGAAGTGGTTCTGGTGGCTCATGCTCTGGCGTCATGCTCGCGTCATCCAGAAGTTGAAGAAGCAGTACCACATTGACTGCTCCGTCAGCTATATGGAGGAGTTCAACTATCTCAACGCCTTGTCGCGCTGCGGGGACCGTATCATCTTGCGCGTCTGCACGATGCTCTCCATCCGCCCCGAACTGCGCGGTCGCTTCTACGACCATGAGCGCTTGGGCCGAATCTATGCCAAGGCGGATGCCGTGGCCGTCCTCGGCCATGACGGTGCCGCAGAGATGCGCGACGTCTACGGCGTGCCGGAAGAAAAAATCGTCATTCTCCATCATCCGAATGATATGAAAGAAAGTGCGGAAGTACCTGCGGACGGCTGGACCTATGGCCCGCATGCCATCGTGTGTGTCGGCCGCCTGCATCCTGTCAAGCAGCAGGACCGTTTGATTCGTGCCTTCCGCAAGGTCGTGGAGGAGCTCCCGGATGCGCAGTTGTTGTTCCTGGGGGATGGGGAGCTCGATATTTACCTTCAGGGACTCTGCCGGCTGTACCATCTGGAAGATTATGTGCATTTCCTGGGATATGCCCAAAATGTTCGTTTCTATATGTCGCGGGCGCGCATCTTCACCATGACGTCGTTCTGCGAGGGATTCCCCTTGGTGATGGCGGAAGCCATCTCTTGCGGGACGCCTGTCGTCGCTACGGAGTCGCAGGGCGGCATCCACGAGATTCTCGGATACTATGAAGAGCCGAAGCCTGTGCCCGCATGGGGAGAAGCGCTTCGAAAGAAAGGCATCCAGACGCTTCCTTACGGCATCATGGCACCAAGGCTGACGCCCGTCCATCATCGCGTGGCGGATTCGCTCGATGCAGAAGAAAACGTCCTGGCAGAAGCGCTGCTCTTCCTCCTGGTGAACGACGAGGCGCATCATTGGTACTCCCTGCGTGCGCGGGAACGGAGTGCAGACTTTCAGCCCGAACGCGTGATGAAGATCTGGGATGGTCTGGTGTATGGAAAGCGGCGGAAGTGAGGAAGACAGATGAAATATATCGTAATTGCAGTGATTTCGATGATATGCGGAGGAGGTATTCTCATGGCGACAGCTGGAACATCCCTGTTGGAGCAATTGGAGAAAGAGCGGCAGCGGGCCAATCGGAACGGGCTGATGTTCCGTGCCATGACGCGGTGGGTCAGGCTCCGGCAGAAAGGCGTCAACCTTGGAGAGGAACTCGCAAGGCGCGGGTATCATCACATCGCCATCTACGGCATGAGCAGCGTCGGAGAATGCCTGCTCGAAGAACTCCGGGATACGGAGGTTTCCGTGGACTACGGCATCGACCGGAATGCGAAGAACCTCTACGCCTATATCGATCTTTGTACGCCGGATGACGAACTGAAACCTGTGGATGCCGTCGTCGTCACGGTGCTGGGCTATTTCGACGAAGTAGAAGACCTGTTATCGAAGCGCATGGATTGCCCGATTCTCGCGCTGGATGACCTGATGTATCAATAAAAGGAAGAAGTGGAAGCGATGAAGCTCTTGGAAGCGCTGTTGCGAAGAGAAGCGAAACTGTCGCTTGTCGGTCTCGGCTATGTCGGGATGCCGATTGCCGTGGCATTTGCAAAGCATCTGGACGTCATCGGATATGATGCGAACCCCGAAAAAATCCAAAAATATCGCGAAGGGAAAGACCCTACGGGCGAAGTCGGAGAAGAAGCCATCCGCCTGACGCAGGTCGATTTCACGTCCGACCCTGCGCGGCTGGAAGAAGCGCGGTTCCATATCGTCGCTGTGCCGACGCCTGTCCGGAAAGACCATGTGCCAGACCTGCGGCCGCTCGAAGGTGCGAGTTGCGATCTCGGCCGCCATCTCAAGCGTGGCTCCATTGTCGTCTATGAATCTACCGTTTATCCCGGCGTGACGGAAGACGTCTGCGTGCCCATCCTCGAGCGAGAATCCGGCCTGCGCTGCGGCATCGACTTCAAAGTCGGATATTCGCCCGAACGAATTAATCCGGGCGACAAAGTGCACCGCCTGGCAAGCATTGTCAAGATTGTATCCGGCATGGACCAAGAGACCCTCGATACCGTGGCAGCTGTCTATGGCCTCGTCGTGGAAGCGGGCATCTATCGCGCCTCGTCCATCAAAGTCGCGGAAGCTGCGAAAGTCATCGAGAACAGCCAACGGGACATCAACATCGCATTCATGAACGAGCTTTCCATCATCTTCCATCGCATGGGCATCGATACGCTGGAAGTTCTGCAGGCAGCCGGGACGAAGTGGAACTTCCTGCCCTTCCGCCCCGGTCTTGTCGGCGGCCACTGCATCGGCGTCGATCCGTACTATCTCACGTACAAGGCAGAATCCCTCGGCTACCACTCGCAGATCATCCTGTCCGGCCGCCGGATCAATGACGACATGGGGAAGTATGTGGCGGAAAGCCTCGTAAAAAGTCTCATCCGTCATGACATTCCCGTCAAAGGCGCGCGCGTGACCATCTTCGGCTTCACATTCAAAGAGAACTGCCCGGACACGCGCAACACGAAAGTCATCGACATCGTCCGGGAACTCTGGGAATACGGTATCCGGCCACAGATTGTGGACCCTGTGGCAGATGCCGGGGAGGCAGAGCAGCTGTATGGCATCCATTTCGCGCACATGGAAGACATTAAGGCGCAGGAAGCCGTCATCGTGGCGGTCGGCCATCAGGCGTTCCGCGAGATGGGGCTCGTCGGATTTGCACCGTTCTATGCAAGCGGAGAGACGGAGAAGCGGATTCTCTTCGATGTCAAGGGAATCTTTCCAGCGAAGGATGAAGGATTTGATTTGTGGAGGCTATGACAGAAATGCGACTTTGTATATGGGGAGCTGGATGGAGAACATATAAATTTTTGCAAGAAGTCCAATCGGATGAACTCGGGATTTACGATGATGAAATCGTTGGTGTCGTTGATCGCGACCAAGAGAAATGGGGGAAGAGCATCGTAGGTCATCGGATTTCTTCACCAGATGATGTGGATGCGTTGCCATATGAAAAAATTTTAATCTGTTCGCTTCCACAGGAAAAATCTATCCGTGCAGATATTGAGAAAAAATATCGGATAAAACTTAAAGATGTTATAAATTTCAAGGAGTACCAAAGTCAAAAGGTTATATCATACCAGTTTGCAGAGAATCAGAAACGACATACAAAACAAAAGTATCAGGGAGAGTGGCAACCGTTTGACGTGAATCACATGGTGGTATATACGGCGATTATTGGGGCATATGATACGCTGAAAGATCCAACGGTGATTGACGATGGTGTCCGATATGTTTGCTTCACAGATCAGCCAGATGTGAAATCGAAGGTCTGGGAAATTCATCAGATAGATTACGATGATTCAATTTCGCCTGCCTTGCTTACGAGGAAATTCAAGCTGCTGCCACATTGCTTTTTCCCGAAAACCAAGACAAGTGTTTGGGCAGATGCTTCTCTTCAGATTCGCGGTTCCATTAAATCCTTGTTGTCAAATTATCAAAGCACATCAAATCTTTTGTTTTTCCCGCATCAGGAACGTTTCTGCATTTATGATGAAGCAGCGATATGTGTCCTTGGATTTGTGAAAAAAATGAAAGAGTCCATCTATCCACAGATGATGAAGTATTTGTCAGAGGGATTCCCGTATAACTATGGGCTGCTATGTGGAGGCTTTATGGCACGGAACCATAATGATGCCGCGGTAAAAAAAGCGATGGAAGATTGGTACATGGAAGTGGAGCGGTTTTCTCCGCGTGATCAGCTCAGCCTTCCGTATGTGCTTTGGAAGCATCACCTCGATTACGATTTGATTCCGTATGATATCTATGACAACCCATGGATGAAGATTACGAAGCATATTTTTTGTTCATGATTCTGATGAAAAGGAAATCATGCGGATAGAAGAAGGATTTGATTTGTGGAGGCTTTGAGCAATATGCGTGCAGATGAGATTCGATTTTCGGAAGCAGATATTTTTGTTGTGACGGGCGGTGCTGGGTTCATCGGCTCCAATCTCTGCGAGTCCATCCTTGCAAAAGGCGGGACGGTCCGATGCCTTGACAATCTTTCGACGGGGCATATCGAGAACATCGAGCCGTTCCAGGAGCATCCGAGATTTACGTTTTATCAAGAAGACATCCGGGACCTCGATGCCTGCAAGCGGGTGACGCAGGGAGCCCGCTATGTCTTGCACGAGGCGGCATGGGGAAGCGTGCCGCGCAGTATCGAGATGCCGCTCCTTTACGAAGAAATCAACATTCGCGGCACGCTGAACATGATGGAGGCTGCGCGGGAGAACGGCATCGAGCGATTCGTCTATGCATCGAGCTCGTCAGTTTATGGAGATGCGACAATACTTCCGAAACGGGAAGGCGAAGAAGGAAACGTCCTGTCCCCGTACGCGCTCACGAAGCTGGCAGATGAACACTATGGCAGGCTGTACCATGACCTGTACGGCCTGCCGACCTATGGCCTCCGATACTTCAATGTCTTTGGAAAGCGGCAAGACCCGGAGGGAGCCTATGCGGCTGTTATCCCGCGCTTCATCCGCCAGCTGCTTCATGGAGAGCGTCCGACCATCCATGGCGATGGCCGCCAGTCACGGGACTTCACTTATGTCGCGAACGTCGTGGAAGGGAATCTCCGTGCCTGCCTTGCTCCGAAAGAAGCGGCGGGAACGGCATACAACATCGGAGCTGGCGGACGGGAGTATCTGATTGACGTCTATCGGGACATCTGCCAAGCGCTCGGCATGCAGGTCGAGCCCCGGTTTGATGAACCGCGCGCTGGAGACATTCATGATTCCAACGCAGACATCGCAAAGGCGCGGAAGCAGCTCGGTTATGAACCGCAGTATGATTTTGCAAAGGGTATTCAGCTGGCCATCGGCTGGTATCGCGAGCACCTGGGAACAGCAGAGAGGAGTGCAGACTGATGTGCAAGGTTTCCGTCCTTGTACCCGTCTATAACGTGAAGACGTATCTACGGGAATGCCTCGACAGCCTCGCAGCACAGACGCTGCAAAGCATCGAGTTCGTCTGCATCGATGACGGCTCGACGGATGGCTGCAGCGAAATCCTCGATGCTTATGCAGCAAAGGATGCACGGTTCCGCGTGATTCACAAGGAGAATTCGGGCTATGGAGCTTCCATGAACGTCGGACTGCGCGCGGCGCGCGGGACGTATATCGGCATCGTGGAATCTGATGACTTTGCAGATGCGGAGATGTTTGCTGCATTATCTCGCGAGGCGGACGCCAATCACGCTGATGTCGTAAAGTCTAACTTTTTCTCGTTCACGAAGCGGGAGGGAGATTGTTTTTGCGAACTCCTGAAGGGATGCTCCTATCGAAAGATTTGTTCTATTAAAGATACGCCAAAACTCTTGTTGACAGATACGTTTGTTTGGACCTCGGTGTATCGAAAAATGTTTTTGCTAGAAAATGACATTTGGTTTCATGAAACGCCTGGAGCATCTTATCAAGACGTTGCATTTTCACTGAAAGTGGCGGCATGCTGTCGTCGAATGTACTTGTTGCCAGAAGCTTATTTGCATTATCGAGTGGACAATATGGCTGCATCGACGCATCAGACGAAGAAGAAAATTTATTGTTATCATGATGAGTTTGAAGGTAAGCGCCT
>Ga0256406_1002894_pt1 | contig 22901 bp, 18 predicted proteins | sample RumenRJG_03DNA_FD_185986 | JGI IMG/M metagenome (GOLD analysis project Ga0256406, IMG submission 185986) | Bovine rumen microbial communities from Lethbridge, Alberta, Canada - RJG_03 | ecosystem: Host-associated > Mammals > Digestive system > Stomach > Rumen | place: Canada: Alberta | collected... | reverse complement strand
GAGTTTTTCAGTTTCCGTGTAATGTGCTGAAACAGCATCGTACAATGTGACGGTCATTGCGCACACACCCGCGAAAAGCCGAAAATAAAGTGATGAATCAGGCAACGTTTAATTTGCCGGATGACAACCCACAGCTTTTCGTCTTTCCACTTGTAAGATTGTTGTAATAGACTGTGGTATCCTTACCGCACTCGCAATGACAACGGCACATCAGATACCCTTTTTCTGATCGAAAAGTCTCCATGACCGTGAGCAGACCGAATTTCCTTCCAACGATTTTCTCGTATTTATCCATTCGCCTCATCCCCTTGAAGCTGCTCCTATGGATTTTCGTATCTACCGCCACACTGCCCATAAAAGCAGACTTTATTTATCGGTCATGCTAGAATGAATAAAATAAAAAAAGAGGAAAATAGTGACTGTAAAAAGTCATTATTTTCCTGTTTATGCAGTGTCAAAAAAAGTCTACGTTTTTTGACAGATTTTATATTATTCGTTGTTTTTCAGCACTTTGCTGTTCCTTAATCCACTTTTTCAGCGTAGTATGACTCACGCCAAGTACTTTTGCCCCCTCTCGGAGACTCATCTTGTTCTTCCTGACCATGTCTGATACCGCATGGAATTCATCTGGTATTGGAATTCTCGGTCTTCCTAATTGCACACCTCTTCTTCTGGCTTCCCGGATTCCCTCCATCTGCCGCTGATGGATATTCTCCCTCTTGACCTGTGCAACATAGGAAAGAATCTGCAGCACAAGATCCGCGATAAATTCTCCGGTAACGCCTCCTGAAGAATGTCTTGTATCCAAAAGCGGAAAGTCCAGAACAATGATATTGACCTTCTTAACCTTCGTTACATAACGCCATTGCTCAAGTATTTCATCATAATTCCGTCCCAGCCGATCTATGGATTTGATATAAAGTTCATCCATTTCATGCATATCATCCATCAGTCTTTTGTAACTCGGTCTGTCAAAATTCTTTCCCGACCATTTATCGGTATAGATAAAATCCTTTTCAATCCCCACCTCTGTCAAAGCTGTAATCTGTCTGGCCAGATTTTGATCCTTGCTTGAGACCCTTGCGTACCCGAATTTTTGAATGGTCCTATTGTTCATCAATATTGCTGCCCTCCCGAATAATTTTCAAAAATACATTCAAAACTATACTGGTTATGAATTCTGAAAATAGTATTGGTTCACAGGATATCATGAACAGGAAGCTTTTATAACTTCTTATATCGTACGGAAATCCGGGGATCACTGTCGGCGGATCTCACCTTATATACATTCGTCTGAATGAGCAGAGGTTGCGCTGATCCGATGGTATTGCCGGCAGCTGAAATGGCCGCAAAGATTAATAAGCAGTTGAAAAATTCAGCATTTGGCTGCAGCGCAAAAACGGGCCGGCATGCAGCCGACCCGATAATTGCTTTGTGTTTGCTTTTTAATTTCTTATTTGTTTCTTATTGCTTTCTCTTTGTCTTGACAACGACTCTACAATTCCTAAAGTGCCTCACGAATCCTGGTTTGAGATTTCCTTCGACGCCTTATCTACATGCGCGAACAGCGGATCTGCCTTGTTGCCTGATTTTCCGGTATAGCCGAATTTTTCCTCTGAAATCTTGTCGATGGTCTCCGATACTGCTTCGTAAACACCCGGATAGGTGCTCTCAGGTCCTCCCATTGTCGTGCTTGGGATGAAGCGCATTCAGCAGAACCGGGTCAAATACCTGCTACATATATTCATACTGATTCACCAGTCGGTCCGGATGACCGCCATGAATCGTCTCCAGCAAATTCTGTCTTCTCGTCAGCATAGAAGCTCCTCCTTTTCTATTTCGCATACATTTTTCTTCAATATTTGGTATGCCCATTCAGCCTGCACTCTGACCGTTTTCTGCCTATTCCGTCTTCAATGTTTCATTTCGTCGTATCTTCTCTGTCCGGCAATGTTTCATTTTGTCATATCTTCTCTGTCCGATAATGTTTCATTTCGTCGTATCTTCTCTGTCCAGCCGATAGCCGAACACAAGTATCAACGCCCCTGCAATTACCACAATGGCGGGAATGATCATGAATCCGATGCAGATTCCTCGTTTCATCTGCTCCGTTGCCTCTGCTGGATCTACTGTCGCAGAGAACCCGCCGATCGCAAGCGCCGCAGAAATAAGAATACCTCGCATTACAATTCCAAACTTCACGGGAACGGTAAGCAGTCCCATGACGGTTCCGGTCGTGTCGAATCCGGTTTTTGCCGAGCTGAATTGAGCGCAGGTCGCGAACAGCTCCGGATCGCATGTGGTAGTAATATTCATGGCAAAAAAAGTGACTGCCATCAGTACGATTACCGGAACCCATTTTTCATAGATGAAAAATGCCGCCAGCATCGCAAGTCCCATAATAAGATACGCCCATACAACGGTCATTTTGGCTCCTGCTTTTGCGACAAAGAATTTGGAGATGTACGATGCCAGAACCCCCAGAAGATTTGTGATCAGCATAAATGCCGCAAACATTGCCGGTTTCAGGGCGATATACTGAAAGTAATATATTGCAATACCATTTACCAGAAACAGAACCATGTACTTTGTCGTAGAAGAAAGCATCAGTGCCAGCAGATGCGGATTGCATTTTACCGCTGCGATTGCGCTCACCTTCGGGGCATCTTCTGCTTTTTCCTGCTTTGCCAGACGCGCCAGCTCCTCTGCTCCGGTTTCTTCATATCCCTTGAACATCTTAAAATGCGCAAAGTACGCGGCAGCCATGAAAGCAGCAAATACAAACGCCGTTGCGGCATAGGCGTTTTTCTCGCTCAAAACCGCTGTAAAACCGGCAACGACCATCGGTCCGAGATAAGAATAGACAACGCTGCCAAGGGCGGTCCAGATATTTCGAATCGAAGAAAGCGCCATCCGGTCTTCCGTTGTCTTTCCCGCGATATTGATCATTGAGATATTCGCAATATACGGAATATTCCATGCGATCCGGCTTGTGATCATGGCAATCGTCATCACGACTACCATTACCGTCGGATTGCTGAGCTTCACAAACTCAAACATATAAAGGAACGGCACCAGCCACGGCGTAAGCACCAGCCACGAACGATATCTTCCCCATTTGCCCGGTTTGATCTTGTTCATCCATGCCCCATACAGACAGGAAAGGATCAGATCGATGACAGCCGAAATCGTAGTGATGATCGACACAGTTGCCAGGGGCAACAACGCAATGTTGATGAAAAAATAAGAAGCATAAAAGGTATCAATATTCGTCATCAACGTAAAGCCGAAATCTCCGATACCAAAAAACGTTTTCAGCGACCTGCTTAAAGGTTTCGCTGGCCTTGCCTGTGATTCTGAACTCATAATTATCCCTCCTCCCATTCTATGCAAATGCCAAACCCTACTGCTGCTTTTTCATTTTTTCGTCCGTATCCTGACAGCAGTCTCTTTGTAGCAGTTGAACAACATGCTTAGGCGCCTTCTTTTGTGCGACTGTATCCATATTTCCATAATACTTCCTCACTTATTCTATGAAAACGTCCGAAGCGCACACATATTCCGTGAATTTATAGACGATATTATGTGCAAATATTATGTTGAATGTCGCGATAATCATTATGCCTGAAGGCTGAGCAATTGGCTCTTTTGAATTATTGAATCTTCTGAATTATTGAATTTACACCATAATAAGGGCATTACCGCGGAGCTTTACCTTCACGGAAGTGATTGTGATGTGCTGACGGTAATCGCAAACTTGCTTTACCATCATAATTATGATTGCGCTGATTCGATGGCATCCCCGGGAAGAGACTTACCAGCATGAATGAAATTGTTGGGATTTGATGGGAACAACGCGCAGGGATTTACCAGCGCAAATGAAATTGTCGGGATTTAATGGTAACAGCGCACAGTGATTTACCAGCACAAATGAAATTGTTGAGATTTGATGGTAACCACGAGTGGGGCTTTACCTTCACGGAAAGGTATGTGATGTGCTGACGGTAATCGCAAACTTGCTTTACCATCATAATTATGATTGCGCTGATTCGATGGCATCCCCGGGAAGAGACTTACCAGCACGAATGAAATTGTTGGGATTTGATGGTAACAGCGCGCAGGGATTTACCAGCGCAAATGAAATCGTCGGGATTTAATGGTAACAGCGCACAGTGATTTACCAGCACAAATGAAATTGTTGAGATTTGATGGTAACCACGAGTGGGGCTTTACCTTCACGGAAGGGTTTGTGATGTGCTGACGGTAATCGCAAACTTGCTTTACCATCATAATTATGATTGCGCTGATTCGATGGTATCCCAGGGAAGAGACTTACCAGCACGAATGAAATTGTTGAGATTTGATGGTAACAACGCGCAGGGATTTACCAGCACATCTTAAATTGTTGAGATTTGATGGTAACACCAGACAGGGCTTTACCGGCACATCTTAATTTGTCGGGATTTGATGGTAACCACGAGTGGGGCTTTACCTTCACGGAAGGGTATGTGATGTGCTGATGGTAATCGCCAGCTTGCTTATGAAATTAAAATTCACTGATTAGAAATTCCCACTCACAACCTCTTTCACAATCCCGAGACACTCTCTCAGAATATTGTTCGGCAGGTACAGCGGTGTCGATCCCGCTGCAATACCCTCACAGTGCCGGTAGCCGCCTTTCTTTGCGAGCTTCAGGCTGCGGAACATATGGAAATTGTTCGTCACGATTCCTACAGAATCTTCCCTTCGGTTCAGGAAACGGCTGCTGAATTCCAGATTTTCTACGGTTGTGGTGGATCTATCCTCCAGAAGGATCCGGTCTTCCGCGATCCCCTTCTCAACAAGATAGTCTTTCATAGCTTTCGCTTCCGTACAGGGCTCATTCGGTCCTTGGCCTCCACTGACGATGCATACCGTCTCAGGATTTCCCTTCAGATACGATGTGGCGGCATTCAACCGGCTCCTCAGCACCCGGCTCGGCCCCGACTCTCTGACCTGCGCACCGAGAACGATGATCTCGTCGAGTCCGTCCGGTGCCCGGTCATGGAAGTGCGTCATGATGCACGCTGTTCCTCCGGCGATCACGATCACGGCTGCCGCGACCAGAACCCCCAGTGCAATCCGGATGACTGGCGGAACGGCGCGCCAGTGATTTCCCTTCGTCATATATCCCGCCCAGATAAAAAAAGCCCCGATCAGAAACCATATTGCAAAAAACTTCGTCCCGGATGCAGCGGCAAGGATCAGAAAGCCGTAACCAACGGCTGCCACCCCGAGAACATATAGCAGAATTCCCACTCTCTTCACCTCATGCTCACCTCAAAATGCAATTTCATACGTGTTGCCGCCGTACACGAATACTTCGCATTCGGCCTGCGGCTCACTGTTCGCGTAAAAAAAGGACCTCCCAACGGAGATCCTCAAACAATCGGGGTAACAAGATTCGAACTTGCGACCTCACGGCCCCCAGCCGTGCGCTCTAGCCAAACTGAGCCATACCCCGAAGGTCAGATGCTGTGAATAAACATGGAACATAGCGTTCTTTCTCACAGCACCTGATCATTATAACGCAAAGAACCCGCAATGTAAATCTATTTTTTTTACAATTCCAAAATCGCTGTCAGTTGCAGCTGTCAGTTCTCTTCGTTGATGTAGTTCACCAGTCCCCCGGCCGCGATAATCTTCTGCATGAACGGCGGGAACGGCTGTCCCTGATACTCTGTCCTCTTTGTCAGGTCGAAGATTTTTCCGGAGTCGAAATCTACCTTCACCTTATCTCCGTTCTCAATCGCCTTGGCTGCCTCCGGGCACTCAATGATCGGAAGTCCGATATTGATGGCGTTGCGGTAAAAAATACGTGCGAAGGTCTCGGCGATGACGCAGCTTGCGCCTGCCGCCTTGATAGCCAGCGGCGCGTGCTCACGGGAGGAGCCGCAGCCGAAGTTCTTATTCGCCACGATGATATCGCCCTTCTGGAATTTGTGCACGAACTCCTTGTCGATATCCTCCATGCAGTGTGTCGCAAGCTCCGCCGGGTCTGAAGAATTCAGATATCTGGCGGGGATGATTACATCTGTATCTACATTGTCGCCATATTTAAATACTGTTCCCTGTGCCTGCATATCTGTTCCTCCTTATAAGCCAAGCTCTGCCGGAGAGCTGATCTTTCCAGTGACCGCGCTTGCCGCCGCTACCGCCGGGCTTGCGAGGTAGACCTCAGACTTCACATGTCCCATACGTCCTACGAAGTTGCGGTTTGTCGTGGAGATACACCTCTCACCCTCCGCCAGGATTCCCATGTATCCGCCGAGGCAGGGTCCGCAGGTAGGTGTGCTGACAACAGTGCCGGCCTCGATGAAGGTCTCGATCAATCCCTCCTTCAGCGCCTGCAGATAGATCGCCTGTGTGGCAGGAATGATAATGCAGCGAATGTTCTTCGCTACCTTGCGTCCCTTCAAAACAGCGGCAGCCTCGCGAAGGTCCTGAATTCTTCCGTTTGTGCAGGACCCGATGACGCTCTGATCGATCCGGATGTCTCCGCAGTCATCAATCGTATGCGTGTTCTCCGGAAGATGCGGGAAGGAAACGGTGGACTTCAGCGTCGAGAGGTCGATCGTGACGGTTCTCTCGTACTCCGCGTCCGTGTCCGCCTCATAGACGGTCCAGCTCTTTGTGGAATGCTCCTTCATGTATTCGATGGTCTTCTCATCTACCGGGAAGATTCCGTTCTTGCCGCCCGCCTCGATCGCCATGTTTGAGATCGTCAGGCGATCATCCATCGACAGATCCGCGACCCCGTCTCCGGTGAACTCGAGAGACTTGTAAAGTGCTCCGTCTACGCCGATCTCTCCGATCAGGTGAAGAATGACGTCCTTGCCGCTGATCCATTTCTTTTTCTTGCCGGTCAGAACGACCTTGATGGCGGAAGGTACCTTGAACCATGCCTTGCCTGTGGCCATTCCCGCCGCCATATCTGTACTTCCGACGCCGGTGGAAAATGCTCCCAGCGCGCCGTAGGTGCAGGTGTGCGAATCCGCCCCGATGACAACGTCGCCCGCAACCACGAGTCCCTTTTCCGGAAGGAGCGCATGCTCGATGCCCATCTGTCCGACGTCGAAGTAATTCGTGATGTCATACTTCTGTGAAAATTCACGCACCTGCTTGCAGTGCTCCGCGGATTTGATGTCCTTGTTCGGGATGAAATGGTCCATAACCAGTGCGATCTTGTCCTTATCGAAAACCTGCTGTTTTTTGAATCCGTCCATGACATCGATGGCTACCGGCGTGGTGATATCATTACCAAGTACAAGATCCAGCTTTGCCTCAATCAGCTGACCGGCTGTTACATGGTCCAGCCCGGCGGCATGCGCAAGGATCTTCTGTGTCATCGTCATTCCCATCTGCTTTTCCTCCATATAGATATATAAGACATAGATGTGATTTGCAGCGTCATTTTTATCATATTTTACAACAATTCCCAGATCCGGGCAACTACAGAGAAAACAAGCCAGGGGCATGTTGCCGCCCCCGGCTTATATGGATACTTTGTATATGTGGAAAAGGGGATTAGTTGTTGATCAGCTTGTCCTCATCGTTCCAGCTGTACAGCTTGCGGATCTCAGCTCCGACCTTCTCTGACGGATGCTCGGAAGCGAGCTTACGAAGCGCTTTGAAGTGTGCCTGACCGCCTGCCGGGCTCATGTCAAGCAGGAAGTCCTTCGCGAAGGTTCCATCCTGGATATCGGAAAGGATCTTCTTCATTGCCTTCTTGGTCTCAGCGGTAACGATCTTCGGTCCAGTGATGTAATCGCCGTACTCAGCCGTGTTGGAGATGGAGTATCTCATGCCTGCGAATCCTGACTGATAGATCAGATCTACGATCAGCTTCATCTCATGGATACACTCGAAGTATGCATTTCTCGGATCATAACCAGCCTCGCAAAGAGTCTCAAAGCCAGCCTGCATCAGAGCGACAACGCCGCCGCAAAGAACTGCCTGCTCACCGAACAGGTCGGTCTCTGTCTCGGTTCTGAAGTCGGTCTCCAGAAGTCCTGCACGAGCTCCGCCGATTCCGGCGCCATATGCAAGGGCAAGATCCTGTGCATGGCCTGTGTAATCCTGCTCAACAGCAATCAGGCAGGGAGTTCCACGTCCTCTGAGATACTCGGAACGTACGGTATGGCCCGGTGCCTTCGGAGCGATCATGGTAACATCAACGTTCTTCGGCGGGATGATCTGATTGAAATGGATGTTGAAGCCGTGTGCGAACATCAGCATATCGCCCTCTTTCAGGTTTGGCTCGATGTCCTTCTTGTACATAGCAGCCTGCAGCTCATCGTTGATCAGGATCATGATGATGTCTGCCTGCTTTGCAGCCTCAGCCGCTGTATATACCTTGAAGCCCTGCTCTTCGGCTCTCTTCCAGGATTTGCTGCCCTCATACAGACCGATGATGACGTCACAGCCGGAATCCTTCAGGTTCAGTGCATGTGCATGACCCTGGCTGCCGTAACCGATGATGGCGATTTTCTTTCCATCAAGCAGAGACAGATCGCAATCTTCCTGATAAAACATTTTCCATGCCATAATACAAGTTCCTCCATATAAAAATTATAAGATTTTGCCGTATACAGCGGCTTATATAGGTTAAAGAGTTCCCTCTTTAGCTAACGAATTTAATAAAAGAAAAATAAGAAGGCTTAAACGAAAGACAACCGACAAATTCCTGCTGTCAACGAAACACAGAACGGACAGTAGAGTCATACCCTCAGTCCAGGTATGTGACGTCGTCCATCCCGCGTGACAGCGCCGTAATTCCGGTTCTTGCAAGCTCCAGCGTCTCATATTCCTTCGTAAGCTCGAAGAATGCCTCCAGCTTGCTCTGGGATCCGGTCAGCTCTACGATGATGGAATTCGTTCCAACATCAACGATCTTTGCGCGGAAGATATTTGCGACGGCAAGGACCTTATCCCGCTCCGCCTCGCTGACACGCAGCTTCAGAAGCGCCAACTCCCGGATCACACTTGTATCCGCATTCAGGATCTTGATGTCTCTGACATCCACCTGCTTCTGGACCTGATTCTTGATCTGCTCCAGCACCAGCTCGTCTCCGCTTGTCACAATTGTGATTCTGGTGTATCGCGGGTCTGCGGTCACACCGGCGGTGATGCTGTCGATATTGTAGCCGCGTCTGGCGAAAAGCCCTGCGATTCTTGTAAGAACACCTGATGTATTATCAACCAGGATTGATAAAATTCTCTTCTCCATATCTGTCACAACCTTTTATCTCAAACTCTTTGTATTCTACTATGTAAAATTTCTTTTGTCAACGAGATGAATATTTTTCATCTTGTCCTATACTACCCTCACGATTCCTTAAGAGCCCCGGAATTCATCCGCATGAATGAGGCAAAATCAATAAGCTCGAATTCCTGTTCATGAGGTAAGAATCGAAAAGTTTGACCTCCTGTTGATGAGGATAGAATACATTTATCCGCTCCTGCCCGCAAGCCAAAAAATTTTCGCTAATGGACAAGTCTTGCTGAATTTCATTCATGTCAATCGTGAACGATATTATCTTCTGTCTGGCGTACCGGCTCGGCGGGAACGAACACCCGACTGTCCGCCGCATTTTTCTGATGTTTTGCGTTTTCCGTCGCTTCCTTGCAGAAATAGTCCTGCGCGATGATGCGCTCTTTTCCCTCTAGGTCCTGCTTCCGGTATGTGCCGTCCGGCTGAAGAATGCTTGCCTTCACCGTGTCGGCAAGCTGGATCTCCAGAATGTGCATGGCCTGTTTCTTGGTCTGCGGCGTCAGCAGCGGGAAGACGATCTCCACCCGCTTGTCCAGGTTCCGGGGCATCCAGTCCGCACTTCCCATGTAGACATCCTCGTTGCCGTTGTTGTAGAAGTAAAAAATACGTGCGTGCTCCAGGAAGTTTCCGACAATGGAACGAACCGTAATGTTCTCGCTGATGCCCGGGATTCCCACCTTCAGGCAGCAGATTCCGCGGACGATCAGATCAATCCGCACCCCGGCCGCCGAGGCCTTGTAGAGCGCCGCGATGATCTCCCGGTCACAGAGTGAATTCATCTTTGCAACGATCCGCGCCTGCTGGCCCTCTCTGGCATGCTTCTCTTCCATCCGGATCAGGTGCAGGAAGCGGTCCCGCATCCAGATCGGCGCGACGATGAGATCATTCCAGCGGTCCGGCTCCGAATATCCGGAGATCATATTGAAGACAGCCGTCGCATCCTCGCCGATATTCTGATCGCAGGTGAGAATGCCGCAGTCGGTATAAAGCTTTGCGGTGGAATCGTTATAATTTCCGGTCCCCAGGTGGACATATCTGCGAATGCCGTCCTCTTCCTTCCGTACAACCAGCGTGATTTTGCTATGTGTCTTCAGGCCGACCAGTCCATAGATGACGTGGCAGCCCGCCTTCTCCAGCTTCTGCGCCCATACGATGTTATTTTCCTCATCGAAGCGCGCCTTCAGCTCGACAAGCGCCGTGACCTGCTTGCCGTTTTCCGCCGCCTGGGCAAGCGCCGCGATGATCGGAGAATGCCCGCTCACTCGATACAGCGTCTGTTTGATCGCCAGCACGTTCGGGTCTACCGCTGCCTGCTTCACGAAATCCACCACCGGCTGAAAGCTCATGTACGGATGATGCAGAAAAATATCCCCTTTCCGGATATTCGTGAAGATATCGTCGTCATTCTGAAGAGCCGGAACCTCCGCCGGCGTATACTTCGGAACCTTATAGGCGTCAAATCCGTCAATCCCGTATACCTTCATCAGGAAGGTCAGATCGATCGGGCCAGGAATATAGAAAATATCCGGCTCCCGCACCTGGAATTCATCCTTCAGAATCTGGAGAAGCTCCGGCTCCATGCCCTGCTCCACCTCCAGGCGGATGACCTCTCCCCACTGCCTCTTTCGAAGAGATTTCTGAATCTCCACCAGAAGATCCGCCGCCTCATCCTCATCAATGCCGAGCTCCGCATTCCGCATGATCCGGTAGGGATGCGCGCAAACCACCTCATAGCCCAGAAACAGGCGGGAAAGGTTCCGCTCGATGATCTCGTCCATGAGAATGATTGCCCGCTCGGAAGCATCCTTTTCCGGAAGCTCAATAAACCTCGGAAGAACAGACGGAACCTGTACGGTGGCAAATAACGTCTTCCCGTCAGGGCTGTCCTTCTTGCGGATCAGTGCGCCGATATTCAGCGTCTTGTTCCGGATCAGAGGGAACGGACGGGAGGAATCCATCGCCATCGGGGTCAGAACCGGATACACATTCTCATTAAAATAATCATCGATGTAGGATGCCTGCTCCGCCGTCAGCTCCTCGTGGCTGTTGAACACATGCAGTCCGACCTCCCGCAGCCTGGGAATCAGCTCCCTGTTATAATTCTCGTACTGATCCTGAACCATGGCATGCGTCGCCTTCAGAATCGCGTCGATCTGCTCTCCCGGCGTCATACCGGCAATGTCCGGCTTGTTGTAGTTGCTGTGCATCTGATCCTTCAGCGAAGCCACGCGGACCATAAAAAACTCATCCAGATTCGAGGATGTGATGCTCTCAAACTTCAGACGCTCAAAAAGAGGAATGGTGCTGTCCTTCGCCTCATGGAGAATCCGTTCATCAAAACGGATCCACGACAGCTCTCTGTTCCAGTAATACTCCGGTTTCGCGTATTCTTCATACTCTGCCTTCATTTTCTTAGAAATCTCCCGTATTCTCTTCTTATTTCCAGCCACACTTATTTCCAGCACTTATTACTTACAATTCTTTTATTTATGCATCGTTCACGGACCGCTGACAGATCTTCCGATTTTCCCCTCAGAAAATCCGCTTCATCACCAAAATCCCGTCTGATTTCTCAGACAATCCGTTTCAGCTTCAGCACCGGACGGATGCCGAACACCTCGTTGAAGAAGTCAAGCTCCGGCTGAAGCAATCCTTCCTCCAGTGCAAAGCTTTCCCGCACCTCGATGCGGATCACAAGCTTCTGCTTCTTGAGCTCCACGCTGATGTTCTGAATCTTCTGCCTGTGGCTGCGGTCCAGACCGTTTGCCAGGCGGATGATCGCCACAAACGCAGCCACCTTCAGATACCGCTCCGTATCCAGACTGGTCTCCATGACGATATCCTCATGCTGCGGAAAATCCTCCTGCACGTACCGGGCAGACAGGGCGATAATCTCCCTCTCCGCATGGGAAAGCCCGATGATCTCATTGCTCATGATTATCTTCCGGGAGTTCTCTCCGATCTGGTTGAAGCCGATGAATTTTCCCACATCATGAAGCATGACCGCGACCCGGAGCATCAGCCGGTCCTTCGAGGTCAATCCGGTCAGCGGAAGCAGCGCGTCAAACAGGCTCATCGCCGTCACATCCATGTTGTTGATGTGCGGGGCGCTGACCGCATAACGAATCGCGATATTTTTTGCACAGCTCACGATATCATTGCCGAAATCATGTCTTGCCTTAAGTACATCATGCGCCTCCGCGAATTCATAAGCAAGCCCTCTCTGCAAATGGGTGCCGGGCGTCCAGATATTCTCCGGCTCAAGCTCCGCCACGATCTTGTGGTAGATCACGGCCGACGGCCGGAGCAGGGATGCGTACTCCACCGCGATGTTGTTCTCGATGGCAAGATCCGCCACCGATTTTCCTACGATCCGCCTGTACCACTTCTCGAATTTGTCCCTCGTAAGGATCCGTGTCGATCGATCCCTGTGCTTCGGGTCCTGGAAAATCATCTCCGTGATGAAATCTCCATTGAGCACGACATTCCGGATCTTACGGTCCTTGATGTACAGCGTCCGGAACAGTTCAAAATCATAGTCAATCAGTTGTTCCACCAGTTCTTCATAATTGTCCGTCCGGCCGACCGCGTTCTGAAGCTTCTCGCGGACACGGAGATTTCCGATCTTCATGTTCTGCGTGATGATCAGCTCGGACTTGTCGAAAATAGAGATCTGGATACTTCCGCCGTCCAGGTCCACAACCGCCGTGCCCTCCCGGATCATATCCTCAAAGTTATCCGCTATAGAAGCAACTGCCTTGTAGCTGAGGAACCGCTGCTCCGAATTGCTCAGGATTCGCACGTCAATCCCCGTCGTCTGGTGAATCTTGCCCAGGATAAACAGATCATTCTCCGCTTCCCGGATGGCACTGGTCGCAATCGCGCTGTAGCCGTCCACGCGATAGGTATCCATGATCTTCCGGAAATCCTTCAGCACATCACAGAGCTCATCCACCATCCCGAACCCGATTCTGCCCGTGGAAAAAGAATCATGCCCCAGCTCGATTCTGTGTGCCACCTTATCAATACAATGAATGCCGTTCTTCCTGGAAATTTCAAAGATTTCCAGCGTAACCTCATAGCTTCCGATATGGATCGCGCCAAACGTTAAAACTGCCATAGATATGACCCCCCAGCTTACTATCTTGACTCACCTGTTCTTATAAAAAAGCACATTGGTTTCAGTATATTCTCTTTTCTCCGGTATTGCAGGAAAATCGTGCTAAATCTGTGTTAATTGTACCTCTCAATAATTTCCCAGCAGCCGCAGTCCGACGGCTTCGGATTCGAGCCCCCGCAGTGCATTTTTGACCGCAGGATCACTGAGGTTACCTTCAAAGTCGATGAAGAACCGGTACTCGAAGGGCTTGTCCGGAATCGGCCGGGACTCAATCTTGTACATATTCAGTCCGTTATAGATAAAGTGCGAAAGCATGTTGTACAGAGTACCGCAGGCGTGCGGTACGCCGAAGCACACGCTCATCTTCTGCGCCGTACGCACAAACCGCCGGCTGTGGGAAATGATGATGAAGCGGGTGGAGTTCTTCTCCCTGGACAGCCCGCCTTCCTTTAAAATCTTCAGCCCGAAATACTCCGCTGCGGAACGGCTGGCGATCGCCGCCTGATTCTTCAGGCCCTCGCGCGCCACCTTCTCGGCCGCCATCGCGGTGTTCAGCACATTCTGCTGCTTCCACTCCGGATGCTCGCTCTGCAGATACTCCCTGCACTGCGCAAGCCCCTGCGGATGCGAGTACACCACATCGATGTCATCCAGGGTCGCATCCGGAAGTCCCATCAGCATGTGATCGATCTTCAGCACCTGCTCTCCGACAATGTAGTTGTTGTATTCCAGGAGAAGATCATAGATGTCCGACACACTTCCGGCCGTGGAATTCTCGATCGGCAGAACCGCGAAATCCGCTTCGCCGTTCGTCACCAGCTCCATCGCCTCTTTCCAGGTCTTCACATGCGTGCTCTCGATCGTATCGTCGAAAAACTCCTTCATGGCTTCAAAGCTGTACGCCCCGTACACACCCTGGAAAACGACCCGTGCATTGTGGAAGTACAGATGATCCATCAGCGCGTAATCCGCCGGGAGCGTGATGCCGTTCTCGGTCAGAAGCTGGTACTGACGCTTCCGGCTGATCGCCATCAGCTGCTCGAAAAGCTCCCGCACCCCTCTTTTATTGAATTCCGAATGCGCAAGGCCGGACAGATTCTGAAGCTTTTCCTGCTCTCTCTTGCCGTCAAAGACTTCCTTTCCGCTCTTGATCTTGTAATCCGCGACCCCTTCCACAAGCTTCATCCGCTCCTCAAAGAGACGGACAATCTCCTTGTCGGTCTTATCGATTTCCTCGCGATAATGATCCAGTTCTGACATGCTGTGAACACTCCTGTTTGATTTTAGACAAAATATTCTGATTGGATAATTATAACAGTCATCAAGCAGACCGTCCAGTCGCAATACATGCCGCCCTTGCATGTATAACGTTATGACGTTATAATCTTATCATGGAGGTGGTGTTATGGAAAACATTTCCTTTATTAAGAAATTGAAAAAAGACGGAAGATCTATGTATGCGATCAGTCGGATGACCGGAATTCCGTATACCACAATTAATGAATTGGCGAACAGCAAAAACGATATAAATAAATGCTCCTATGAAACGGTAAAGAAGCTGGCAGCGTATTTTCGCTGCAATCCTTCCGAAATCACGAATCCTATTCATTATATCGAAAATGTCCATGGCACCTATCGAAAGATTCCATACAAATGGGTAATGGTAAATGGAATGGAAGAATTACATATAAACGATAATGGAGAAGAAGTTGTTCTGCTTCGTGATGATCAAATGACCCAAGCCCGCTTTTCCAGAGAATATTTCGCAACTACACTTTGTTATATCGATATCTATCTTAACAAAAAGGAGGCCAGGAAGTTATTATGCCACAACGCAGATACACATTAATGCATGGCAATACACCATGTGCCAGCGTTGTCTTTGGAGACGGAGGCAAAATAGAAGCCTTCCAATTGACGAATCCAGAATACGCTCCTTTTCTGGGAAATTGTGATACACAAAAATTCTCTAAATGGTGGGGCATGCGTGCGGTTCCCGCTTCCCGGACGCTAATGAAGCGGATCATGCAGGATGCCGGTATGCTAACCCCGGAACAATATCTTGAAAAAAATCTTGCCCTAAGTGTTACAGACACTTACTGGGTATGCCCGCAGGAAACAAATCTTTCCTACGATGATGTCCGATTCACAAATTTTATCAAACACGGTGGCATACGTATTCCATACCATAACGCCACTTCGTATGATGTGAACGCTTCTCTTGGAGGCAAAATGGATAAATACTGGGATCTGAGTGGTGATGTACCTGTTCTGATCAAAGAAAGCTATCACTATTTCGGCCAGCAAGCCATCAACGAAGTGTTCGCTACCCGTATTCACAAGGCGCAGAACACGGATATTCCATTTGCCGAATACTCTGCATCTCGTACCCGTGACGGAATTCTCGTCAGTAAATGTCCTGCGTTTACCTCCGAAATAGCTGAACTCATCCCTGCCTATGAAATTATAGAGAGCGAAAAAGTCAGGAATGATAAAAATCTGTATCATGCGTATATCGACCTTGCTGCAGATCATGGCATTGATCGTGGTCTTATGCAGGATTTCATGGATTACCAGACAATGACTGATTTTCTTATCAGTAATACGGATGAACATTTACTTAATTTCGGCGTATTACGTGATCCGGAATCCATGCAATTAATCGGTCCCGCTCCCATTTTTGATTCCGGCAACAGCATGTTCTATTCGGAAGACCGTGTGCGTCCGTACTCGAGAGTAGAAATCCTGGAGCGTCAGATCACAAGTTTCTGTAAAACAGAGGAACGGATGATAACGAATGTAGCCAACAAGAATCTTTTACATTTGGATCGTATTCCATCCCCTGAACAGGTCATGGAGTTCTATATGCAGGCCGGAATTCCGGAAGAAAAAGCTCATTTCATCAGCAAAAATTATGAAACAAAGGTTACTTTTCTGGATGAGTTTCAGCACGGCAAAAAAATATCGCTCTATCAGGAAAAACAGAAAGACAAGCAGCCGCGAAGACATGGCGGCCTCCGAAAGCATCCTGCCATTACGCAAAGATTTATCATGCTTGCAGGTATTGCCGAATCTGAAAAAAAACAAAAGGTTTCTCAGTTAATGCAGCAATTTCAAAAAAACAGTTTTCAGGTCGTCGACAGTCCTATTTTGTACCCTGCAGGACAAGCAGATATTGATTGTGCGATTATCACCGACCCTTACAAGGTTGCGGCTGAACGTATTCCCCAAACGGATGGAGCTCCCTCCCGACGCGTTGTCTGCATTTCTTCGGATCAGATTCGCGAAGAGCGGAGAAAAAGCGGTCTTCCGGATAATGACGACCTGGTATTTGTTGCTGTATGTGCAAGAATACGTCAGGCGGCTGTCAATGGAGACAGCATCATTTTCTCCTCTGCAAGTCCGGAAGCGCGTATACGGGAAACGATTTTGCAAATGCTTCCGTCTGAAAAATCAATATCAAAAGAGATCATCGTACAATACAGTGATCCCGATAATAATAGGAATACCTCTATGTACCCAGAATATGCAGCACTGGCTGACGTTTTCTATAAAAATCAGCCGGATCCATCCGAAGGATGGGATAAAATCATGATCCTTAAAAATAAAAGGCAGGCCGACTGACGCAATCAGTCAAACCTGCCCTGTGCGAGCTATTCTTTTGATCGTCAGATATGCACCTGCTGCTCCGCTTCTTTTTCTATCTCCGGATCGCCCAGCAGATAATTGATGTACTGCTGCGCGGTTCTTCCGGAGATTCCGCCGTGGGTGAGCTCCCACTTGTTCGCACCCGCCTTCAGTTCTTCGTCTGAAAGCTTGATGCCGTTTCTCCTCGCAAGTCCGATGACGATCTTGAAGAAATCCTGCTGTCCCGGCTTGGTGAAGCCGATCGTCACACCGAAGCGGTGAACCAGAGACAGTTTTTCCTCCATTGTATCTGACTTGTGGATACCGTTGTCGTTGACAACGTCGTCCCGGTCACTCCAGGTCTCCTTGATCAGATGTCTGCGGTTCGAGGTCGCATAGATCAGCACATTTGCCGGCTTGGTCTCCACGCCTCCCTCGATGACCGCCTTCAGGAATTTGTACTCAATCTCAAATTCCTCGAAGGACAGATCGTCCATGTAAATGATGAACTTGTAGTTGCGGTTCTTAATCTGTGCAATGACATTGGAGAGATCCTTGAACTGATGCTTATAGATCTCGATCATCCGCAGGCCGTCCGGATAGAACTCGTTGACGATTGCCTTGATGCAGGTGGATTTTCCGGTTCCCGAATCGCCGTAGAGCAGACAGTTATTTGCCTTTCTGCCCTCTACAAAGGCCTTTGTATTGTCCACCAGCTTCTTCTTCTGTATCTCGTAGCCGATCAGATCGTCCAGCATCACCTTTTCCATGTTGTTGATCGCATGGAACGTAACGGCGTTGTTCTCATCGGAGGCGATGCGGAACGCCTTGTTCAGACCGAACATGCCGACACCGTAATCCCGATAGAATCCGGTCACCGCGTCGAAAAACTCGTTTTCATCTCTCGCCTGCTCCAGCTTCTCGCTGAGGGTTCTGACCTTCTCGCTGACGTTCTTGTTGTACATCAGCTCCGGCTTTACAATCGCCTTATAGTCCAGAATTCTTGAGAAGCAGTCAATGCCCAGCTCCTCCTCCAGCCAGCTGAAGTCATAGTCGAAGAGCTCCTTGTACGCCTTGAAATCATTTTTTGCAAAATAATTGACACTTCCGTCGCTTGCCCCGACCTTCTCGCAGGTCAGGCTAAACGAATTCTCGTCTGTGATCAGGCGGAAGGTCAGGTAGTTATGCCAGAGGTTCTTGTCGAATGCAAAGTCCGTCGCAACATTGAGAATCCTCTTCACCTCATGGAAGCAGCGTGTGCGAAGCACATCCTTCGACTGTGTTTTCTCACGCGCATTTCGGCAGATGTCGCCCATCTGCGCCAGAATGCAGTCCTCCGGGATGCTGCCGTATATCAGTAATTTTGAAATAATGTGATCCATGGTCTCCTCCCCGCTAAATATTTGGATGCATATCAATCTCTCCGATGCCCGTGATACTTCTCCTCGCAGTACTTGCAGCGATACACCGCACGCTCCGGGTCGGTCAGGATGAAGACCTGATCCAGTCCCTGCTCAATCGAAGTGATGCATCTCGGGTTCTTGCATTTGATGACGTTTCGGATCTCCTTCGGAAGTCCCAGTGCTTTTTTCTCTACGATCTCTCCGTGTTCAATGACGTTGATGGTGATGTTCGGATCGATAAAGCCGACGATATTCAGATCCAGCTGATCCACCGGACATTCCACCTTGATGATATCCTTTCTTCCCATCTTGCTGCTTCTGGCATTCATGATCATCGCCACACAGCAATCCAGCTGATCCAACCTCAGGTCATGATAGATGGTCATCGCCTTGCCGGCCTTGATGTGATCCAGTACAAATCCCTGCTCGATAGAACCTACATTCAGCATTTATTTTACCTCCAGCTCAAGAAGCGTGAACATCAGTGCCATTCTCATATACATGCCCCAGTAAACCTGCTTGAAATAAGCGGCTCTCGGATCATTATCCACATCGACCGAGATTTCATTGACACGCGGAAGCGGATGAAGGACATACATATCCTCCGGCGCGAGCTTCATTTTTTCCTCATTCAAAATGTAGAAATCCTTCATGCGGATGTAGTCGTCCTCGTTGAAGAAACGCTCCTTCTGCACCCTGGTCATGTACAGAATGTCAAGATCCGGAAGCGCATCTTCCAGACGGATCACTTCCTTATATTCAATGTGGTTCGGATCCAGATGCTCCTCCTTGACGTAGGACGGAAGCTTCAGCTCCTCCGGCGAAATCAGCACGAACCGGATGCCCGGATAACGCACCAGCGCGCTGATCAGAGAGTGGACGGTGCGGCCGAATTTCAGATCGCCGCAGATGCCGACGGTCATATTGCTCAGCCTTCCCTTAGTCTGCCGGATCGTCATAAGATCCGCAAGGGTCTGCGTCGGATGCTGATGGCCTCCGTCGCCGGCATTGATGACGGGAATCGAGGATTTCGATGCGGCGACCATCGGAGCGCCCTCCTTCGGGTGCCGCATTGCGCAGATATCTGCGAAACAGCTTACAACGCGGATGGTATCTGCCACGCTTTCTCCCTTGGTGGCTGAGCTGGTATTGCCCGAGTGAAACCCGATGACGTTTCCTCCCATGTTCAGCATGGCGCTCTCAAAGCTGAGCCGCGTTCGTGTACTTGGCTCATAGAAAAGAGTCGCCAGCTTCATACCATCGCAGACATGCGCGTACTTCTCCGGATTCTTCTCCATATCCGCCGCGAGCTCCATAATATGGTTCAGCTCCTCAACGGAAAGATCCAGCGGTGACATGACATGTCTCAGATTCTTTAACTGTCTGTGCATTATAAGCCTCCTTAAACGTAAGCAAATAAATGGCTGTAGCTACTCTGGCACCACAGGCTGTATAACCTGCGGATTACATTTCGAGTTATTTTACCGCAAATGCACATGCGGAATCAAGGGACACGGAGCAAAAAACCGCAGTCGCTATTTTTTTGTTGCAAAAGTAAAATCCATAGATATTTTATAGTTTTTAAAATACATAATAAAAACTTGCGTCGATTCATTTCTTTTGTTATTCTACTAACAGGAGGTTCGGAAAAATGATTGAACGAAAGCAATATTTAAACCGCATGATTGCACTAAAGGATAAGAAGATCATTAAAATACTGACCGGCGTTCGCCGTTGCGGAAAGTCAACGATGCTTTCCTTATACAAAAAACACCTGCTCTCCCTTGGTGTCGAAGATGATTGTATTCATTCCATCAATTTTGAAGATCTTCAATTTGAGCCGCTTCAGGATTATCACAGACTTCACGATACCATCGTCAAAATGCTGGTACCTGACAAAATGAACTACATCATGCTCGATGAAGTCCAGCTGGTTCCCGATTTTCAAAAAGCTGTAGACAGTCTGTTCCTTCGCGACAATGTGGATCTGTATCTGACCGGCTCGAATGCTTATCTGCTCTCCGGGGAACTTGCCACCCTGCTTTCCGGCCGATATGTTGAAATTGCCATGCTTCCCTTTTCTTTTCGCGAATTTTACCAGGTAGTCGGAGGCGATCCCGGCACAGCCTTCCAGACCTACTTCTGGAAAGGAGGGCTTCCTTATGGCATACAGCTTTCCGACGAAAATGCATGGATGGAGTATATGAATGGCATATACAATACCGTAATCTTGAAGGATGTCGTTGCCAGGCAAAAAATCACAGATGTTGACCTGCTGACGAGACTGACCCGTTTTCTTGCAGATAACACTGGGAATATCGTATCCTCCAATAAAATAGCCAATACCCTTTCCAGCAGCGGAAGACGAACTACCACAGCCACAATCGACAACTATATACATGCATTAAAGGAGGCGCTTCTTCTCTACGAGGCAAATCGATATGATCTCCGTGGAAAACAGCGGCTTAAGTCTCTGGGAAAGTTTTATTTGGCGGATCCCGGTTTCCGAACGGCAGCCATTGGTAAAAGCACCTCGGATATCGGCCATGTTCTTGAAAATATTATCTACCTTGAGCTTATCCGTCGTGAATTCGAGGTGTACATCGGAAAAATGGGTACCCTTGAGGTTGACTTTGTTGCACGGAAAGGGGACGAAATCATCTATTATCAGGTTGCCGCAAGCATCCTGGACCCAAACACATTCGAACGAGAATTTGCCCCTCTCCGTCAGATCAAAGACAACTATCCTAAATATGTCATTACACTTGATACCCTCCCCATGTCGGAAAACGGCATCCGACAGATCAATGCCATTGATTTTCTGCTTCAGGAAACGTAAACACGATTTCAAAAACCCGCAGTCGCTTCTCCCCATTCCGGGGAAAAACGCTGCGGGTTGTTCTTACTTTCGGTCATCAATGTCTTCTTCCGTTGCTGTCCCGTCAATGATTTCCTGACCATTCTCGTCGTAGTGCGGACGCCCGGTCATGGCATCCTCAAATTCCTCCTCCGAACGGCGGAACTCCTCTGCCGCCTCGTGCACCCCGGAAGCAAAATCCGCGGCACGCTTATGGAAGATAAAACCGGTTATGGCGGCATAAATCATAGCAGCTCCGGCAACGCGAATCAGAACAGTCGTCAGATCCATCGGGTGGAACAGAAAAACCACGCCGAGAATCAGCGTCACAATCCCCACTATCAGACAGGTATACCACCTGCGGTCATCGAAATTACGGAGCGCCTGCATCTCTACGAGCTGTCCGCATGCATAGGAAATCAGAATGATCGCGAACAGGATTCCCGCAAAAGCAACCATGACATCCGGTCGAAAAATAATAAATGCTCCCAGCACGGCGAGCACAATTCCAAACGTCAGCGAAACAGCAACAAAGGGATCTTCACGATTTTCGAAGAAATTCGCGATCATCAATGCTCCAATCACAAGTATCGCCGCTCCCAGAAGTCTGCAGATCACAAAAAGCGTGCTTCCCGGACGAACCAAAAGAAAAATCCCCACTATCAGAAGAATCAATGACCAGATGTTGACGGCAATGAGTTTCTTCTTGATATTCTCTCCCAGATCCTTGAACATTTTTCGCCTCCTATTATTCTCTGTTATAGGTTCCTGCCTCTGCATGCTCACAATATTCAGACTATAATTATATTGGTATAAAAATCGCGGAACAAGAATCCTACATGCATTCTCATGCTTGAGGGAGGATGCCCCACTCCTTGAGTCTGTGGTACACAGATGAAACAGGAAGTCCGACTACATTATAATAATCTCCCTCGATTTTTTCCACATACCTTGCGAAGCTTCCCTGGATTCCATAGCTCCCCGCCTTATCCATCGGATCGCCCGTCGCCACATAGTCCTGTATTTCTTCCTCTGCGAGACTGCAGAAGGAAACCTCCGTCCGGACAGAAAAGGTCTCCTCCCTCCGGATTGCACCGTTTCTTATCTCTATCAGCGTAACGCCTGTGTACACATCATGGCTTCTCCCGGATAGACTCCGCAGCATCGCCGCTGCCTCCTCCGGGCTCGACGGCTTCCCGAGAATGTCCGCGTCACGCGCCACGATCGTATCTGCGCCAAGCACGATAATCGGATCTTCTTTCCCGGCATCAATCCGCTGTGCTTTCTCCGGAGACTGCCCTGTCTTCGTCTGATGTATTTTCCCTTTCTTATTTTCCAGAAAACACCGCGCGACATCCTCGGCCTTCCTCCTTGAAAGACATCGGACCACCTCTTCCGGCGCACCACCGCTGACCGTCTCATCCGCGTGGCTCGGTATCACTTCCACCTCGAATCCCGCCTGATGCATCAGCTCCAGCCTTCGCGGCGAACCCGAAGCCAAGATGATCTGCGGTGTGAAAACGCTCTCCTCTGTCATATCATTCTGCTCCATTTCCTTTTATTTAAAAACCGCCTTGTGAG
>Ga0256406_1002893_pt1 | contig 22903 bp, 15 predicted proteins | sample RumenRJG_03DNA_FD_185986 | JGI IMG/M metagenome (GOLD analysis project Ga0256406, IMG submission 185986) | Bovine rumen microbial communities from Lethbridge, Alberta, Canada - RJG_03 | ecosystem: Host-associated > Mammals > Digestive system > Stomach > Rumen | place: Canada: Alberta | collected... | reverse complement strand
CGGCATAGACATCATCAGCCTTCTGGTAAAGACCGGTCAGGCCGCCTCCCGCTCCGAAGGAAGAAGAGCCATTACCAAGGACCACAGCATCAGCGTGGGAGACAGCAAAATAGACGACTTTACCTACGAGGTAAAGAAGCAGGACGTCCCGAAAGAGGGACTGCTGATTAAGAAGGGAAAGAAAAATATCCGCAAGGTCGTGCTGGGAAGCAAAGGGTAAAAACAATAAGCGCAGCCAGGACGCAGAAAGCGGAATTATTTTGAAAACGCGATATCTGTAATGAATGAAAATGGCCGGAAACTCTGCGGATGCGGAGGATTCGGTCATTTTTGGACGATGTCCCGTCTTATCATTTCAGTTTTATATGGTGCAAATCCGGTTGATACAATTCATGAATCGGTTTTTCGGAACTGACAGGGTAATTGCAAACTGTCCGGGTTCGTGTTATTATTTTACATTGCGTGAACAGGGGTTTCTGCCGTTTCCGGCAGTCTTTCCTGTGAGGCGTGGTTACTTTATCATCAGAATTTCAGCCTGGCTTCAGGCGGATAAAAAGGAAAAATATTATGGCACCAAGGAAAAAGTACGGAGTGAACGAGCTCCGGGAGATGTTTCTTCATTTTTTTGAGACAAAGGGATGTCTGCGTCTTAACAGTTTCTCGCTGATTCCTCATAATGACAATTCTCTTCTTATTATCAATTCCGGCATGGCTCCCATGAAGCCGTGGTTTACCGGGCAGGAAATTCCCCCCAGAAGAAGGGTGACCACCTGCCAGAAGTGCATTCGCACCGGTGATCTGGAGAATGTCGGCAAAACGGCCCGTCATGGCACCTATTTTGAGATGCTGGGCAATTTCTCCTTTGGTGATTATTTCAAAAAAGAGGCAATTCCCTGGGCCTGGGAGTTCCTGACGGAAGTCGTCGGACTGGATGCGGACCGTCTCTATCCTTCTGTCTATGTGGACGATGACGAGGCCTATCAGATCTGGCTGAACGATATGCATATTCCGGCGGAACGGATTTACAAGTTCGGCAAGGAAGATAATTTCTGGGAGCACGGGTCAGGTCCCTGCGGGCCATGCAGCGAGATTTACTATGACCGCGGACCGGAATTCGGCGACGGACCGGAGGATGTCATGGGCGGCGAGGGAGACCGCTTTATGGAGGTCTGGAATATTGTGTTCTCCCAGTTTAACAACGACGGACACAACCACTACACGGATCTGGCACAGAAGAATATTGATACCGGAATGGGTCTGGAGCGTCTTGCTGTAGCGGTGCAGGAAGTGGGTTCTATTTTTGATGTGGATACCTTGAAGTCCCTGCGTGATCTTGTCTGCACTCTTGCGGGCGGAATCAGCTACGAGCAGCCGGGAACAGAGCAGACAGATGTTTCTGTCCGTATCTGTACCGATCATGCCAGAGCCATGACCTTTATGATCTCGGACGGTATTATGCCGTCCAATAACGGAAGGGGCTATGTGCTGCGCCGTATTATCCGCCGCGCGGTACGCCACGGAAGAAAACTGGGAATCAGCGGATCCTTCCTGACAAAACTGGCTGAGAACGTGATTGCGGAATCCAGGGACGGTTATCCGGAGCTGGAGGAAAAGAGAGATTTTATTCTGAAGGTCATCCAGGCGGAAGAGGATAAATTTGAAAAGACCTATGAGCAGGGCATGGATATTCTTCAGGAAATGGAGGATCGGCTGGAAAAAGAAGGCGGCAGGGAGCTATCCGGCGAGGATGCATTCCGGCTGTACGATACCTACGGCTTTCCGCTGGATAATACGAGGGAGATTCTGGAGGAGAGGGGCTTTTCTGTGGATGAGGCCGGCTTCCAGGCTGCCATGAAGCATCAGAAGGACACCGCGCGGGAGGACCGCAAGAAGTCCGGAAAGTCCTCCACTTACATGGGCGCTTCCGCCACCGTATATGAAGAGATGGATCCTGCCGTGAATTCCGTCTTTGTCGGATATGACAAAACAGTCTGTGACAGCAGGATTGCCGCTCTTGCGGCCTTTGCGTCCGAGGATGGCGAAGAGGACGCGGTTGTACAGGCTCTTTCTGACGGACAGAAGGGCGCTGTGATTACGCTGGAGACTTCCTTCTACGGAACCATGGGCGGACAGGTCGGAGATATCGGCCGTATTGTGCTTGGGGACGATGCCGGGACAGAGGGCGCAGCCCTGGGTAAAGGGGCAGCCGTATTCCGTGTGACTGCCACCGAGCATGTGGCGGGTAATAAAATCGCACATATCGGATATGTGGAAAAGGGAATGCTGAAGCAGGGAGACCTGGTACGGTTGGAGGTAGATGCCGGAAACCGTATGGCGATCTGCCGGAACCACAGCGCAACCCATCTTCTCCAGAAGGCGCTGCGGGAGGTGCTTGGCACTCATGTGGAGCAGGCAGGCTCTTATCAGGATGCCGGCCGTACAAGGTTTGATTTCAGCCACTTCCAGGCGATGACCTCAGAAGAGATTAAAAAGACAGAAGATCTGGTCAATAAAGAGATTCTGGAGGGACTGGATGTCGTAACAGAGGTTATGACACTGGAAGAGGCCCGCAAGACAGGCGCGATGGCCCTGTTTGGAGAGAAGTATGGCGATACGGTGCGGGTTGTCCGGATGGGGGATTTCTCCACAGAGCTCTGCGGCGGTACACATGTAAAGAATACAAGCCAGATCGGTTCCTTTAAGATTATTTCCGAGAGCGGCGTAGCTGCCGGTATCAGAAGGATCGAAGCACTGACGGGAGAAAATGTCCGTGCTTATTATGATGAGCTGGAGAAAAAACTGAACGAGGCGGCGGAGCTTCTGAAAACCAGTCCGTCTGATGTTCCGGAGCATATCGGCAGGCTTCAGAAGGAACTGAAGGAAGTTCGCTCCGAAAATGAATCGCTGAAGAGCAAGGCAGCCAGGGACGCGCTGGGGGACATTATGAACAAGGTTCAGGATGTGGACGGCGTAAAAGTTCTGGCATCTGCACTGGAAAATGTAAACATGAACGAGCTGCGCGGCCTTGGAGACGAGCTGAAACAGAAGCTGGGCGAAGGAGTTATTCTTCTTGCGTCCGGAGAAAACGGAAAGGTCAGCCTGATGTGCATGGCCGGAGATGAGGCGCAGAAGAGAGGCGCGCAGGCGGGAAAAATTATCAAGGCAGCAGCGGCGATCGTCGGCGGAGGCGGCGGCGGACGTCCCAACATGGCACAGGCCGGGGGCAAGAATCCGGAGAAAATACCAGAGATGATCCAGAAGGTTCCGGATATTGTAGCGGAGCTGATACGCTAAGCGCGGGAAAACGCAGGAAAAATTCCGCTTTTTGATTGACATTTGCGGAAAAAATGGTATCATAAAGAAAGTGCAAAAATACCCAAACAGTTGTATTAGCACAATCCAAAACCGGAGGGAGGTTAGGTTTGGGCATATGGCTAATGTAATCGTAAAAGAAAACGAGACATTGGATAGCGCTTTACGTAGATTCAAACGCAGCTGTGCGAAAGCTGGAATCCAGCAGGAAATCCGTAAAAGAGAGCATTACGAGAAACCAAGTGTTCGTCGTAAGAAAAAATCTGAAGCTGCCAGAAAACGTAAATATAACTAAAACAAAAGCTCCGACAGGAATCTGCCGGAGCCTTTTCAATGAAAAAAACGGAAAAATGTAAACCGGCCGCTGCGGAGCCTAATCCCGCAGCGCAAATCAAAGATAAAGACCTATGTGCAGAAAGACGCTCCGGACAACCAGATATCAGATTACACTCCGGAAAGAAGGAGTCCCTTCCGGAGCATTCCGGTTCGCTTTTTTTACGGACCTGCATAATTGCTGCGGAAGGGAGGAGGCGGAGCGCCTGCTCTCTGCCCTGGAGGCGGGAAAGCCGGATTTTGTCCTGTGCGGCGGGGATTCTATTGTAGCAAAGCCGGGAAGAACGACAGCACCGGCGGTTGCGTTTCTGCAGGAGGTCGGAAGAAGATTTCCTCTCTACTGCGGGACGGGAAATCACGAGTACAGGGCCAGAATTTATCCGGACACATACAAAGACATGTACCGGGAGTTTACGGAGCCTCTCCGAAAGTCCGGTGTCACAATTCTGGAAAACTCTGCGGTTTCTTTTCTCTGCCGGAATATCCCGGTTCAGATTCTGGGTTTTGATCTGGACAGGTACTATTATCGAAGGTTTCATCACAGCATTCTGCCGGAAGGAGAACTGGACAGGGCGCTTGGCCGTCCGGATTCCCGCGCGGTGACGATTCTGCTGGCACATAATCCGCTGATGCTGCAGACGTATCTGAGCTGGAAGACAGATTTGACTCTTTGCGGCCACTATCACGGCGGTGTAATGCGGTTCGGTGCGCACCACGGGCTGATCAGTCCGGATTTCCGCCCTTTTCCCGGCGACGCATACGGTCTTTTCCAGAAGGATGGGAAATACTGTATTGTCAGCTCCGGGTGCGGGGAGCACAGCGTTCCCTTCCGCATTCACAATCCGAGGGAGCTTGTCATTGCAGATCTCACAGTCAGCAGGTAAAATATGGCTATTGAAGTAAAACTGCAGGCATTTGAAGGCCCTCTGGACCTTCTTCTGCATCTGATAGAAAAGAATAAAATAGATATTTACGATATTCCGATTGCCGAAATTACAGATCAGTATCTGGAATATGTCCGGCAGATGGATCATGAGGATCTGGACACTACCAGCGAGTTTATGCTGATGGCGGCCACACTGATAGACATCAAATGCCGCATGCTTCTTCCCCGCGAGGTGAACGAGGAGGGAGAAGAGGAAGATCCCAGGGAGGAGCTGGTAAGACAGCTGCTTGAGTATAAGGAATATAAGCTGCTTTCCATGAAACTCCGCGATTATATGGAAAACGCCGGAGATGTCGTGACGCGGAAGCAGAAACTTCCCCGTGAGGTCGCTGCGTTCCGGCCGAAGGCCGATGTGCAGGAACTTTTGAAGGATATGACGTTAGACCGGCTTCACAGCATTTTTGAGTTTGTCCTGAAGCGGCAGGCGGATAAGGTAGACCCGATCCGGAGTAAATTCGGGCATATTGAAAAGGATCCTGTTTCGCTTCCGGACAGATTGAACTATGTGGAAATTACCGCCAGAAGGAAGCGGAAAATTTCTTTTCGTGGACTTCTGGAGGATCAGGACGGGAAAATGCAGGTGATCGTCACTTTTCTTGCTGTCCTGGAGCTCATGAAACTGGGGAAAATCCGGGCAGTTCAGACGGAAACTTTTGGCGACATCGAGATAGAGTCTCTGGAGGACGAAAATGACACCACCCTGGTGGGTGATTCCTATACGGAGGATCTGTAAGGGCTTCCGTGTTAAAGCTGTGTTCTGCGGGGACAAGAAAATAATGGTTAAACTTCAACTTCGCCATAAACGGAAAGAACGGAACAGAAACGGGAACAGACTGGGAGGAAAGCAAATTGCAGGACATCGGTAAAGAAGAGCTGGAGACTGCGGAAACAGAGGCGTCGGAACAGGGAGTAGAAGAGGTTCCGGATACCACGACGCCGGACGGAACGGAGCCTGCGGCGGTGCGGGATCCTTCCTGGAATGAAGAGGGAGCCGTAGAAGCCATCCTGTTTGCCATGGGGGATTCCGTGGAGCTGAACCGCCTGGCATCCGCCATTGGCCTTTCTGCCGCGGAGACAAAGAAGATACTGGATCGTCTGAAGGGAAAATACAATCGGCCGGAGTCGGGAATCCGGCTGCTGGAACTGGATTCTTCCTATCAGCTCTGTACCAAGAAGCAGTATTACGGAAATCTGATCATTCTGGCAAAACAGCCGAAGAAACCCCAGCTGACCGATGTTGTTATGGAGACGCTCTCCATTATTGCCTACAAGCAGCCGGTGACCAAGGCGGAGATTGAGAAGATCCGCGGCGTCAGTTCCGAGCATGCCATCAATAAGCTGCTGGAATACGAGTTGATCCAGGAGCTGGGACGGCTGAATATCCCCGGCAGGCCGATTCTCTTCGGAACTACCGAGAAATTTCTCCGCTGCTTTGGGGTGGAATCCACCGACGAACTTCCGGTTCTGGACGAGGTGCAGATTGAGGATTTCAAGGCCGAGGCGGAGGCTGAACTCGATATTAATGTAAATGTTTAGATATTTATTATAAGGATGCGTTTACTGGGTATTATTTTATTGTTTTTAAGGCATATATGGCTTTTTACAGGATAGAAACAGACAATATATTAGTAGACAGAATTCTGTTTGGAAGAAGCGACTATATCAGGCATCTTAGCATATACCCGGGTGAAAATAAGTGATTTTATAAATGAAATTGTATTTTGTATTTAGAGGGGACTGACACCTTTTGGAAAAGCGTCAGCCCCCTCTTTTCAACTGGACTTTACCTCATTCCACAAATCGTTGTATATTTCTTCGGCGTCAGCCCCCAGGTAGGAGTAGGTCTCGCAGCGCTCCAGTGTGGCATTGTCCGGGAAGGCTACCTGGCTGTTGCGGATGTCCGGATCCTCAATCAGTTCCTGCGCGGCCGTGTTGGGCGTAGAGTAGGTGATGTACTCAAAATTCTTCAGCGCAATATCCGGACGGCAGAGGAAATTCAGAAACTTCTCAGCGTTTTCTTTGTGCGGTGCGTTTTTGGGGATGACCCAGGAGTCGATCCAGACATTGGATCCCTCATCCGGAACGACATATTCCAGGTTCGGGTTTTCTTTGGCGGTATAAATGGCCTCGCCGGAATAGATAACGCCCAGAGCCGCCTCGTTTCCGATCATTTTATCCCTCACCTGATCAATCACATAGGCCTGCACCAGGGGCTTCTGGGCAATCAGAAGATTCTTGGCTTCCTGCAGTTCCTGCATGTTTGTGGTGTTGGCGGAATAGCCCAGATATTTCAGGGCGACGCAGAAGGCATCCCGGACGGAATCCTGCATCAGGATGCTGTCTTTGTATTTGCTGTCCCAGAGGATTTTCCAGCTTGTTACCGGCTCGTCCACCATGGTTTTATTGTATAGAATTCCCATGGTTCCCCAGCAGTAGGGGATCGAGTATTCGTTGGTCGGATCGAAGGCACGGGAGGTCTCCTGGTAGATTTCACCGATATTCGTTATGTTCGGAACATTGTCAAAATCAATTTTCTGGAGAAGATCATTGTCGATCATTTTTTTGATCATGTAATCGGAGGGGCATACGCAGTCATAGGCGACGGCGCCGGCCTTGATTTTCGGGTACATGATTTCGTTGGTCTCGTATTCTTCATAGACGACATGAATGCCGGTTTCCTCCTCAAACTGGGTCAGAACATCCGGGTCGATATATTCCCCCCAGTTGTACACAATGACCTGATTCTGACCGGCCGCAACGGAACTTCCTCCGTAGTAGATGCCGCCAGCCGCAAGGGCGGCGATTAACAGACCGGGTACCAGACGGCCGACAACCATATGTCTGCTAAAGATCCGGCGGCGTCCGGTTTTTGCGAGATAACGGGAGTCCTTTTCCAGTTCCTCCCGGCTCTCTTTTGCCGGGGCAAGGTTGATCAGCAGGAGAAGCACCATGACGGAGACAAACAAAATGGTTGACAACGCGTAAATTTCCGGCTTGATTCCCTTTCGCACTTCAGAGTAGATTTTTGTGGAGAGCGTGTCCACGCCGGGTCCCTTGGTAAAATAGGTGATGACAAAATCATCCAGGGACATGGTGAAGGAGAGAAGGAAACCGGAGGAAATTCCCGGCATAATATCCGGAAGGATGGTTTTCCGGAAGGCATAGAAAGGTGTGGCGCCAAGGTCCAGAGCAGCCTCATATACGTTCCGGTTCGTCTGCTTCATTTTCGGAAGAACACTTAAAATGACGTAGGGAATGTCAAAAGTAATATGCGCCAGCAGGATGGTCGAAAAGCCCAGCCGGATCCGCAGAATGATGAACAGCAGCATAAGGGAGACACCCATGACAATTTCGCTGTTCAGCATGGGAATGTTGGTGATGCCTGTAAAAACAGTCCGCATCTTTTTCTTCATGGCATGTATGCCGATGGCGGCCAGCGTCCCGATCAGGGTGGCAAGCACACTGGCCAGCAGGGCGATCACCAGTGTGGTATAGAATGCCTCCATGATCTCCTGATTCTGGAAAAGCGACCGGTACCAGGACAGGGTAAAACCGCCCCATTTTGCCCTTGACTTAGAGGAGTTAAAGGAAAGAACGATCAGTGTGGCAATGGGGGCGTACAGCAGAAACAGAATCAGAATCATATAGATTCGCTTCAGGACTTTTTTCATAGCGCGGTTCCCTCCCCGGTCTTGTCGTATTTATTTTCGACGACCATAGATACAATGACGAACAGAAGAAGGATCATGGACATGGCGGAGCCCACGTTCCAGTTATTCAGCTGCTTGAATTCCTGTTCAATCATGTTGCCGATCAGAAGAATCTTTCCTCCGCCAAGAAGGTCGGAGATAACAAAGGTAGTAAGCGATGGAATAAAGACCATTGTAACGCCGGAGATTACGCCGGGAAGGGAGAGCGGAAAGGTTACCTTCCAGAAGGTCTGGAAAGAATTGGCGCCCAGATCTCTGGCTGCGTTCACCACATCCTGGTCAAGTTTGATCAACACGTTGTAAATAGGAAGAATCATAAACGGCAGGAAATTATAAACCATGCCGAATACGATCGCCCAGGGCGTATTGATTATTTCGAGCGGCGGCAGATTTATGGCACCCAGGACAGTATTGATCACACCGTTCTTTTCCAGCAGGGTCTGCCAGGCGAAGGTGCGCAGCAGAAAGTTCATCCACATGGGGAGGATGAAAATAAAAACGATAAAACTTTTCTGACTTACCTTCATGCCGGCCAGGATCATGGCCAGCGGATAGGACAGCAGAATGCAGATCAGGGTGCTTACAAGCGCCAGGCCGAGCGAAAGACCCAGGGCTTTCATGACTTCCCCGGTAAAAACGTCGTCGAAATTGGCCAGGGTAAATCCGCCGGTCTCCTGCGAGGTAAAGGCGTAGAAAACGATCATAACAAGGGGGATGATGATAAAGCCGGCCGCCCATACGCCATAGGGCGCAGCCAGCCATTTTAAGCGGTTACTCTTCAACTGGTACGGCCTCCTCGTCCGTGGATTCCGGTTTGTTCATAATCTGTATATTGAAGGGATCGACATAGATGCCTACCTCTTTTCCGACCTCCTGCAGCCGTGTGCTGTGTACCAGCCAGTCGTATCCATTTGCGTGGACTTCCATCTCATAGTGGACGCCCTTAAAGATAATACTCGTAACGCGTCCGGAAAGAATGCCTTTTTCCGGTTTGACAAGTTCCACGTCCTCCGGACGGATTACTACGTCTACGGGCTTGTTCTCTCCGAACCCGGTGTCTACGCAGTCAAACTTTACATCCAGGATTTCCACCAGCTTGTCACGGATCATCCTTCCGTCCAGAATGTTGCTGTCGCCGATGAAATCCGCCACAAAGGCGTTCTGTGGCTCGTTGTAAATGTCCTCCGGTGTGCCGATCTGCTGGATATATCCCTGGTTCATGACGACAATGGTGTCGGACATGGTCAGAGCTTCCTCCTGGTCATGTGTGACGTATACAAACGTGATGCCCAGTTCGTTTTTCAGGCGCATCAGCTCATACTGCATGTCCTGCCGGAGCTTCAGATCCAGGGCTCCAAGGGGTTCGTCCAGAAGAAGAATCTTCGGCTCGTTGACAATGGCGCGGGCAATCGCGACCCTCTGCTGCTGACCTCCGGAAAGGGCGGCAGGATAGCGGTTTTCATACCCGTCCATGTTGACAAGCTTTAAGGCATAGCGGATTTTGTCGTCAATGTAGCCCTGGGGCTTGTTTTTGATTTTCAGTCCGAAGGATATGTTCTCCGCCACAGACATGTGGGGGAAAAGCGCGTATTTCTGGAATACGGTATTCAGCTGTCTTTTGTTTGGGGGAAGCCCGGTAATGTCATTTCCGTTAAAAAAGACATTCCCGTGGTCGGGACGCTCAAATCCGCCAAGGATACGGAGCGTGGTCGTCTTGCCGCATCCGGACGGACCCAGAAGGGTCAGAAACTCGTTTTCACGGATATAGAGATTCAGTTCGTCCAGAACCGTCACTCCGTCATAGGATTTCGAGATGTTGACAAGGTCGATCAATTTGTTTTTCAATGTCCGGCTGCTCCTTTCTTATCAGAAGGGCGCCTATCCTCCGGTACAGTTCTGTGCCGCGCCGGAAGCAGGCAGGAAGTATCAGTCTGCGGGTGTCCGTTTCGGCCCTGTATTTTGTCGGCATGTCGTTTTCTGCCTCGCATTTTCGGCCGGAAATATCATAGCATGTTTTACGGTTTTGCAACATACTGAAATAGCTGTATTCGCAAGGTTTAGGGCAAAACCCGGGAACCGGTAAGGGAATTTTGCATTTGTAAAAACATGTAAAATTTTTCTGCCCCGATTTATGAATTCTTTACAAAATCGGTTGAAAAATCCGTCTTAAAACGCTATATTACAATAGATGTAGATTTGGCTTTGGCTGCGGCCGGAGTTCATGCATAAATAAAGATATGGAGGTAATGGAATGAGCAACACAACACAAAGCCCTGCCAGAGCAAGAATTACTTCCTTGCTTGACGCAAACAGCTTTGTTGAGATCGGCGCCGGAGTAACTGCCCGCAGCACAGATTTTAACATGGCTGAAAAAAAGGCACCTTCAGACGGCGTTATTACCGGGTACGGTCAGATTGACGGAAATCCTGTCTATGTATACAGCCAGGATTCCAGTGTTCTCAACGGAACCATCGGTGAAATGCATGCCGGGAAGATTGTCAACATCTATCAGCTTGCCATCCGGACAGGTGCACCTGTCATCGGACTGATTGACTGTGCCGGAATGCGTCTGGAAGAGGCTGTGGACGGGCTGCACGCCTTTGGACAGATTTATCAGGCGCAGGCGGATGCTTCCGGTGTAGTTCCGCAGATTGCAGGCGTTTTCGGTCAGTGCGGCGGCGGAATGGCACTGGTTTCCGGTATGGCGGATTTTACCTATATGGAATCCTCTGCCGCGAAAATGTTTGTAAATGCTCCGAATGCCCTGAAGGGCAATTCCGAGGACAAATGCAATACATCCTCCGCGGAGTTTCAGGCACATGAGACCGGCATGACAGCGGGAGACGGCACAGAAGCAGAGGTTATTGCTAAAATCCGTGCCCTGATAGATGTGCTTCCCGCCAACAATGAAGATGATATGTCTTATGGGGCAACCAATGACGATCTGAACCGTCAGATCCCGGATCTTGCAGCGTGCGTGGAAGATCCTGCTCTGATGCTGCCCCGGATCAGCGATAATTCCCTCTTTATTGAAACGCAGCCGGAATACGGACCGGATGTTGTGACAGCTTTCATCCGTCTGAACGGATATACGGCAGGTGTCGTGGCAAACCGCGCGGCACGCTTTGCAGAGGATGGAAGCAGGGAATCCTTCGATAAGACCATCAGCGTCCGCGGGGCAAAGAAGGCTGCGGAATTTGTTAAATTCTGCGACGCGTTCTCTATCCCGCTTGTCACGCTCACCAATGTCAGGGGCTTCAAGGCCACTAAATGCTCGGAGATGAATATGGCCAAGGCCGCTTCTTCTCTGGTCTACGCTTTTGCCAGCGCAACTACGCCAAAGGTTAATGTAATTACCGGTGAGGCATTCGGCAGTGCATGCATTGCCATGAACAGCAAATCCATCGGGGCTGATCTTGTTTACGCCTGGAAGGATGCCAAAATCGGCATGATGGACGCAAAGGAAGCCGCAAAGATTATGTACGACGGACAGGGCGGAGAAGTTATTCAGAAACAGGCCGCTGCCTACGATGCGCTTCAGAACAGCACGGATGCTGCGGCTGCCCACGGGTATGTGGATACCATTATTGATCCGGCAGAAACCAGAAAGTATCTGATTGGCGCCCTGGACATGCTTTTTACCAAAAGACAGTTCGGCCCGGACAAAAAGCACGGCACAATCTGAAAGAGGTGGCAAAATGAAGAAAAGTTTTAAGAGAATACTGGTTCTTGCAGCCAGCCTGATTCTGGCTCTCTGCATGGCCGTTCCGGTTTTTGCGGATCTGGATCAGACCACAGCGGACAACCTGAAGACTTCTGTCCAGCAATTCCTGGAGCAGGTGTACACGATGGACGAGGACACGCTGCAGCAGATGAAATCCAGCGGCGGATTCTACGAGGTTTTCTACAACTCCTGGGAGGAATCCAGGGACGAGGTAGGAGAGGTACAGTCTGTTGAGGTAAAGGATGTTAAAGAGGCCAAGGACGGAACCATCACAGTTACCTCCGAGGTACAGTTTGCAAAGCGGAGCGCGGAAGTCCTGGTATATTTTGACGGCAGCACCATGCAGCCCACCAATTACGAGATGAATATCAGCTACACCCTTGGAGAGAAGCTGGAGCAGGCGGCGCAGAATATGGCGGTCGGACTGATTGTCGTATTTGCCATCCTGGTTTTTCTGACGATTGTCATTTACCTGTTCCGGTTTATCCCGCACGGTGACAAATCAAAAAAAGCGCAGTCTGATTTAGAGGCGCCTGCTGCTCCGGCATCCAGACCGGCAGCCGCAAAGGCGTCGGCAGCCACTGCCGCAGGCAGAGAATCAGATGACGAGTTAGTGGCTGTTATGGCTGCGGCAATCGCCGCCGCTATGGAGGAAGCACCCGTTGAGGGCGGCTATGTGGTCCGCTCAATCCGCCGTGTAGGCACCAGAGGATGGAAGAGAGTTTAGGAGGATACTGGAATTATGAAAAACTATACAATCACCGTGAACGGAAAAGTATATCAGGTAACTGTTGAAGAAGGAACGACTGCAGGCGTTGTGCAGCAGGCCGCTCCGGCTCCTGCTCCTGCACCCGCTGCGGCTCCGGCAGCAGCTCCCGCACCCGCGGCGGCACCGGCTCCGGCAGCAGCTCCCGCACCCGCGGCGGCACCGGCTCCGGCAGCTGCTCCGGCTTCTTCCGGAAATCAGGGCGGCGTAGCGATTACCGCCTCTGTACCCGGAAAGATTATCCGTGTGGACGCTCCGGTCGGAACCTCTGTAAAGGCAGGGGACAGCGTAGTTGTCCTGGAAGCCATGAAGATGGAAATCCCTGTTGTTGCTCCGCAGGATGGAACCATTTCCTCTATTGAGGTTGCTGCAGGGGATGCGGTAGAATCCGGCGACGTACTGGCTACCATGGACTGAGCTCCGACACTGAAATCCAATAACCGGAGGTAAAAAAATGATTTTAACGACATTGTCGAATCTGATTCATCAGACGGCATTCTTTAACATAACATGGGGCAACTTCGTCATGATCGCGGTTGCTTTCCTGTTTTTATACCTGGCAATCAAACATGATTTTGAGCCGCTGCTTCTGGTTCCGATTGCTTTTGGTATGCTTCTTGTAAATATTTACCCGGATATTATCGCAGCTCCTACCGTGGACGCGGCCGGAATTTCCCATGCCGGCGGACTGCTCTACTATTTCTACACTCTGGACGAGTGGTCTATTCTTCCGTCCCTGATCTTTATGGGTGTCGGAGCCATGACCGATTTCGGTCCGCTGATCGCAAACCCGATCTCTTTCCTGATGGGCGCGGCGGCACAGCTGGGTATTTATGTCGCTTATTTCCTTGCCATTCTTATGGGCTTTAACGGAAAGGCCGCGGCAGCGATTTCTATCATCGGAGGAGCGGACGGACCGACATCTATCTTCCTCTGCGGAAAGCTGGGACAGACGGCGCTGATGGGACCGATTGCGGTCGCCGCGTATTCCTACATGTCCCTGGTTCCGATTATCCAGCCTCCGATCATGAAACTCTGCACAACTGAAAAAGAGCGGAAGATCAAGATGGCACAGCTCCGTCCGGTTTCCAAGCTGGAGAAGATTCTGTTCCCGATCATCATTACCGTTGTTGTCTGCCTGATTCTGCCGACAACCGCTCCGCTGGTCGGTATGCTGATGCTCGGAAATCTGTTCCGTGAGAGCGGTGTGGTGAAGCAGCTGACGGAAACCGCCTCCAACGCACTGATGTATATCGTTGTTATCCTTCTGGGCACATCTGTAGGCGCTACCACCAGCGCAGAGGCATTCCTGAACGTAACAACGCTGAAGATTGTCGCTCTTGGTCTGTTTGCCTTTATGTTCGGAACCTTCGGAGGCGTCATGCTTGGCAAGCTGTTATGCGTCGTCACGCACGGAAAGATCAATCCGCTGATTGGTTCCGCCGGTGTTTCCGCGGTACCGATGGCCGCCCGTGTCTCACAGAAGGTCGGCGCAGAGGCAGATCCTACCAACTTCCTTCTGATGAATGCGATGGGACCGAATGTTGCGGGCGTTATCGGTACGGCTGTAGCGGCAGGTACCTTTATGGCAGTGTTCGGAGTGAAATAAAATGGTCTGCCTTTTGGCGGAATTTTTGCCGGCTCTGCCGGCTGCATCAGTTGTCAGACATATTTTAGAAGGGAGATAACAAATGGGTGTAAAAATTATGGAAACCATCCTCAGAGATGCACACCAGTCCCTGATTGCGACTCGTATGCCGACTGAGGAAATGCTTCCGATTGTAGATACCATGGATCAGGTCGGATATCACGCTGTGGAGTGCTGGGGAGGAGCTACCTTTGATTCCTGCCTGCGTTTCCTGCACGAAGATCCGTGGGACCGTCTTCGCAAATTAAGGGACGGCTTCAAGCACACAAAGCTACAGATGCTGTTCCGCGGCCAGAATATCCTGGGATATAAGCCGTATGCCGACGATGTCGTAGAGTATTTCGTACAAAAGTCCGTTGCCAACGGGATTGACATCATTCGTATTTTCGACTGCATGAACGATCTGCGCAATCTGCAGACCTGTGTAGATGCCGCAAAGAAGGAAAAAGGTGCGGAGGCTCAGGTAGCCCTGTCCTATACCCTGGGCGATTCCTACACACTGGAATACTGGACTTCCAAGGCAAAAGCCATCGAGGAGATGGGAGCGGATTCCATCTGCATCAAGGATATGGCCGGTCTTCTGATGCCCTACCAGGCAACCGAGCTGGTAAAGGCTCTGAAAGAGACCACGAGCCTTCCCATCGAGCTTCACACACATTATACATCCGGTGTCGCTTCCATGACCTATCTGAAGGCTGTGGAGGCAGGTGTGGATATCATTGATACCGCTATTTCCCCGTTCGCGCTGGGAACCTCTCAGCCGGCGACTGAGGTTATGGTTCAGACTTTCAAGGGTACGCCGTATGATACCGGACTGGACATGACGCTTCTGGAGAAGGTTGCCGATTATTTCCGTCCGTACCGTGACGAGTGCCTGGAGAACGGGCTGCTGAACCCCAAGAATATGGGTGTGAATATCAAGACGCTGGTATACCAGGTTCCGGGCGGAATGCTTTCCAACCTGACCAGCCAGCTGAAACAGCAGCACGCGGAGGACAAGTTCTATGATGTTCTGGAAGAAGTTCCGAATGTAAGAAAAGACCTTGGAAATCCTCCGCTGGTAACCCCGTCCTCACAGATCGTCGGAACACAGGCTGTGTTCAATGTTATCATGGGCGAGCGTTACAAGATGATCACAAAGGAAACCAGGGATGTGCTGGCAGGAAAGTACGGCGCCACCACCGATCCGGTCAATCCGGAGCTGCAGAAGAAGGCTCTTGGCGACGAGAAGCCGATTACCTACAGACCTGCGGACGATCTGAAGCCGCAGCTGCCTGAGATGGAGAAGGAGGCAGCTCCTTATAAGAAGCAGGATGAGGATGTTCTTTCCTACGCCCTGTTCCCACAGGTGGCGGTCGATTACTTCAAGTACAGAGACGCGCAGGACACAGGTGTGGACGCCACAAAGGCAGACAAGGAAAACAAGGCATATCCTGTGTAAACGAACAGATAAAACCAGATTTGTTCCAACAGAAATAAAAAAGAGCTTCTTAACTAGAAGCAAGGCTCCTGGATATTTAGAGATTCAGGAGCCTTTTTTAAGATAAGAGTCATATTTTTTATTAACGACCGGAGCCCTGAGCCCGGATGGCCATCACAAACATGCCGGCTGATTTTCCATGCAGATAATTTAGAAATCCTCCGGATCCTCCGGAATTTCCTTCCTCATGTGTTTTTTCTTCTGTGATAGTGCGTTTCTGGCCTTGTTGTACAGGCGGTTGATCTGGCGCACCAGACGGATCAGGTAGCGCAGAATCGGTTCGGTGGTGATGGAGAACACCACAAACAGCATGATGCACCGCATGGACATCCCTGTAATTCCAAACAGATCCCGCAGGAAGATCAGACAGAAGAGCATTCCGGCCATACAAATCCAGATGATAATGTACTTGTAGAGGTTCATCGGCTTGATAATTTCATGAAGAATCATAAAGCCGACGATAGCCATCAGGATGGCGCAGGCGGTGGAAATATCCACAGAGCTGACGTCGAAGACCTCTCCGAAAACAACCAGAGAAGCGACTACGATAAAGTCTGTCAAAGCCGCGGGCATGGCGCGCAGAAGCACATTATTCATAAATTTACCGCGGATCAGATCCCGGTTTGGCAGCTGGGAGAGCAGGAATCCCGGAAGGCCGATGGTAAACATACTGATCAGTGAAATCTGCGAGGGCTTCAGCGGGTAGCTGAAGCCTACGGCTATGGAAAAGATCGCCAGCAGCAGGGAGAAGATGTTCTTGGTAAGGAACAGGCTTCCGGACCTCTCCATGTTGTTGACTACCTGGCGCCCCTCCATGACAATTTCCGGCATGTGGCCGAAATCATTATCCAACAGAACCAGCTGGGAGGCCTGGGCCGCGGCGTCACTGCCGGCGGCCATAGCGACCGAGCAGTCTGCGTCCTTCAGGGCAAGAACATCGTTGACACCGTCTCCGGTCATGGCGACGGTATGTCCTGTCTCTTTTAACGCGTGAACAAACTGCCGTTTCTGTGCCGGTGTGACACGGCCGAACACGGTATATTTATTGACGGCCTCCCGCAGATCTTCCGGCGTCTCCAGAGTGGAAGCGTCGATGTACTGGTCTGCGTTGGCAATGCCTGCCTGGGTCGCTACCTCGGAAACGGTAACCGGATTATCTCCGGAAATTACCTTAATGGCAACCCCTTGTTTGGCGAAGAAACGGAAGGTTTTGTCTGCATCCTTCCGGATTTTATTTGCGACAACGATCAGCGCGTAGGGGATAACCCTGCCGGTAAGGGCGGTTCCGTCCGGCTTTCCCTCGTATTTCCCAAACACGAGAACACGGTAGCCCTTTTTTCCCTGTTCCTCGATGGCTTCCCGGTAGGTGTCGTAATCCTGGCGGAGAATAAACTCCGGTGCGCCAAGCACATAGCTTCCTCCGGAAAAGGTGACAGAGCTGTATTTATATGCAGATGAAAAGCCTGTCACGCCGGTGGGAATCGACCCGGAGGTATTGGTGAAGTAAGCCTTCATAGCTTCCATGGTAATGTTGTCCGCCTGCTGTGCGGAAGCAAAATCTCCCAGAAGCTCATCCAGCGGGAGAGCAGGGGAGTCCGCTTCATAGGGGGAAAGCCTGATAACCTCCTGAACAAGCATTTTGTTTTCCGTGATGGTTCCTGTCTTATCTACGCACAACACGTTGACCCTTGCCAGGGTCTCAATGCATTTCATATCATGAACCAGCACTTTTTTTGTAGACAGCCGGATAAAGCTGACTGCTAAAGTGACGCTGGACAGCAGGTAAAGTCCCTCCGGAATCATGCCGATGACGGCGGCGACCATGGATGTTACGCTGTCCTTCAGTGTGTTTTCCTGCTGGAAATAACCCTGATAGAAGAGCAGAATTCCAATCGGGACGATCATAATTCCGGCAAACATGACAATGTGGTTCAGGGAGCGGATCATTTCCGACTGCTCGCCTTCTCTGGAAGCCTTTGCCTGGATAGTCAGCTTATTGATGTAGGAATCAGGGCCTACCTTTTCCAGTCTGGCATAGCAGGTTCCGGAAACAATAAAAGAACCGGACATCAGGTGGTCTCCCGGATTTTTCCGGATCTCGTCCGACTCACCGGTCAGCAGGGATTCATTTACTGCGACAGAGCCCTCCACCACAACGGCGTCAGCGGGAATCTGGTTTCCGGCGTGAAATACGACAATGTCGTTCAGAACCAGATGCTCGGCGGCGATTGTTTTCTCCTTTCCGTTCCGGACGACCGTTGCCTTGGGCGCGTTCAGAACCGTCAGATTATCCAGCACATTTTTTGCGCGCAACTCCTGAACGATGCCGATCAGAGAGTTTGCGATAATAATCGGAAGAAAAGAGAGATCCTTAAAGGATTTCACCAGAATCAGCAGGATGGAAATCAGCAGAAAAATTCCGTTAAAATAGGTCAGGACATTGCTTTTTATAATATCTTTTGTCGATTTGGAGGGCGCTTCAACCGAAACGTTTCCCCACCCGTTTTTCCGGTAATAAACAACCTGCTCTTTAGTCAGGCCGGTGTGATAATCCGCCAGAATTTCGTCTACCGGATGCCGTTCGGGCATGGTCGGATTCAGAATAGCTTTTTTTCTTCGTCTGGAAGGCATAATCGTACACTCCCCTTTGTATTCCTTCGTGACATTTTATTTTATGAAAAGCCCGATCTTATCGGGCGAAAACTGCGATTGCACACTGGCAGTATGTAAACCTAATCATACCAGATCAGCAATAAAAATAAATAAAAATATGATGAAATATTTGTTACTTTTACATGCGCTTTGCATGTGATCCGATGTCCGCTAAATGCCTCATACAGAATCAGAGGTTATTGATCTGCCTCCCGGATTCCGGAAATATCCGGTCTGCTCATCATGGAGTAGTTGGTGTAATACACGACAAATCCGGGTTTTCCTCCGGTCGGCTTTTTCAGGTTTTTGCGCAGGGTATAGTCAATTTCTACCTTGGGCGCGTTTTTTCCCTTGGAATAGTAGGCGGCAAGTCTCCCGGCCTCCTCAAAGGTACGGTCCGGAAGTTCTTTTCCCATGGCTTTTACAATAACGTGGGAGCCCGGCATATCGTTGGCGTGGAACCACCAGTCACCGCCGGAGGCAATATGGAAGGAAACTTCTTCATTCTGATAATTGTTTTTTCCCACATACATATCAAATCCGTCAGAAGAGATGTAGTGGAGGGGAGAGGAAACAGGTTTATTTCCCCTCTTTTTTCCCTGAGTATGACGGCGTATGTACCCGGAATCCTCCAGTTCCTGGCGGATCTGTCCCAGATCGCTTTCCGTGCGTGCGAGATCCAGTGAGGTCAGAATACTTTCCAGGTGAAGAATTGTTTCCTGTGTCTCCTTTATTCTGCGGTCCAGGGCTTCTGCCGTGCGCTTCAGCTTCCCGTACCGGTCAAAATAATGCTGCGCGTTTTCGCGTACGTTTTTCGTCGTGTCAAGAGGAATGCGTACCATTTTGCCGGTGTTGTAGTCCTCCGCTTCCAGGACATCTGCGCCTTCCTGGAGCGTATATCCGTAGGTATTCAGCAGTTCGCCGAAAATTCTGTATTTGTCCCGCTTCTCCGTGTCCTTCCTCTGTTTTTCCTGAAGATTCAGAGTGCGGACATTTCGTTCCAGAATTGTGTTCACAACCTTCCTCAAATCCGTGGATTTCTGGCGTATTCTGTTCACACGGTCTCTTTCTTCATAATAAGACTGCAGAAGTCCGGACATGGAAGAACAGGAAGCCTCCCTCATATCCTTAAACTGAAGCATCCGGAAAGCAGAAAATTCCACGGGGCTGTTGTTTTTATCATAGTAAACAACCGGCTTAAAATCGCCTTCCCGGACATCCTCGATAAGCCGCGCAAAGGTATGGTACAGGTGTGTTTTAGCGGGGGCATCCAGGGCTTCGGCCGCGAGACCTCCGTCCAGGGATGCGCGGACACAAACCTCTTCGGCCATGACATAGGAAAAGCCGGTAAATGATCCGGCGACAGCTTTTGCCAGAGACAGTGGCTTATCAAAAACCGCGGAGTTGAAAACTTCCTCTGAGACGGAGAGAGGATCGCATTTATGCTGGGTTTCCGGGATGAAGTAGTGCCTTCCGGGCAGGACTTCGCGTACCGAGCTTGTGCGGAAGCTGACATGTCTGGCGGAATCCAGAATCATATCGGTTTCATCTGTCAGAATCAGATTGCTGTATTTCCCCATCAGCTCCAGAATCAGGCGGTATTGTTTCATATCGCCAAGCTCGTCACGGTGTTCCAGGCGGAAAACAAGTATCCGTTCCAGACCGGGCTGTTCTACCGCAAGAATTTTTCCGCCTCCTATATATTTACGCAGCAGCATGCAGAAATTCGGCGCTGTCAGAGGCGCGGTCCGATTCCTTTCTGTCAGATAGGCAAGCGGGAGAGCAGCGCTGGCAGAAAGAAGCAGCCGGTATTGTTTTCCGTTATTTTTTACTGTAAGCAGCAGAGCGTCTGACTCCGGCTGGATTATTTTAGCAAGATACCCCCCTGTAAGAGCATCCGAAAATTCTTTCCGAAGACAGGCAACCGTAAAACCATCAAAAGCCATTCTATGTTCCTCTTTCCCGATAAATCGTTTGAATAGAATTACTATAACACGGTTTGGATAATTGTTCTAACTGTCCGATTTATCTGCTGGTATGTTTGCTTCGGTGTTCGCCCGGTGTCATTTCGGCAAATTTGTGAAAAGTCTGGGAAAAATGTCCTGCGGATGATGAGACAATGAAAGTGTTCTGATTCGTGTGTCAGTGCGGGTACCCCGCTCTTTCCTAAGTTATTCGCATGTATCCCGGAAATGATACAATTATTATGATTTTGATAGTTATATGCAGGAATATTATGAGGAATTCGAATATACTGGTATTGATAACAGCAGGGGAACAATGGTCAGTGGGAAAACCGGGAATTTCAGTTTTTTAGCTCCGGAAGAAAGGCCGGAAATTATAAAGCGCTTCCACTGGTCTGAAGGGGATTGCGCTCATGGAACAAAAGGAGAAAGGCTTGATGGCGGATAAAAAGACAAACGAGCAGAACATGGCGGTAAAATCTATTCTCGGAAGAATGTCTCTGGAAGATAAAATTGCACTTTGCGAAGGCGCCTCTTTTTGGAAAACAAAAGCCTTTGAGAAGTATGGCATTCCGGCAATGTTCCTGTGCGACGGGCCTCACGGATTAAGAAAGCAGGAAAAAAAAGGCAGGGCTGATATGCTGGGAGTCAACGAATCCAGGAAATCTACCTGCTTTCCTGCCGAGGTTACAACAGCATCGAGCTGGGAACCGGAGCTGGCAGAAAAAATCGGAAAGGCGGTCGGCGAAGAAGCCCTGGATCAGGGGGTGAATGTCGTACTTGGTCCGGGTGCAAATATCAAAAGAAATCCACTATGCGGAAGGAACTTTGAATATTTCAGTGAAGATCCTGTCCTCTCCGGTGAGATGGCTGCAGGCTTTATCAAAGGCGTCGAGTCAAACGGCGTCGGATCAAGTCTCAAACATTTTGCGGCTAATTCCCAGGAAAAAAGTCGTTTTAATTCAAACAGCGTCATGGATGAGCGCACCCTGAGAGAACTCTATCTGCCTGCTTTTGAGACGGCAGTGAAAAAGGGGCATCCTTCGACTGTCATGTGTGCATATCCAAAATTGAATGGTATCCATTGCAGCGATAATAAGAAGCTGCTTTCGGAAATTCTCCGCGATGAGTGGGGATTTGAAGGTATGGTTGTGACAGACTGGGGAGCGATGAATGACCGGATTGAGGGCTTCAAGGCCGGATGCGATCTGAATATGCCCGGAGGAAGCGATTACATGAGGAAAGACTGTGTACGCGCGGTTCAGAATGGCACCCTTTCGGAAAAAGACATTGACAACTGCGCAGGACGTATTATAAAGCTTGCTCTTAGTACGGATAAAACCAGAAAGAAATATGATTCCGAACTGAGGAAATTTGTAGATGAGAAAACCCTTTATACTGATCATGATAAGCTGGCATGCGAAGCTGCGGAACAGGGGGCAGTGCTTCTTAAGAATGAGAAACATATCCTTCCGCTTTCAGAGAAAGAGAAGCTCGCTGTCATCGGATTAATGGCGCATGACATGCGTTATCAGGGTGCCGGATCGAGCCATATAAATGCTTTTCAGGTCAGCCAGCCAGACTCGTATCTGAAGAATGCGTTCTTTACAGATGGTTGTGACGAAAAAGGCTATACAACGGATGAAATGATTGCCGATGTGAAGAAAACGGCGTTGGAAGCGGACAAGGCTGTGGTTTTTGCCGGTCTTCCCGGAAATTATGAGTCTGAGGGATTCGACCGCATGGACATGAGGATGCCGGAAGGACAAAACCGTATGATTGAAGCTGCAGCAGAGGCGAATGCCAATACCGTGGTCGTGCTGCTGTGCGGCAGCGCAGTAGAATGCCCATGGGCAGACAAGGTTAAGGGAATTCTCTTCATGGGTTTGCCGGGACAGGCAGGCGGCAGGGCAATCGCAAATCTTCTCTATGGCAGGGTAAGTCCCTCCGGCAGACTGGCAGAGACATGGCCGGTGCGATATGAGGACTGTCCGTCGTCATCCTTTTACGGTAAGGAAAAGGATGCACTCTATCTGGAGGGGATTTATTCGGGGTATCGCTATTATCAGAAGGCGGCGACAAAGGTGCGCTGGGCGTTCGGCTATGGACTCTCTTATACGGAATTTTCCTATTCAAAGCTGAGGATTGAGAAAATACAAAAGGAGGCAGGCAGTCCTCTGTTCAGGGCAAGCCTGCATGTATGCAACGCAGGAGAGGTGAAAGGAGCGGAAACTATCCAGGTCTATATTGAAATGCCGCAGGACGGCATTCACAGACCCATCCGGCAGCTGCGGCATTTTAAGAAGGTGAGGCTCGAACCGGGAGAGGAGAGAGAAGTCGCATTTACATTGGATCACCGTGATTTTGC
>Ga0256406_1002892_pt1 | contig 22904 bp, 22 predicted proteins | sample RumenRJG_03DNA_FD_185986 | JGI IMG/M metagenome (GOLD analysis project Ga0256406, IMG submission 185986) | Bovine rumen microbial communities from Lethbridge, Alberta, Canada - RJG_03 | ecosystem: Host-associated > Mammals > Digestive system > Stomach > Rumen | place: Canada: Alberta | collected... | reverse complement strand
CCAGCGCCTGGGGACGCTCTACCCCCTGCCCTCGCCTGCGACTGCGGGCTCGGCGGGGGTGGACCTGCGCGCGATGATCGAGAAGGCCCACGTGATGGAGCCTGGCGAGGTCTTCTCCGTAAGCGCAGGCTTTGCCATGCACATCGGGGATCCCGGCGTCTGCGCCTGCATCTTCCCGCGCTCGGGCCTGGGCTCGAAGAGCGGCATCGTGCTTGGCAACTTAACCGGGATCATCGACTCTGACTACCAGGGCCCCATCAGCGTTCCGCTGTGGAACCGCTCGGGCGCCCCTTTCACGGTGAACCCGGGCGACCGCATCGCGCAGATGGTCTTCATGCCGGTGTTCACGCCGAAGTTCGAGGTCTGCGAGAAGTTTCCCGAGGCCTCCGACCGCGGAGAATCAGGTTTCGGCTCGACCGGAAGATCGTAGGAGCCTTGCTCCAAAAAACATGCAGGCGGCGCTGGATGCCAGCGCCGCCTGCTTGCGTTTATGGCTTGCTAAATCAGCCCTCGCGCTTTGCGAGCATCTCCTTGAGCGAGGCGATCTCCCTGGCCGTCTGCGCCGGGGCCGTGCCGCCCTTGATGTCGCGCTTGGCAAGGATGTTCTCAACCTGCAGCGGGGCGTAGACGTCGTCGCCCACCACTGGGCTGAACTTGCGGAATTCCTCGACGCTGAGATCCTCAAGCGGCTTCTTCTGCTCGATGGCGTAAAGCACTGCCCTGCCCACGATCGAGTGGGCCTCGCGGAAGGGAATCCCCTTGGAGACGAGGTAGTCGGCAAGCTCAGTGGCGTTCGAGTAGCCGCCCTTGGCAGCCTCGAGCGCGCGATCGCAATTGAGCTTGAGCCCCTCGAAGACCAGCGCGGCCATGTAGAGGCTGTCGTGCCAGGTGTCCACCGCGTCGAAGAGGCGCTCCTTGTCCTCCTGCAGATCCTTGTCGTAGGCAAGCGGCAGGGCCTTGCAGGTGACGAGCATGCCGGTCAGGGCGCCGACCACGCGGCCGCACTTGCCGCGGATGAGTTCGAGCGAGTCGGGGTTCTTCTTCTGGGGCATCAGCGAGGAGCCGGAGGTCACCTTGTCCGAGAGAGTCACGAAGCGCGCCTCGCCGGAGTTGTAGATGATGAGGTCCTCGGCCATGCGCGAGAGGTGGACCATCGAGATGGAGGCGCAGGAGAGCAGCTCCATCACGTGATCGCGGTCGGAGACCGCGTCGAGGCTGTTGGAGGTGGCGCGGTCAAAGCCCAGGGCACGCGCAAGCTTCTCGCGGTCGATCCTGTAGGCCGTGCCGGCGAGGGCGGCCGAGCCCAGCGGGCAGGTCTCCATCAGCTTCTCGGCGTTCTTCAGGCGCTGGTAGTCGCGCTCGAACATCTGGAGGTAGGCGAGGATCCAGTGGGAGAAGGTGACAGGCTGGGCCCTCTGGAGGTGGGTGTATCCCGGGAACACCGCGCCCTGGAAGCGTTCGGCGGCTGAGAGCAGCTCCTTCTGAAGGTGGACGATGGCCTTTGCGATCTCGCGCGATGCCTTGCGGCACCAGAGCTTGAGATCGAGAGCGACCTGATCGTTGCGGCTGCGGCCGGTGTGGAGCTTCTTTCCAAGATCGCCTACCTTCTCGATGAGGCGGCGCTCGACATAGGAGTGGATGTCCTCGTCGCCTGCTTTAGCGATGGAGTGGATGTCCTCTTCTGCCTCCTTGTGCAGCTCAAAGAGGGCCTTCTTCAGGCGCGCGCACTCGTCGTCTGTGAGCACCCCGGCCTCGTGGATGGCATCGGCCCAGCACTCAGAGCCCTCGATGTCCTCGAGCGCCATCCGGTAGTCGAACTTCAGCGAGTCGTTGTAGTTCTTGAATCTCTCATCAGGTCCTTCCTTGAACCTGCCGCCCCATAAGGCCATAGCAAACTCCCGCGCCCAAGGCGCCCATTGGAAAACATCCGCGCCGCTGCGGCGCGGCCTCAAATATAGCAGACCCAGGCGCCGCTTTGGGCGCCTTATAACAAAGCGGCGCCCCGCAGGGCGCCGCATTAACTCATCTGATCCTGGCTTACTTGCCGGCCTTCTTGGCCGCGGCGTTGATCGCGCGGATCCTGGCAGGCAGCGAGTACAGGCGGATGAAGCCCTCGGCATCATGCTGGCTGTAAACGTGGTCGGCGCCGAAAGTCACGAAGTCGAAGTTGAACAGGCTGTTGGGCGAGTCCTTCTGGGTGACCATGACGTTGCCCTTGTAGAGCTTGACCACGACCTTGCCGTTGACGTCGTGCGCCAGCTCGTCGGCAGCGGCCTGGAGGATCTCGCGGAGCCTGGTGAACCAGCGGCCGTCGTAGACGAGCTGGGAGAAGTCGACAGCGAGCTTCTCGCGGAACTCGCGGGTGGCCTTGTCCAGCACCAGCTGCTCGACGGCGCGGAGGGCCTGGTAGATGATGGTGCCGCCCGGGGTCTCGTAGCAGCCGCGGGACTTCATGCCGACCAGGCGGTTCTCGGTGATGTCGATCCTGCCGACGCCGTTGCGGGCGCCATAGGTGTTGAGCAGGTCTAAGACCTGGTAAGGGGTCATCTCCTTGCCGTCGACCGCGGTGACCTCGCCGTCCTTGACGGTGAGCTCGTGGTACTCGGGCTTGTCCGGGGCCTTCTCAGGATCGGTGGTCCAGACCCAGACGTTCTCCGAAGGGGCGTTCCAGGTGTGCTCGAGCTCGCCGCCTTCGGTGGAGATGTGCAGGCAGTTGGCATCGCGGCTGTAGATCTTCTTGAGGGTGGCCTTGCAGGGGATGTGGCGCTCGTTGAGGTAGGCCAGAAGCTCCTCGCGGGACTTCAGGTTCCAGATCCTCCACGGGGCGATGACGTCCAGCTGCGGGGCCAGCGCAGCGACCGCGCTCTCGAACCTGACCTGGTCGTTGCCCTTGCCGGTCGCGCCGTGCGCGACGGCGTCAGCGCCCTCGGCGAGGGCGGCCTCGACCATGGCCTTGGCGATCACCGGGCGGGCGATGGCGGTGCCGAGCAGGTAGGTGCCCTCGTACAGCGCGCCGGTCTTCATCATCTCGAAGACGTAGTCACGGACGAACTCCTCGCGGAGATCCTTGATTATGCACTTGCTGGCGCCGGAGGCCTTGGCCTTCTCCTCGATCCCGTCGAGGTCGTCGCGCTCCTGGCCGACGTCGGCGACGAAGCAGATCACCTCGCAGCCGAAATTCTCCTTGAGCCACGGCACGATGGTGGAAGTGTCGAGTCCGCCGGAGTAGGCGAGCAGGACTTTCTTGTACTTCTTGTTGATGCAATCTGACATTTTCATTTCCTCAAGCGCAGATTAATCGGAGATTAATTTAGAGAGGACTGCCATGTGGATGTGCAGGCGGTTCTCGGCCTCGTCGAAGACGACGCTCCTGGGGCCGTCCATGACTTCATCGGTGATCTCGTAGTTGCGGTGCGCAGGCAGGCAGTGCAGGACGATCTGCGCGCCCGACTGCTCAAGCAGGGCCTTATTGATCTGGTAGGGCATGTACTTCTTGCGCACGCTGTCCAGCGGGGTGTTGTCTCCCATGGATACCCAGGTGTCGGTGTAGAGCACGTCCACGCCCTTGATGAGGGAGGGATCGTTGAACACCTTGAGCTCGCAGCCGTTCTTCTTGGCTATCTCGCGCGCCTTCGTGAAGATCTGCACGTCGGGGCCACAGCCCTCGGGCACGCAGCACCAGACGTTGACGCCGAGCGTGGCGCCGGCGACGAGCAGCGAGTTGGTGACGTTGTTGCCATCGCCCGTGTAGCAGAGGGTGGCGCCCTTGAGGCGGCCCAAGTGCTCGCGCACGGTCAGGTAGTCCGCCATGGCCTGCGCCGGGTGGTAGAGGTCGGAGAGCGCGTTGATGACCGGCACCGAGCCGTACTTGGCCAGTTCCTCGAGCGTGCGCTGCGAGTAAACCCTGCCCACGAGGCAGTCGACCCAGCGCGAGAGGTTGCGCGCGTAGTCGCCGATGGTCTCGCGCTTGCCGAGATCGCCGTTTTGCAGGTCAAGGTAGATGCCGTGGCCGCCTAAGCGGTAGAAGGCAAGCTCGAAGGTGGTCCTGGTGCGAAGCGACGGCTTCTCGAACATGATCGCGCCGCTGCGGCCGGCGAGCACCTGGGAGTACTTCCGCGGATCCTCCTTCATGGCCGAAGCCGTGTCGAGGATCTGAAGGTACCCGTCCTGGTCGAACTCGAAGCCGGTTAATAGATGAAGCATGTCCACTCCGGAAAAATCAAAAGAACAGCCGCCGCGTCCCTTCAATCCGGGACTGCCCGCTGTTCTCTTCTAAAAACAAACAACGAATCCCATATTAGCAAAAACCGCCCGCAGGGTGCGCCCGCGCGCGCGGGCGCACTAAAAAAAGTGCATGTGGTCGCACCTGGCGCCCATGGCGCCATCAGGATTGGATTTGGAAAGGCGCGCAGGCCAGCTCTTGCGCCATAGGAGCCTTGCACAAGGGCGGTATTGCAGCCATTGGCTTACCCGAGCATGCCGAGCGCGTGCATCGCCAAGGCGAGGCAGGCGATGGCGCGGGACTCGGTAAGCGGAGAGTGCGGGTCGAAGACGAGCTGCCTTGCCTCCTCTGGCGACACCTTTATGAGGTCGATGGGCTCGGGCTCGTCGCCGGAGTCGAGCTTCTTCTCGTAGATCCCGGTGCACAGGAAGGAATGCATGCGCAGCGAGAGCATGCCCGGGGCCACCTTCATCACGTCCTTGAGCTTGATGCAGTCGGTGAAGCCGTAGCCTATCTCCTCCTCAAGCTCCCTCTCGCAGGCCTGCTCGGGGGTCTCGCCACCGTCTATCTTGCCCTTGACGAAGCCGAGCTCGTAGCGCTCGAACCCGCAGGCGTACTCGGCGGTCATGAGGAAGTGCTTCCCGTCCCATGGGACGATCTCGACGGCGCCGTTGCCGCCGACGAGCTTCTCGTAGGTGCGCTCCTGGCCGTTTGAGAACCTGAGGTCGAGCTCCTCGACCGTGAAGAACCTCGACACCTTTTTCCTGCGCCTGCCGAGCACCTCGGGCACGTGCGCCTGAAGCCCTTGCAGATCCCCGATCTCCATACGAAACCCCATGTTCCTGCTATACTTCCGCTGTTGCTTAGCACGATACCAAATACCGTCCATCCGGACACAACAAGATGACAAAAGATCCCGCCGGCGCAGTGCGCCTGGACAAGTGGCTCTGGGCAGCCAGGTTCTACAAGACCCGCAGCATCGCCCGCGAGATGATCGAGGGCGGCAAGGTCGACTACAACGGAACGAGGGCCAAGCCCTCGCGCACCGTCGAGATCGGCGCTCTGGTGAGGCTCCTCAAGGGCAACCTGCGCATCGAGGTCGAGGTGGCCGGGATCTCCGACGTGCGGGGGCCGGCGAGCGAGGCTTGCAAGCTCTACCGGGAGACCGACGAGGGCGCTGCATCGCGGGAGAAGCAGATTGCCCAGCTCAAGATGAACGCCCTTCTCGCCCCCCATCCAGACTCGCGCCCCACCAAGAAGGAGCGCAGGGCCCTGCTTTCCATCAAACACGGCGGATACAGCAAATGACCGACACCAACACCGGATTTGCCGAGGACTGCGACAGCCTGCTGCGCTTCCTCTTTGACAACCACAAGGGCGTGCGCGGGGAGATCCTGCACATGCACAAGCCCTGCACCGATCTGCTCTCTCCCCACTCCTACCCCGAGTGCGTCAAGTCGCTGATGCTCGATCTGGCCGCAGCCTCGCAGCTTTTCTGCGCAACCCTGAAGGACGGCTCCGAGGTCATGCTCCAGATCCGCGGCGGCAAGGGCTCGCCCCTCAAGTACGCGATCATCAACACGCGCCCGGACAGCACCTTCTACGGTTCAGCAAGCCTCGATCAGGCGCTGCCCTGCCCCGATGAGCTGCCCTTTTCCAAGCTTGCAGGCGATGACGGGGTACTCGCCATCACCATCTTCCCCGAAGGCGACGCCAAGGACCGCTGGCAGGGCATCGTGCCGCTTGGCACTCAATCGGTGGCCGGCGCACTTGAGAACTACTTCAAGGACTCGGCGCAGCTGCCCACGAGGTTCTTCATAAAAAGCGACCCGAAGCGGCAGGCCGCAGGCGGGATCATGCTCCAGGTGATCCCGGAGGTCACGGGCAACCTCGACTCGCTCGAGCACCTCTCGGTGCTCGCCTCGACCATCACCGCAGGCGAGCTTTGGAAGCTCTCCAACACCGACATCCTCTCAAGGCTCTTTGCCCGCGAGGACGTCAGGATCCTCCCCTCGCGCCCCGTAGCCTTCCGCTGCATCTGCTCGAAGGCCCGCTGCGAGAAGGCGCTCATGAGCATGGATCCACGCGAGCTTGAGTCCATAGTCAGGGAGCAGGGCGGTGCTACCATGGCCTGCCAGCACTGCGGGCGCAAGTACGAGTTCACCAAGGCCGAGCTCGAGGCCCTGCTTGCGAGGTCTTGCCAATGAGCACTGCTGCTATTCCCGCGCCGCGCGGGCCAGAGCACAGCTGGATCAATGTCTTCATCATGGGCTGCGGCCACTTCATGGCCGACTTCTTCTGCGACATCCTGCCCATACTGCTGCCGATGCTCGCAAGGCGCTTCGGGCTCTCATACTCCGAGTGCGGCGCGCTCTTCATGGTCTTCCAGGTCGTCTGCAGCTTCCTCCAGCCGCCCATCGGCCTCTACGCCGACCGCCACGGCGTCGGCTGGATCATGCCCGCCTCGATCCTCACCGGCGCGGTGTTCGCCTGCGCGGTCACGCTCGTGAATTCGGTGTGGATGCTGCTTGTGATCATCCTGCTCTCGGGTTTTTGCGCCTCAGGCTTCCACCCCGTCGCAGGCGGAATCGTCCCCTCGGTCGCCCCCAAGGGCCGCGACGTGCTGGCAACCTCGATCTTCATCGCAGGCGGCAACATCGGCTTTGCCGTGGCGCCGGTCGCCGTCGCCATCTTCCTCGACCACTTCAGCGACTCGAGCCTGCCCTGGCTCTCGCTGCCGGCCGTGCTCACCACGGCGCTCATCTGCATGAGAAGGCTGCACGTGCGCCATCCCGAGCCCGGCGCTGCCGCGGAGCTGCCCAGCACCCGCGACATCCTGCACAACCGCCAGTTCATGCTGCTGACTGTGAGCATCGGCCTGCGCTCATGGTGCTACTGCGCGTTCATCATGTACCTGCCGCTGCTACTCTCCTCCAACGGCTTTGACAGCGTCTCGAGCGCCACCGCCTCCATGGTCATGCTGCTTGGTACCGCAACCGGAGGGCTTGCAGTGGGCGGTGCGGCGATGCGCGCCGGCCTCAAGAAGATCATCCTGGGATCCTACGTGGTCTCCTTCTTCTTCTGCTCGCTCTTCCTGTGGCGCACCGACCTGAGCCTGCTCTCGTATGCCGCGCTCTTCATGACCGGAGCCGGGCTCTATGGCTCGACCCCGGCGGCCATCGTCTGGTCCGAGAAGCTGCTCTCCCGCCAGGCTGCGGCTTTCGCGACCTCGATGATGCTCGGCTTCACCTTCGGCATAGGCTACATGCTCTCGGTCATAACCGGCGCCATCGGCGACGTGATAGGCCTGCAGGCCGGCTTTGCGGTCACAGTGCTCCCGGCGCTGGCCATCGGAGCCCTGGTGCTCACCAAGCTCAAGGATCCAAAGGAAAGGACGCTGTATCACTGACCTCGGGGATCGCGGCCATTCAAGGCTATAATCGCTTACACGCTTTTGTCTTAAAACGAGAGAACAACAATGTCCAGGAAAAGCCTGCTTGAAGTATTCGGCTCAGACAGCGACGAGCGCGTCGAAGCCGCCCTCGAGGCCCTGCGCAAGGGCCGCGGCATCATGGTTGCCGACAACGAGGATCGCGAGAATGAAGGCGATCTGATCTTTGCGGCGCAGACCATAACCGACGCCCAGATGGCGTTCATGATCCGCGAGTGCTCGGGGATCGTCTGCGTCTGCATCCACGAGTCGCAGGCCAAGCGCATGGGTCTGAACCTGATGGTCTCCCACAACACCTCGACCTACGGCACCGCGTTCACCGTCTCGGTCGATGCCGCCCAGGGCGTCACCACCGGCGTCTCCGCACCCGACCGCGTCAAGGCCGTCCGCGCCGTGATAAACCCCGATGGCAAGCCCTCTGATCTCGTGGCCCCGGGCCACACTTTCCCGCTCATCGCCAAGGAAGGCGGCGTGCTCGAGCGCGACGGCCATACCGAGGCCTCGGTCGACTTCGCCCGCCTGGCAGGCCTCGAGCCTGCAGGCGTGCTCTGCGAGCTCTGCGCACCTGACGGCCTGATGGCCAAGCTCCCGCGCGTCGTCAATTTCGCGCTCGACCACGATCTCACCGCAGTCACCATCGCCGATCTCATCAAGTACCGCGAAAAGCACAATGTCTGACGGACGCGGCGACACAGGGGCCGGGCGCAAGCTCGGCTTCCTCGCCGCAGGCCCCTCGTCCGGGCGGCCCCTTGCCGTGACCCACGGCTGGGCCGCCGATTCCTCATTCACCTCATGCATAAGCGCGCTTTTTCCCAAAAGGCGCGTGCTCCTTATAGACATGCCGGGCTACGGCAGGAGCGCCGATCTTGCAGATGCGGCGCCAGATTTCGACCGCACGCTAAGCCTGCTTGCAGCCACGCTGCCTGAGGGCTGCGACCTCATGTGCTGGTCGCTCTCCTCGCTGTTCGGCATCGCCCTCTGCGCCCGCGGGATGCTGGATGGCAGGCTTGTCACCGTCTGCGGCAGCCCCCGCATCCCCGATGAGCCAGGAAACCCAGGCCTCAAGGAGCGCTATGTCAGGAAGCTGCTTGAGGCCCTGACCCCGAGGTCGGCGCCCCACCTCATCGGCCTCTTTTATGCAGCCCAGCGCCGAGGCTTGGGCGGCGAGCACATCGCAGCATGTTTCAAGTCGTTCAAGCTACCGCCGTACAGCGTGCTCAAGGCCGGGGTCGACATCATGGCCGCAGCCGACGAGCGCGTGGATTTCATGCGCATGAGAAACCGCGCCCTGCACCTCTTTGGCAGGCATGATCTGCTGGTGCCGCCTGCGCAGTCAGGGATCATGGCAAAGCGCCATGGCAGCGCCTGCCACGTGCTTGAAAATTCCGCCCACATGCCCTTCATCACCGAGCCCCAGGCATTTGCCAAAGCAGTCGATTCCTTTCTAATATACTGAATTTTCTTAATTAAAAATTTTTCTGCATTTTGTTAAAAGGCGCTTCAAAAATTGCCGTTAACAAGGATGAAGGGAAATTGTGCCTGGGGGAATTGGCCAAATGGAAGTTGCAACTTATGCTGCCAACATAGCGCCGCCAGTCTTCTCGCCTAGCGTCGAGGGGGCCAAGAGGGACAATCTTGCCCGCCAGACCATCCCCCAGCCTGTCGAATCCCAGAACTCCGCCGCCTCGGAACAAGCGGCATCCCAAGCCACTTCAGGCACCAACTCCACCCTCTACGCCCAGTCCCAGGTAGTCATCACCGAGGATGGCAGGCGCAAGCAGCAAGGCGGCGGCAAAGGCTCATCAAAGGGAAACGGCGGCAGCGAAGGCGCCGAGGGCAAGAGCACTGCCCAGACAGCGCAGTCGCAGGCGATGCAGTCCGCATCAAGGATCTCCCAAGGCCAGGGGACGGCTGCGGAAAATTCGGCCAAGTCCGTGGCCGCATCCTATTCGGGATCGGCCCAGAGCGCGCGTGAGGAGAAGGAGATCCGCAAGAGCGAGGGATTGCACCCGTCGTACGCGCGCTACTCGGCCGAGGCTGCCCAGGACGGCCAGGACAGCCTTGCCTCAAAGGCCGTGAGCGCGCGCTACAACGGCATAGTCAGGAACTACAACCCCGGGCAGAACCTGAGCCTCATGGCCTGAGTCACTTGACCAGCGTGGCCATGTACTCTTCCTGGATCTTCTTCTGCTCTTCCTCTGAAACCTCCTCGACGGCTTCCTCCTGCTGATCGTCATCCTCGCGCAAGAAGCGATCCTCGATGGGAAGCTCCTCGAACCACTCGGGGGCCTTGTAGGAGATCTTGTTGACGTACCAGATCTTGTCGCCCTTGGGGGTCTTCACCGTGGCCTCATCATCGACCTGCTTGCCCAAAAGCGCCCGCGCCATCGGGGAGTCCACCGAGATGTAGTTGTCGCGCCCGAAGATCTCCTCGGCGCCGACGATGCGGATCCTCATGGTCACCGGGCTGTCGTCGTCGGACTCGATCTCGACGTAGGCCCCGAAGAACACCTTGCCCTCCTGCTGGGGGTTATAGGTGATCACCTGCAGATCGTTCATGCAGTGCCTGAGAAAGCGCACGCGGCGGTCGATCTGCCCCAAGAGCCTCTTGTTGTAGTGGTAGTCGGCATTCTCCGAGCGGTCGCCCAGGCTTGCCGCCCACGCGACCTTGGCGGTCACGTCGGGGCGCTTCACGTTCCACAGGTAGTCGAGCTCCTTGTGGAGCTGATCGTATCCTTCGCGAGTAATGTAGGGTTTTGCCATTTTCACCTGCTCCATACAGCACAAGACCCGGCATGCATGGCATGCCGGGTCGTCCATGTTTTAGCCTTTAAGGCTAGCCTTGGCTCAAATTAGAGCTGCGGGCCAGCAGCCTTGAGGGCGCCATCCTTGTCGAACGCAGAGAACTTGGCGAAGTTCTTGATGAAGCGCTCGGAGAGGTCCTTGGCCTTCTTCTCCCACTCGGAGGCATCCTTGTAGGTGTCGCGAGGATCGAGAATGGCAGGATCAACGCCCGGAAGAGCGGTCGGGACGACAAACGAGAAGAACGGGATCTTCTTGGTCGGGGCCTTGTCGATCGAGCCGTCGAGGATCGCGTCGATGATGCCGCGGGTGTCCTTGATGGAGATGCGCTTGCCGGTGCCGTTCCAGCCGGTGTTGACGAGGTAGGCGCGGGCGCCGGAGGCGTCCATGCGCTTGACGAGCACGTCAGCATAGGTGGTAGGAGGCAGCGACAGGAAGGCAGCGCCGAAGCAAGGCGAGAAGGTCGGGGTAGGCTCGGTGATGCCGCGCTCGGTGCCGGCCAGCTTTGCGGTGAAGCCGGAGAGGAAGTAGTACTTGGTCTGGTTCTTGTCGAGCAGGGAGACCGGAGGCAGGACGCCGAAGGCATCAGCCGACAGGAAGATCACGCGCTTTGCCGCAGGGCCCTTGGAGATCGGGCGGACGATGTTCTTGATGTGGAAGATCGGGTAGGACACGCGGGTGTTCTCGGTGACGGACTTGTCAGCGAAGTCGACGTTGCCGGCCTTGTCGGTGGTCACGTTCTCGAGCAGGGCGTTGCGCTTGATGGCGTTCCAAATGTCAGGCTCGTTCTCCTTGGAGAGGTTGATCACCTTGGCGTAGCAGCCGCCTTCGAAGTTGAAGACGCCGTCGTCATCCCAGCCGTGCTCGTCGTCGCCGATGAGGAGGCGCTTCGGGTCGGTGGAGAGGGTGGTCTTGCCGGTGCCGGACAGGCCGAAGAAGATGGCGGTGTTCTTGCCTTCCTTGTCGGTGTTGGCAGAGCAGTGCATCGCGGCGATGCCCTTGAGCGGGAGGAAATAGTTCATCATGGAGAACATGCCCTTCTTCATCTCGCCGCCGTACCAGGTGTTGAGGATGATCTGCATGCGCTCGGTCAGGTTGAAGACCACGGCGGTCTCGGAGTTGAGGCCCAGCTCCTTGAAGTTCTCGACCTTGGCCTTGGCGGCGTTGAGGACCACGAAGTCAGGCTTGAAGGTCTCGAGCTCCTCGGGGGTCGGGCGGATGAACATGTTGGTGACGAAGTGGGCCTGCCAAGCGACTTCCATCACGAAGCGGATGCTCATGCGGGTGTTGGCGTTGGCGCCGCAGAAGCAGTCGACGACGTACAGCTTCTTGTTGGAAAGCTCCTTGCCAGCCAGCTTCTTGAGCTCGTTCCAGGAAGCGGTGGAGAGCGGCTTGTTGTCGTTCTTGAACTCAGGGGTGTTCCACCAGAAGGTGTCCTTGGTGGTGTCGTCCTTGACGATGAACTTGTCCTTAGGGGAGCGGCCGGTGTAGATGCCGGTCATGACGTCAACGGCGCCCATGTTGGTGACGACGCCCTTGTCGTAGCCGGTCAGGCCCTCGACGGTCTCGTCGGCGAACAGCTGCTGGTAGGTCGGATTGTAAGTGATGCTGGCAGCAGAAGAGATGCCATACTTCGCTAAGGAAAGCTCGTCAAATAAGCTCATTGCTTTTCTCCATAAATAACCGAGTTGCCTCGGAGAACTAACTAACGCGACATTTTATCGTAGATAGGGTGCCGCGAGGCAGGTTTGAAAAAAAATTACAAGTCCATTCCCAAGCATTGCACACGATGGTTAACAGCATGATATTAAAACATTAAGATTTGCAAACCCGTCCCGATCTTCCATACAGAAAACCCGTCTTGGGAACTGTCTTTTCCAAGCCCTGTGCAAATCCTTCTCATGACTCCTTGAGCGGCGGGGCCGCACTGTATAATCAGTCAGTTTCAAAAGCACCGACTAATCCACAGCGAGGCCCAAATGAGCAAGATTTCAGTGAGCGAGAAGGCTCAGGAGTATTTCCTCAAGATCATCAGCAAGCAGAAAATGGAAGGCCTCGCGATCCGCCTGACCGCCACCAACCCTGGCACCCCGGGCGCGCAGTGCGGGATCCTCTACTGCCCCAAGGAGTACATCACCAAGGCCGACGAGCACTTCCAGATGAAGGGCTTCGAGATCGTCATCGACGAGGGCGTTTCCGAGTACCTTGACGGCTCCGTGCTCGACCTGGGCAAGGACGACGACGGCGAGGACCTGCTGACCTTCCACGCCCCCAACCTCACCAAGAGCCCGCTGCCTGAGGACGCATCCCTCAAGGACAAGGTCGCGCTCTTCATCAAGAACGTCGTGAGCCCCTCCCTTGCAGGGCATGGCGGCGCGGTCGAACTTGCCGACGTCACCGACGACGGCGTGGTGAAGGTCAAGTTCGAGGGCGGGTGCCTGGGCTGCTCGCTTGCAGGAGTCACGCTCCAGGACGGCATCAAGACCCAGCTCAACCAGGCCTTCCCCGGCATGATCAAGGACGTCGTCGATGTCACCGAGCACGTCAAGACCGACGAGACCTATGCCTGATTGAAAAGGCATGGGCGATGACAGCAAGGCCCGGCGCAATGCGCCGGGCCTTGCTTTATGCCCTTTCAGGCTCCGCTCACCTTGCGGAGAACCTCATCAGGTCTTCCTCGGTGGTGTCGTCGCCGATGGTCACAAGCTCAGTGCCGGTGAACTTGCAGAACATCTCGATGTCGCGCCTGTCGAGGGCGGTGGAGACCACGCTGTGGTGGGCGCCGCCGGCGTAGCACCAGCCTTCGGTGCCGATCTTGAAGTTCGGCTTGTGGCGGAACATGATCCTGGCCACCGGGAGCTTAGGCATGGGCTTGGGCTGCTTGATGAGCTCGATGTCCGCGCAGATGATCCTGAAGTGGTCGCCAAGGTCGGTCATGCAGACCTGGACTCCATCGCCCTGGATGCCGTCGAAGATCAGGCGGGCAGGATCTTCCTTGCCGCCGATGCCCAGCGGGAGGACGTCAATCTCAGGCTTGGTCGCTGCGAAATCGACCGGAACCTCGAGCATGTGGGAGGCGAGCTCGACTTCCTGTCCCTGCGTGAGATCGTAGGTGTAGTCCTCGATGAAGCCGGTGTGGCCCTTGCGGCCCCTGGCCATGTTCATGAAGACCGCCGAGAGCGCGGAGGTCTTGTAGTCGCCCTCGGGACCGAAGCCGATGCCGCGGCCCATCAGGTTCTGCGCGGCGATGCCTGGCAGCTGCTTGAAGCCGTGGAGGTCCTGGAAGGTGTCGGCGAAGGCGCCCACGCCGTTTTGGGCGAGGAACTTGTCAAGCGCCACCTCGTAGCGGGCCTGCTCGCGCACTGCGGCGATGTTTTTGGTCTTCATGGTGTACTTGGACTCGTACTCGGCCATCTTGGCGTCGACTTCCTTGTCGGAGACGGCGTTGATGATGTCAACGAGGTCGCCCACTGCAAAGTAGTTGCACTCCCAGCCGTAGACGATCTGCGACTCAACGCGATCGCCGTCGGTGACCGCCACTTCCCTCATGTTGTTGCCGAAGGACGCGACCTTGAGCTTCCTTGAGAAGGAGACCGCGCGCGCCACGTCGATGAAGCGGCGGATCTCGTCGAGCACGTCCTGGTGCTTGTAGTAGCCGGCGACGGTCTGGTGGAGGATGCGCATCCTCGAGAGGATGAAGCTGAACTCGCGATCGCCGTGGGCAGACTGGTTGAGGTTCATGAAGTCCATGTCGATGGCGTCGTACGGGAGCTTCTCGTTGGCCTGGGTGTGCAGGTGCAGCAGGGGCTTGCGCAGCTCCTGGAGGCCCTTGATCCACATCTTGGCCGGCGAGAAGGTGTGCATCCACGCCATCACGCCGATGCAGTCGTCATCGCACTGCGCGCGGCGCAGATCGCTGATGCAGGTCTCGGAGTTGACGACGGTGGGCAGCAGCTCCACCTGGCAGACTCCCTTGAACTGCTCGTTGAAGAACGCGGTCATCTCGGCCGCATCGGAGGCCACGTGCCTTAAGCACTCATCACCGTAAAGGTCCTGGGACCCGACGACGAAGTAAAGCTTGTCCATATTTATTTCCTGTTTTTTCTTGTAAACCTATTAAAACTAAAACCCTTTACTTGATGACCGTGAGCGAGTCGCGATCAGCGAAGATCGCCACGAATACCAGGAACACGATGCCCTGTATGAGCTGCATGAGCTGCGGGGTGAAGCCCATCATGGTCAGGCCCGAAAGCAGGACCACATAGAGCAGCGAGCCGACCACGCAGTTGCCGAACCTCGCCATGGCGCCGCCTGAGATCGGCATGCCGCCCAGCACCAGCGCGATGAGGATCTGGGTCTCAAGCATGTTGCCGCCCGATGAGGTCACGGAGCCGATCTTGATGGCGCTGATGAAGGCCGCGAAGCCAGTGATCGCGCCGGAGAGCACGTAGACCATGAACTTCATGCGGTCGGTCCTGATACCGGCGAACTTGGCCGCCTGCTCGCCAGCGCCGATGGCCTTGAGGTAGACGCCGAACTTGGTGAACGTGAAGATCACAAAGCCCACTGCCACCACCGCTGCGGTGCACACGACCTTGAAGGTGGTGCTGTCGATCATCAGTAGCTGCGGGGAGCCTGCGACCGGGCTGTTGGTGGTCAGGTACTTGATGAGGCCGCGGAACAGGAACATGGTGCAGATCGTCACGATGAATGACTTGATCTTGCGCCTGACGTAGAAGTACCCGTTCACCGCTCCGATGGCCGCGCCGGTTGCGATGCCGGCCAAGATCGCCAGCGGGATGCTGTACTTGGAGACCGCGCACACCACGATGCACGACAATCCGAGTATCGAGCCCTGGGAGAAGTCCAATCCACCCATCGTCATGATGAAGAACACGCCCATGGACGCGATCATGATGACGTAGACCTGGGACATCGCCAGGGGCAGGTGCTTCAAAAGCCTGCCATTGGTCTCGTAGTTGAAGAAGATGATCATCAGGATCAGACCTGCGATCGGCAACAGGGCGCGGATTAGCTTCCACCTCCTGGCGGACCTGATCTGGCTTTCCTTGCTGGTTTCAACAGCTGCTGCTTCAGTCATGATTCGTTCTCCTGCCTTAAACCATCATCTCGATGAGGTTGTTTTCGTTGAGCTCGCGGCTGCGCTTGACCTCGCCGTTCAAGGCGCCGTCCTTCATGATGATGATGCGGTCGCACATTCCTATGAGCTCCATGAGCTCCTCGGAGATCATGATGATCGACTTGCCCTGCTTCCTCATCTGATCCATCAGCTGGTAGATGTCCTGCTTAACCTTGATGTCGATGCCGCGGGTTGGCGAGTCGAGCACCACGATGTCCGACCCCTTGCCGATCCAGCGCGCAAGCACGACCTTCTGCTTGTTGCCGCCGGAAAGCTCGGAGACAAACTGGTCCACTGCGACCATCTTTACGGACATCTCCTTGGCGTACTTGTCAGCAAAATCGTTGATCTTGCGCCAGTTGAGCAGCCCGGTCTTGCCGATGCCCAGCCTGTCTAGCGAGGGAAGCGCGATGTTGTCGCGGATGCTCTGGTTGATGACCACCGACTCGTTGTCGCGGTCCTTGGAGGTGTAGGCGATCGAGTGGGCGATGGCGGTGGGAATGTCGTTGATCTGCGTGCCGTCGGCGAGCGAGACCTCGCCCACGCGGTCAAAGCTGGCGCCGAACACGGCCTTGCCGACCTCGTGCATGCCGGACTCCGAAAGACCGCCGAATCCCAGGATCTCGCCGCGGTGCAGATCGAAGCTGACATCGTGGATGATCCCGGGCACGCTCACGTGCTTGACTGAGAGCACCACTTCGTCGGAAACCTTCTCGCCGTAGTCGCTGCGGTAATAGCTGCCGGTCATCTCGCGGCCGACCATCAGCTTCTTGAGCTGCTCCTCGTTGACGTCCTTGCTCTTGACGGTGTCGATGTAGGTGCCGTCGCGGAGGATGGTAATGGTGTCGGACTTGTCGAGCACCTCGGGCAGGTCATGGGAGATGAAGATGACCGTCCCGCCCTCGCGGCGGATCCTGGCCATGTGCTTGTACAGCTCCTCGCGGCCTTCCTGCGAGAGCGCGGTGGTGGTCTCGTCGATCACCACGATGCGAGGGTGGAAGTAGGTGGCCTTGACGATCTCGATGAGCTTGCGGTCCTCGAAGTTGTAGTCATCGACGAGGTTCGACGCCTTGATGCGCTCGAAGCCATAGAGCCTCAGGAGCCTGTCGGCCTCGGCGTTCATCGCCTTGGTGTCGCGGATGAAGCCGGCATGGATGAAGCGCTCCTCATGCCCGAGGAAGATGTTCTCGGCAACGGTCAGCCCCGAAAGCGTGCCCAGCTCCTGGACGATGATCGAGATGCCCTGGTTGTTGGCGTCGACCTGGTTCTTGGGATGGACGTCCTTGCCATCGAGGGTGAACGTGCCGCTGTCTATCGAGTAGATGCCGGTCAGCATGTTCGTGAGGGTGGACTTGCCAGAGCCGTTCTCGCCGATGAGGGCGTGCACCTCGCCCTTGGCGATGTCGAAGGAGACGTCCTTGAGGGCCTTGGTGATGCCGAATGACTTGCAAAGGTGCCTGATCTGCAAACCCTGTTCTTCGCTCATTTTTCGCTCCTCACTTGACGATCTCGCCCTTGTTGACCTTGGTGGTCAGGGTGATGATGATCAGCAGCGCCAGGCCGCTGATGAGATCCTGGATTGCCGTCGGCGCACCCAGGGAGATGAAACCGAAGAAGATGATGTTGACGATGAGCTCGCCCAGGATGATCGCCTGCAGCGGGATCCCGTACTTCATGAACGCAAGTCCGAAGAAGCAGCCCATGGTCGGCACGAAGTTCCTGGTCATCGAGGCCATGCCGGTCACGGCGACCATCGAGGAGCCGTAGCTGATGGTCAAAATGGCCATCGCCCCGAAGAAGGCGCCGCTCAAGATGAAGGCGAGCACCTTGTACTTGTCGACGTTAATGCCCATGTTCTTGGCCACGAACTCGTTGGAGCCGATGGCGTAGGTGTAGGTGCCGAACCTCGTGTAGTTCAGGATCCCCCACGCTATTACAAAGGTGAGGATCGCAAGCAGGATGTCTCCGGGCATCTGGCCGAAGGCCCTGAGATCTGACGGTAGGGTCTGCTCGCGGCCGCCTGCGATGTAGTTGGCGACCGATTCATAGATGAGCGCCAAGCCTGCGGTGACGATCATCGAAGGGATGCGCAGCTTCACGTAGAACAAGCCGTTGCACAAGCCCACGAGCGCGCCGGTGGCGACGCTGCCCAGGATGAGCCCCGGATAGCCCAGGCCGAAGTTCGTGGCCAGCTGGCAGCCCACGATGCCCGAGAGGATGATGTTGGCGCCGATTGAGAAATCGAACAGGCCCATGTCCATCACGAAGTAGAACCCGATGGCGCCGACCGTGGTTATCAGGCTTGCCTGGAAATAGCTCAGAAGGTTTGATGGGGACCCGAAGTTGTCCGGGGTCAGGATTTTGAATACGGCCCAGGAAAGGAACACTAGTGCAGTCAGCACTATGTACCCCTTGGTCGCTCCGGACATGTTCTTGAAACTAGTCATATGCTCCTGCCATGTTTGCCCCGGTTACGCTCCGGGTTGATTGTTTACGCGACGACGCGCACAGCCTTTTCCAAGCTGCCAGATAAAAGATAGTTGGCGACTGCACGGAAATCATGCAACCGTTTACGGTTTTTCTACAGCGCGCACGTTTTTTCAGACCATGCCGGAATTTTATGCGGCACGCATCACAAAAATCGTTAAAGAGCGAAGAATTGGCGCAAAGGTTGTTTTTATCCCGCTCCCGATGTTTTCTTACGGCACATTTCATTGTTTGCCATGAAGATTTACATAAAGTTAACGATGCTTTCCTCAGCACTTGTCATACCTGTGCGCAAACGTTTGGATGGATATGGAGCATGATGAGCGCCACACGGCGTGCGCACGCAAAAAGTTACGGATAACATGTTAATAATCATGCTGATAGCCGGAATACCGTTTGAGATAGCCAAGGATTTATTCGACATTTGTGATCCCTGCACACGTTTGCACCCTGAAAACATCTATCATCGAAGGCAGGTGCAATGCGGGACAGCGCATCAATCCTCCGCATCGCTCCGGCACTATTAAACAGAGAAGTTACAGACAAGACATAGGGAAACAAACATGAAGTTCGCATTTCGCAAATTAACATTTGCCTGCGCGTGCACCATTCTCGGCGCCGCCATGGCTTCCGTTTCCACCAGCGCCAATGCAATTGAGAACAAGGACATCAAGATCGGCGTCTCGATTTGGTCGTCCACCGACGTCCTCGGCTCCGACTGCAAGCGCGTCCTCGACGAGGCCGCCAAGGCTCTCGGCGTCCAGGTCCAGTATGTCGACCAGGGCCACGTCTCCGAGAAGGTGACCGCTTCCGTCGAGCAGCTGGCCGCTGCCGGTTGCCAGGGCATCATCATCTGCAACTCGTCGGACACTGAGATGACCTCGGCCATCAAGACCGCCAACGACAACGAGGTCTACCTCACCCAGTTCTTCCGCATCATCAACAAGGAGCACAGCCCCGATATCTACAAGATGGCGACCGACTCCCCGTACTACATCGGCGCGGTCCACGAGAACGAGCCTGAGAACGGCGAGAAGCTGGTGCAGATCCTCATTGACAAGGGCTGCAGGAACATCGGCCTCATCGGCTGGGAGCAGGGCGATGCCACTTGGCTTGGCAGGTGGCAGGGCTACAAGGCCGGCGTTGAGAAGTGGAACAAGGCCCACCCTAACGATCAGGTGAAGCTTTCCGAGCCGCAGTACGCAGGCACCTCTTCAGAAGGCGGCTCGAAGGCTGCCGAGGCACTGATGGCTGCCAACCCGAAGCTTGACGCACTGATCCCGGCTGGCGGCGGCGGCGATCCTCTCCAGGGCGCCATTGCAGCCGTTGAGCGCGCTGGCAAGACCGGCAAGATCCACATCGTCTCCACCGACTTCCTCCCTGATCTAGGCAAGAGGCTGGAGAACGGCTCCATGGCTGGCGAGTCCGGCGGCCACTACTGCGATCCTCTGTTCGCCTTCATGATGACCTACAACGCCATCAAGGGCAATTACAAGGACTTCGCAGGCAAGTTCGTCGACTTCAAGTTCCCGTACCTCTATGTGTCCTCTCCTAAGGATTACTCAGGCTACGAGGAGTACTTCGTCAAGCAGCTCCCTTATACCGACAAGGAGCTGGTCGACATGTCAAAGCTCGACATGAACGCCCTGCAGGCAACCGCCTCCAAGCTGTCCATCGAGGACGCGAAGGCCCGTTCCGGCAAGTAATAAAACCGCATGGGAAAGCCGGGGCCCGCGGCCCCGGCATCAGAAGGCAGCGCATAACGCGCTGCCTTTTTTAGTTCATGAAGATTGGTGTAAGGTTTTTGAGTGGCTGGAATGAACGCGGATCGCTTTGCATCAATGCTTGGGCCATCGTTTCATGGCCTTGTCGCTGCAAAAGGCGGGCGATGCGGCTTCATTTTGCGAATTGCGCAAATAAATTGCTGGCGAACAAGCAGATAACTCTGAGGATGCGCCTTTGAGATCCGCCCTACTCTGACTTGATGGCGCGGTTTAAAAGCTCAGAGGCCGCCGCCTTGCCGCTCTTGCCCTCGTAGACGATCTCGTAGAGCTCTGAGCAAATCGGCATCTGCACGCCGCATTGCGCTGCGAGCTTGCGCATGACCGGGATCATGCCGTAGCCCTCGACCACCTGGCCTATCTTGGCCAGGGCGTCATCAGGCCTCATGCCCTGCCCCAGCATCACGCCGAAGCGGCGGTTGCGCGACTGGTTGTCGGTGCAGGTGAGGATCAGATCGCCCAATCCTGAAAGCCCCATGAACGAGCGCTCTGATGCCCCGCGCGCCACGCCGAACCTCACCATCTCCGCAAGGCCGCGGGTTATGAGCGCGGTGCGCGCGTTGGCCCCGTAGCCGAGTCCGTCGGACATGCCAGCGGCGATCGCGATGACGTTCTTCACGGCGCCGCCAATCTGCAGCCCCGTGAGATCCGATCCCTCGTAAAGCCTGAAGGCCCGCGTGTGCATGAGCCTGCAAAGCTCCGAGGAGAACTCCTTTGGCGTGCCGGCAACCGAGATCGCAGTCGGCATGCCCGAGGCCAGCTCGCGCGCGAACGTTGGGCCCGAGAGCACGGCCATCGGGATCCCCTGCGGCAGGATCTCGGAGGCTACATCCGAGAGCAGCCTGCCATCTGGGGAGAGCCCCTTGGTGGCCCAGGCAAAGCGATGGGATGGCGTCATGTAGGGCGCGAGCGCGCCCACGACTTGAGCGAACGTGGCGCTTGGCACCACGACTAAGATGGTGTTGGAGGCCGCCGCCGCTTGTTCAAGCGATCCGGTGACCTCCAAGGTGCCGGGGAAGCGGATCCCCGGAAGGTAGGCGGTATTTTCGCGCGACTGCTGCATGGCCGCCGCCCTTTCGGGGCGGTGGTCCCACAGCATGGCCTTGAGGCCCTTGGAAGAAGCGACCACCGCCAGGGCAGTGCCGTAGGAACCGGCGCCTATGACGGAGATGTCAAATCCGCTCTGGCCCATGTGGACTTCCGCGCAGGATTACTGCTGGGCCGCGCCTTCCTTCTTGACAGCCTCTTCCTTGGCCTTCTGGGCAGCCTCGGCCTGGCGGGCCCTGTAGAGAGCCTCGAAGTTCAGCGGGCGCAGGTTGAGCGCCGGGAAGGTCGCGCGGTTAACCAGCGAGGCGATGTGCTCGCGGGCGTACGGGAAGAGGGTGTTCGGGGCAACGGCGCCAAGCAGGTAGTGGGCGGTGGCGTCGTCGACGTTCTTGACGAGGAAGATGCCGGCCTGGTGGACTTCGGCGATGAAGGCGATCTTGTCCTCGATCTTGCAGGTCGCGGTGACGCGCAGGTCGATCTCGAACTGATCGTCGCCGAGGCTGGTCGGCTTGGCATCGAACTCGACGGAGATCTCAGGCTTCCAAGCCATCTTGAAGACGGCGGGAGTGTTGGGGGTCTCAAGCGAGCAGTCCTTGGCGTATATCCTCAGAACCTCGAACATGGGCTGGTTCTGCTGGGCATTGGCCTGGTTCTCAGGGGTCTTTTCGTTGGTGTCTGCCATTTCCTGGTTATTCCTTATATTGGATGACTGTTACTTGACTGAAAGGGGAAGGTTGTCGGCCTGCCACTGGGCGATGCCACCCTCGAGCGAGACGACCTGGTAGCCGGCCTTCTTGAGGATGCGGGCGCTGTTGAAGCTGTCCGTGTCGTACTTGTCGCGGCCGACGACGATGATCTTTCGCTCGGAGCCGCCGCTGATGGAGTACCTGCCCGAGCGGATGTCGGCTGCCGGAACGTTGACCGAGCCGGGCACGTGCCCGCCCTTGAAGGTCGCCGCGCTCCTGACGTCGACGAATAGGCCGTTCTCATGGTTGACGAGGAACGTGCACTTTGCCGACGAAAGCTTCTTGATGCCGGCGGTGAGGATGCGGATCTGGACGTAGACGAGCCCGACGAGGGCGCAGACCCAGACTGCCGCGAGGATGTAGTGGCGGCCTAGGAAGGCGGTGTATTCCGCCATGTCCGCCGATGAAATGAAGTCTCCCAAAACTGACCTCTGCATGTGTAGGCTATGACTTTTTGCTGCGCAATTTTAGCATACGCGCGGCAACTCTCCCGCCGCATAGGGCGTTTGCGCTCACGCAAGTGAAAGAATTTGCGCAAGCGCCATGGCGCAGCAGACAGTCAGCAAACCTTTTCGACCGCTTTGGCCTCCGAACCGGAAAACACAATCGCCCAGCAGTCGAGCCTCGGCCTTTGCGCAAGCCTGGGAGCCTTCCTGTAGCGCGCAAGCTGCTCTTTTGCCTTGCGCAGGCACGACTCCACTGAGGAAGGCGTGCACTTGCCCTTGAGAGGTACTTGAGCTCGAGCAGGAAATCTATTTTGCTTGCACTGAAGTTCTCAATGAACAGGTCCCCCTGCCCGGATCACCGGTCTCAAATTCAAACGAGGGCCTCAGCGCCTTGTTGGTCCCGTTTCTTACGGAGCAGTAGAAAATCATCTGCAGCGCCTTCTCGTTAAAGCCGGAGAAGCCCGATGACGGGAGATCGGCAGTCAGGGTCCTTACGACATCGATCAATCCTTTGATGTCCTCTTTCTCAGCCATCGCCGATAAATCGAGGTCGGGAGGAATGGCGATGTCATCCCCTTCAAGGCCAGATAGTCCAGGAAAGTCTGGAATACGATCTCGTTTGGCGGGCGATACTCCAATGATATCTGGCTGTTGTCGCTGCCATGATTCGGCGAGAACGTCAGGAAGCCCAGATACGTGAGGAAGGAGACGAGCTGGTTGCGGTCGAAATTTCCTGCCTGGTTCAAATTCAGGTTCTGGGAACCTGGGCGACTATCGGCTTT
>Ga0256406_1002891_pt1 | contig 22909 bp, 20 predicted proteins | sample RumenRJG_03DNA_FD_185986 | JGI IMG/M metagenome (GOLD analysis project Ga0256406, IMG submission 185986) | Bovine rumen microbial communities from Lethbridge, Alberta, Canada - RJG_03 | ecosystem: Host-associated > Mammals > Digestive system > Stomach > Rumen | place: Canada: Alberta | collected... | reverse complement strand
AACTTTGTCTGTACTTTTTTGGAAAATTCGTTTTCTGGCTCCATTTTCTCCTTTGTGGACCTGAACGAGGCGTTGATTTTTTGGGACCCGTGTGGGTCAAAATATTTATTCAGTGAACACTAATTAGAGAATCTGGGAATTCTATTCTTTCCTGACTAAACAATTTATTCTCTGATTTAAGACTCCAAATTTATCGGGCAGGCCTTTGTTGCCGACTAAGCACGACTCGCTGTGTTCATAATAGCGAGGCAATATCGGTATAATCATGCTGGTTACCACGTGGTATCAACATGGTTACCACGTGGTAGCAATATGGTTACCACGTGGTAGCAATATAGTTACCACGTGGCAGCCATAAGGTCGGCACGTGCCGCCCGACAAGAATAGTGCGTTATAACCCTATTTATTCGTAGAAATCGATAGACGTCAAGTACGATATTCACACGCTGAAGAAAGTAATTGAGGAAGGCGTCTTTATAATTCATAATTCATAATTCATAATTGGCTAGTGCGGTAGCCGTACATTTAGCCGCATGGTTATTCGTTATTATTCTTTATTCCGCGAAGCGGTGCGTTAATCAACAAATGATTTCCGAAGGTGCGTCGGCATTCCTGCCGACGACGCCGACATCTTACCCTCCCGCAGAGTGGTTTCTCCTTCCTAAGTATTAACAAAGGTTAATCCTGTTGAATTTTCGTCCCCATTGGCGTTATCATGTTGAAAAGCGACAGCGTATGAACCAAAAGGAATTTGAATCCATAGCGAAGAGCGCACGTCAGGTTGCTCTAGATGTCTGCCACAGGTTTGGTCTTGATGACGATCTGTCGGAAGATGTTGCGCAAGACACGATGCTCAAACTATGGACACTACACCAAGAATTACCGGCCGACAAGCCCGTTGCGGGACTTGCAGCCGTGGTGTCGCGCCATTTGGTCATCAGTCTGTTGCGGCAACGGCGGGCCACGGTGCCTATCGAACCCCAGCCCTTGCTTGTCGACAAGTATGTGCAGCCCGATGCTCGAGCGGAGATTGCCGACAACGAGGCATGGCTGGAACGGCGGATGTCGACTCTGCCTTCCACGGAATATCAGGTGCTTCACCTGCGACAAGTGGACGGAAAGACCAACGAAGAGATTGCAAGAATATTGGGAGTGAATAAGAATTCAGTCGCTACGCTGCTCTCCCGAGCCAGAAAACGATTGCTAAACGACATAAAAAGGAGGATGAATCAATGAAAAATGAGCACATCAAACAACTTATCAACCGCTACATGCAGGGGCAGACGACCTTGGATGAGGAGCGCGAGCTGGCTCAATGGTTCCGTTCTCACAACGTAGACGACGATTGGAAGCCTTATCAACAGATGTTCGCTTGGTTTGACGAGGGGATGCCCCAGCAGGAGGGATTGCTTCAAGAACCTCATTCGCCCAATGCCTCCGAAATCCCAACCGGGGAGACTGCTCACAGTGAGCCAGCGCAAAAGTCACTTCGCATCGTCCATGTTGGCCGAGTCTTGTGGACTGCAGTTGCCGCCGCCGCAGTTGCCGCCGTGGTTTGGATGGTTTGGCCCGCACAACAGACACAGACGCCGACCGTGAAGTCGCCTATGGCACAGACCGTCCGGACGCAGCAGAAGTCTGAGCTGCCGGTGGATGTCGCCGACACGACAGCTCAGAGAAAACTGCAGCCTTCGAAGAGCGACTCACTGAAGAATGATCATGGCAGGAAGAAAACCAGATTCCGGGAATATCGCCGTTTCCACAGATCTATGGTTTCTGCCGAAACGCTGCTGGCTGAAGCCCATGTCGACTCAGTCATACAGGCCAGACAAGCAGAGATCGAAAATGAGGTGCTGCGCCGGCAGCTTGTCTCCATCTTGATAGACCAACACGTGGACGACATCTTGAATTATCAGCAGTATTGTCTTGAGAATGCTCTTTACGAAAACGAGCAGGACGAGCAGACTGACAAACCATAATTACGTATAGAAAACAATTAATATCCAAACGTTATGAAACAATTGAATTTGATATTCCTCATTGGTCTGTTGGCCCTTATCCCCTCCGCGGGAAAGTCACAGAATGCTGTGGAACAGGCCATGCATATCTTTTTGGGCCAGGAAGATAAGGTTCAGATCTCTTCGACTGAAAGCGTCATCGAGGACACCCTGAGCGGCAAGCGTCCTATGTCTTACTTCTGCTACACCTTCACGATGAAGAAGAAAGCCCTGGACGACCTTGTTCAACTCACTGCCGTGTTCAAAAAAGAGGCTTCTAATGCTTATACCAGTTTTACGAAGATAGCTGGACGAACAGCAACACAAACGCTGACCGTAGATTTGGATGGCGCCCACAATAATATTGAGTTCGGCGTCATTAGGGATCACAACTATAATGTGCTCCTCTTTCATGACAAGCAACGACCGGATTACCGCTATGCCTACGCCTTGGTTTATTGGGAGGAGTCTCGTTGCATCAAAGGACAGCTCTATAAAATCTATTCTATCGATCCGAAAAAGAGAAAATCTGGCAAGTTAGACAATGCGAGCATAGAATATCTCAACGGATTGAGTAAGCTATATCGCTGGAGTTACATTCCCAATCGTGTCAATCGTTACGATTCTATATATATATCAAATAGGGCTGTGGCCTCAAAGCTAAAGGAAAAGATGACGAAAGCGGATGAGAACACCGTTGAGCTTAGGGATAGCCTGACGAAAATGGGTGAGCGCTTGGGTGAACTGGAACGCAAGCTGGATCAACTCGCCAAAGACCCTGTGAAAAACAGTAAGAAGATAAACGAAGTGGCTACAGAGATGTCTTTGTTGGGTGGAGTCATGAGTAAGGTAAGCACTCAGGTTGTCAGTGAATACTCTAAAAATTACCAAGGAGTTTACAATGGTGACGACAACTGTACCAATATGATCAAGCAATTTGGCTCCTATTATGCCTTGTACCAGGAATGTCTGAAACAACCTAGGGATGACCTTTTTATGTCTAGCATTGCAGATAATCTCTACAAACTGTGCAGCAACAAGGAGGCGCTGAAAGACCATCCGGAGGTGGTGGAAGCATGGAAAGAGAGTCTGAAGGACCTTCAGCTGTTAGAGACCAATAAGTATCGGAAGCGCATCTTGGGATTGGCCATACAGAGCCTGATGAAATAGGCGAACACTCCTGAGGCTCCAAATCCTCCTCACACGAGTCTCGAACAGTTTTGCATCTTCTCTCTCTATTATAATGAGAACGGCCGGCACAGGCGTGAGTCTGTGTCGGCCGGACTTATAATTCATAATTCATAATTCACAATTCATAATTGGCTGTGAACCCAATTATCGTGCACAATGCATTATTCGTTGTGCGGTTCTCTAATCTTCTCGTTTGGTGTTGCGATTTACTTCTTGATGAATTTCACGCAGATGGCACCGATGATGAGGAAGACGCCGGAGACAATCATCATGTTGCACTGATGGCTGCCAACGAGCGTGAGGATGACGCCACCCAAGAGGGCAGCGACAATCTGCGGCACGCAGATGGTACCATTGAACAGTCCCAGGTAGGCACCCATGTGACCATAGCCCTGCAGAGCATTGGTGACGAAGGTGAAGGGCATGGCGAGCATGGCAGCCCAACCGCAGCCGATGAGGAGGTAGGGGATGAACTGCAGGTACTGATTATGGAGGAATGGGATCATGGCGAAGCCGATGCCACCGATGACGAGGCTCACGGCATAAGCCACCTTTGTGTTCTTGAACTGTGGCAATACGGCAGCCCAGATGACGCTGCCCACAGCCTGTACGGCGAAGAGCACGCCCACCCAGTTGCCGGCAGCCTGGAACTCAGCCGATTTCGGGTCGGTGACATTCCATACGGTCTCGGCGATGGCACCCGTGGAGTAGTTCCACATATAGAGGAAGGCGGCCCAGCAGAAGAACTGCACCAGTCCTACCTTCCAGAAGGTGCTGGGAGCATTCTTCAGCAGTACGAACCAGTTGGCGGAATCCTTTTCCTTGTCCTCTACCTCCTGGCTCACGCCGTTGTACTCGGCATACTCCTTCGGGTTCCATTCGTGCACCTTCAGCGTAGTGTAGATGACGCAGAGGATGAGGATGGCTGCGCCCACATAGAACGACCAAATAACGGAGTCGGGCACAACGCCTTTCGGAGCCACGTTGCTGATGCCCAGGAAGGTGAAGATGAAGGGGAAGAGATAGCCTGCGACGCTACCCGAGTTGCACAAGAACGACTGGATGGAGTAGGCCTTTGCCTTCTGGTCCTCGTTCACCATGTCGCCCACGAGCATCTTGAAGGGTTGCATAGCCATGTTGATGTTGGTGTCGAGGAACATCAGGGCGATGAGTCCGAACACCATTGCCCCGCTCACGGTGAGTCCGAGCGAGCCTGCGTTGGGCAGCAGGCACATCACGAGCACAGCCACCGTTGCGCCGATGAAGAGATAGGGGATGCGTCGTCCGCCGTGCCACCAGGTCTTGTCGGACAGCGTTCCCACGATGGGCTGCACGATGATACCCATGAGCGGCGGAAGAATCCAGAAATAGCTCAGGCTGTGAGGGTCGGCGCCGAGGGTGGCGAAGATGCGTGAGATGTTTGCGCTCTGAAGCGCGTAGGCGATTTGCACGCCGAAGAATCCGAAACTCAGATTCCACAGCGACCAGAAATCGAGAAAAGGCTTCTTTTTTAATTCATAATTCATAATTCATAATTCCTTATATAATGCATAATGCATAATGCATAATGCATAATTAATTAGTACTGACTGTTTTATATTTTATTCATTATGCACAAAGTGCATTTACAAGATTGATTTGTCCTGTTTTCTAAGTGCCTATTTACTGTTTTGGCTTGTTGGTTGATGGTATCTTAAACGTGGACGTCGTCGCCCGACTGAGTTTTCTTGATGATGGCAGTGAGTAGTTTGATGAGTTCCACACAGTCCTCTTGTAGGCTTCTGGCAGCATCGTTGGAGATATAATCGGTTGCTTTAAGCAAATCTATCCAGTATTCCGTCTCACTTGCTTCTTTTAAAGAAATACTCATCTTTGCCCTGAAGTCAGCTTTGGATTGACCTCTAATGGCTTCTCTTACGTTTGCGCCGATGCTCGTTCCACTGCGAAAGATTTGTTTGGATATGCAGTCTTCTCTTTTGTTCTCTTTTAAAAATTTATAGAGTTTTACTATCCTTATTGAGAAAGCCATGCTCTTTTGGGCAATGATATTGTCTTTTGTTTCTTTCATCCTGTTATTCCCGATTATGCATTGTGTCTGTTGAGCATTTTCATTATGCATTGTGCATTATGCATTATGCATTATGAATTGTGCATTATCTTGTAGTGCCACGTATGATGAGTTTTGTCCTGACCACGCGGCGTTCCACCTTATCGAGGGGGGAGAGGCCCTCTACCTTATTAATAAGGATGTTGGCGGCCTCCTCGCCCACACGCTTGCCGCGCTGCTCCACGGTGGTGAGCATGGGGTCGCAGGCGATGGCCCGCTCGCCGTTGGTGAATCCGCAGATACTCACGTCGTCGGGCACACGGTAGCCCATGCGCTTCACTGTCTGCAGGATTCCGATGGCCGTGTCGTCGTTGACGGCGAAGAAGCCGTCGGGACGCGGTTCCATGTCCATGATGGCTGGCGTTATCATCTCGGCGTCGTCGCGGTTGTCGCAGATGCGCACGTTCTCCTTGCGCACCTCCAGTCCGTATTTTACCAGTGCGTCGTGGTAGCCGTTGAAGCGGTTTTTGGAAATCTCCATCGTCACGGGCGAGTTGTAGCACACGATGTTGCGGCATCCCGTCTCGATGAGATGCTGCACGGCCGTGAAAGCGCCCATGTAGTCGTCAACAACCACGCGCGACGCGTCCACACCTGTGCAAATGCGGTCGTAGAACACGAGGGGTATACCGTTTTGCATGAGTTTCTGGAAGTGGTCGTATTGTTGCGTGTTCTTGGCCTGCGACACGATTACGCCGCATACCTTATTTTTATAGAAAGCTTCGCAGATTTTCTTTTCGCGCTCGTAGCGCTCGTTGCTCAGAGCCACGACGACGAGGTAGCCCCTAGAGTAGGCTTCCTCCTCGATACCGCTGAGAATAGTGGAGAAGTAGAAGTGGGGAAGCTCGGGCAGGATGACGCCGATGAGCTTGGTGGATTTCACGCGGGCATGGCGCAGCTGTTCGCCTATGACATTGGGATAGAAGTTGTTCTCGCGGGCATACTTCTGTATCTCCTCACGGCGTTCCTTGCTGATGCGCGGATTGTCGCTCAGAGCACGCGAGACGGTTGCGACCGACACTTCGAAGTGTTCGGCAATGTCGCGCATGGTGATGTTTTGTGTTGGTTTGATAGGTTGATCGTTCATCGTTGTTGACAGCGTTGTGGGTGTGTCAAGCCTTTTTAGTTTTTGATATTGCAAAAGTAGTGAAAGATTCTTTTTTCCTTCTATTATAATAAGGTGTAAGTTGAATTCGCTACGTGCAAACGTTTGCATTTATCGTATAACGGTTTTTTCGAGAATTTAATCTTTGTTGTTTCAAATAAAGCTAAATTTGCAAGCGAAAAGAAATAGGTCAGAGAGCGGACTGCCTGCCGCTTTTGAACCTGTGAGGGTAACCAATAGCCACAAGCCTTGACTCACATCCTTAAACCGTGTGTCGGGGCCGTATAAGCGAAAGTTGAACTTAATGACACATAAAATCTCTTAAAAACAAGTACAATGATGAAGCAGGTAAAATTTAGAATGCCTCTAAGGATGCTCGCGCTGTTGTGCGTGATCTTCCTTTCGGCAACAGCCTTTGCACAGAACATCACTGTCAAAGGTAACGTTAAGGACGCTACCGGCGAGCCGATCATTGGTGCCACAGTCCGCGCTGCCGGACAGGATGGTGGCGTCATTACCGACTTTGACGGTAACTTCACGCTGAGCGTTAAGCAAGGCACCGAGCTGACCGTATCCTATATTGGATACCAAGATCAGAAGGTGGCTGCTGCTCCCCAGTTGAGCATCACCTTGCAGGATGCCTCCCAAAACCTTAACGAAGTTGTGGTGATTGGTTATGGTGTGGCCAAGAAAACCGACTTGACCGGTTCTGTCACCGCCCTTACCCCCGACTCCAAGAACAAGGGTCTTGTGGTCAACGCACAAGACATGATCCAGGGTAAGATCGCTGGTGTGAACATCACTAACGCCGGTGGTACTCCTGGTGCAGGTGCTACGATCCGTATTCGTGGTGGTGCCTCACTCAACGCCTCCAACGACCCTCTGATCGTCATCGATGGTGTGGCAATGGATAACAATGGTGTCCAGGGCCTGTCCAATCCTCTGTCACTGGTTAACCCACAGGATATCGAGAGCTTCTCCGTGTTGAAGGATGCTTCCGCAACGGCTATCTACGGTTCTCGTGGCTCCAACGGTGTCATCATCATCACAACAAAGAAGGGACATGGTGGCACGAAGGTTTCTTATAATGGTAGTTTCACCGTCAGCACAAAGAAAAAGACTCTCGATGTGATGGACGGCGATTCTTTCCGTGACCTGATCACCAGTCGTTATGGTGCTGACAGCGATGCTGCCAAATTGCTTGGTACAGCCAATACTGATTGGCAGGACCAGATCTATCGCACAGCTTTCAGCCATGACCACGCCGTTACCGTCAGCGGTACCATCGGCAAGGTACTTCCTTATCGTGTAAGCGGTGGCTACACCGACCAGCAGGGTATCTTGAAGACTTCTGACTTCAAGCGCTTTACGGGATCTCTGAACTTGAGCCCGACTCTTCTCGACGATCACTTGAAAATCAACTTCAATGCAAAGGGCATGTGGGCCAAGAGCCGCTTTGCCAACACCAACGCCGTCAGCGCTGCAGTCTGGTTCGACCCGACGCAGAGTGTCTACGACTACACTTCTGCCGACGCTGCCAACTTTGGCAACTACTTCGAGTGGCGAGATGCTGGTACTGCTCTCAACAACAGCAAGTACCCCTATACTTATTACACATTGGCTACGAAGAACCCTGTGGCTCTTCTCAATCTGAAGAACGATCGTGCCATCAGCCGCGACTTGATGGTCAGTGGCGACATCGACTACAAGGTTCATGGATTTGAGGATCTGCACTTGCACGTAACGGGTGGTGCTGATATCGCCGACGGTAATCAGAATACCGACATCGATCCTACCTCACCCGAGGCTTTCTACTACGGAAGCTACGGCTTCAAGAGAATTTTGAAGCGCAACTTCCAAGGCAGTGCCTACGCGATGTATACTCATGACTTCAAGGACAAACTTGAAAATCACTTTGATATTATGGCCGGTGCCGAGGAGTCTCACTTCTGGAGAAATCAGCACAACCGTACATTCTCTTATTCTGATGCTTGGAACGGCGGTCGCAGCGAGATCTATACCGACGACGGTGTTGACTACAATGGTGATGGTGTGAAGGAAGACTATCACTACAAGACAGAAAACTACTTGGTTTCTTACTTCGGTCGTGCAAACTGGAACATGATGGATCGCTACTTCGTCACTTTCACGTTCCGTGCAGATGGTTCCTCTCGTTTCAAGGATCACTGGGGCTACTTCCCCTCAACGGCTTTCATGTGGAAGATGAAGGATGAGAACGCCTTTAAGGATATCAAGTGGCTCTCTGATTTGAAGTTCCGCGCTGGTTGGGGTATGACCGGTCAGCAGGAAGGTATCTCCGACTACGGATACATTTCCAACTACGTTATGAACTCTGGCGCACAGAACTACTATTATGTAGTGGGCAACGGCAATCTCGCCCGTCCTAACGCTTTCCAGACCGACCTGACATGGGAGAAGACCACAACCTATAACCTGGGTCTTGACTGGGCTCTCTTCAATCGCAGGGTCAGCGGTAGCTTCGACTGGTACTATCGCAAGACAACCGACTTGCTCAATACGGTTTATGTCCCCTCTACAGCCAACTTCCGCAATCAGGTGACAAAGAACATCGGTGCGATGTCCAACACTGGTTTCGAGGCTGCCATCAAGTTCATTGCTGTTGATACAGAGGACTGGCACTGGACTTTGGACTACAACTTCACCTACAACTACAACAAGATCACCAAGCTCACTGGTGGCGACAATAGCGACTACTATGTGGCTAAGGGTGGTACATCTTTCGGTACGGGTAACAATGTACAGGCTTTCGCAGTCGGTCATCCCGCTTATACCTATTATATCTATCAGCAGGCTTACGACAAGAACGGCAAGCCCATTGAGGGTGTTGTGGTTGATCGCAACGGCGACGGTGTGATTACTTCTGCCGACAAATACTACTACAAACAGAAAGACGCACCTGTGCTGATGGGTCTGGCTTCTCGCCTTGAGTGGAAGAACTGGGACTTCGGCTTCTCTCTCCGTGCAAGCTTGGGCAACTACGTGTTCAACGACTTTGCCGCCGGTATGGCTAACTGTGGCCCCAACGCCCTCTTCACCAACAACAAATATCTGACCAACCGTCTGCTTACCTCTATCTCGGACAACTTCCAGACAGCCGACGAGACCACAACTCTGACCGACTACTGGGTGCACAATGCCTCTTTCCTGAAGTGTGACAACATCACCTTGGGCTACAGCTTCCAGAACCTCTTCAAGTGTGCTGGCTACCATGGATTGGCTGGCCGTATCTACGGAACTGTGAACAACGTGTTCACCATCACCAACTACAAAGGTCTCGATCCTGAAATCCAGAGTGGTATCGACAGAGACGTCTATCCACGTCCTATCTCTTTCATCTTAGGTCTGAGTCTGAATTTCTAAACTAATAAACGAATAACAAAATGAAACACTTCATTAAATATATTGTTCCTTCAGCTGCAGTTGTGCTCAGTCTGGGCTTGTCATCCTGCGCCGGCGATTTGGATGTGGATCCTATTGACCCGAACCAGACTACAAGCGGTGAGAACCTCGCCGACAACTTGCTGAACAAGTGCTACGCCAATATGGCTCTCGCTGGACAGAGTGGTCCTGACGGAGATTCCGACGTGGATGGTATTGATGGTGGTACTTCTGGTTTTATACGCCAGCTGTTCAACCACAACGAACTTGCTTCAGACAATTTCGTCTGCTCTTGGGGTGATGCTGGTATTTCCGACTTCAACTATATGGAGTTCAACTCTTCCAACGTAATGACCGCTGGTCTGTACTATCGTTGCTGGACTGGTGTCAAGGACTGCAACCTTTACCTCGACAGCTATGGTGGTGCCGACGAAGAGAAGGCAGCTGAGGCACGTTTCATGCGCGCTCTCTACTACTATGAGTTGATGGATAACTTCGGCAATGTGCCTTTCGCAACAACGCTGACCGAGAGCCCTGTGCGCATCACTCGCTCCGATCTCTGCAAGTGGATTGTCTCCGAGCTCCGTTCCATCGAGAATAAGCTCTCTGTTCCAACTTCAACTCCTTTGGAAGGCCAGAGTGGCTACGGCCGTGCCAATAAGTACACCGACCAGCTCCTGCTTGCCCGCCTCTATCTGAACTCTCAGGTCTACACGGGTACTGCTAAAAACGACTCTGCTCTCTACTATGCACAGCAGGTTATCAAAAACTCTCCTTACAAGCTCCACAAGACTGCCAAGTCTTCCAATTGGACAGCCTACCAAGAGCTCTTTATGGGCGACAACGGCCAGAACGGCGCTTCGGAAGAGTGTCTTCTTGCTTTGCCCCAGGATGGCGCAACAACCGCTTCTTACGGTACGACGCTGTTCCTGATGGCAAGTATGGAGCAGAGCACTGTGGAATTCCAGAATGGCTTCACATCCAACAACACCACAGAAGGCTGGGCTGGTAACCGTGCACGTCCTGAGCTCGTGAGAGAGTTCTTCCCCCGCGACGACGCTCCGGCAGAAGCCAATGTGAAGAATATGTACATTGCAGCCGGTGACGACCGTGCTCTCTTCGAGAACTTGGGGGGCAAAACCCTGGAGAATACTCAGATTGCTACATTCACCAAAGGTTACACAGTGGCTAAGTGGAGCAACTGGTATGCTGGTTCAGGCGAAAAGCACAATGCCAAGTTCCCCGACACCGACTTCTTCTTCTTCCGCCTCGCAGAGGCTTATCTCATCGAGGCTGAGGCCGACGCACGTATCAATGGCGGCACTACTACCAGTGTCGGTACTGAGGCCATCAACGCTCTGCGTAGCCGTGCCCATGCTTCGACGAAGACTACAGGTTACGACCTCGACTACATCTGCAATGAATGGAACCGTGAGTTCTACAGCGAGTTGCTCCGTCGTCAGACCCTTGTACGTTTCAACCGCTACGGTGGCAGCAGCTACAACTGGGCTTGGAAGGGTGGTGTACCCGATGGCCGTGGCGTTGCTACAACATTGAATCTCTTCCCGATTCCTGATCAGGAGATGAACTCTTTAGGATCAATCCTCATTCAGAATCCCGGTTATTAATCAAATTCATTAAACAGTACACAAAATGAAAAATATATTAAAATCAGCATTGCTGTTGCTCTGCACCGTAGGACTTTTCGCTGCCTGCGATGATGACCGCGACAACAATCCGACCATCCAGGATCCTACTTCGTTCGTATTGAACACGCCGGCTACAGCTTCCGATGTCATCGACCTGGCCAACTCAACTTCGCTGAATCTCACCTGCAGCCAGCCTGACTATGGATTCCCCGCTTCTACGGTCTACACCGTTGAGGCTGCTACAAAGTCGGACATGAGCGACGCTGTAACAGTGGCCGATGGTCTGACAAACACAAGATTCAGCATCGATGCTGCCAACCTCGCAGCCACTCTGACTTCTCTCGAAGTGGCTCAGGGCAAACAGGAAAGCGATTTCCCGATGACGATCCCTGTATATTTCCGTGCAACTGCACAGGTTATCTCTCCTGCAACGAAGGATACTGTTCCTGGTTCTAAGATCGTTTCCAACGTTGTTGCATTTCAGAAGGTCAATCTCGTGTTCTCCCTGCCTCCTTTGACTGCTCCGTCTAATCTTTACGTTGTGGGCAACTTCTGCAACTGGGATTGGAACAATAGCCTGACGATGACAGAGGTTTATGGTTCTCGCGATAATTCCAATACCACTGCCACTTTCTGGCATATGGTTTACATCGACGACAAAGGTATCAAGTTCAACACCAATACCAATTGGGATGGTGGCGAGAAGGGATTCTCAGGTATTACTGTCGACCCAGCCAGCGAACTTGGTTCTTCTATCCAGGCTTCCAGCGATGGCAACATTGCTTCCTCAGCTCCCGGATGGTATCTTATGATAGTCAAGGCTACGGTCAACGGCCGCAACATAGACTACACCGTCACCTTCAACAAACCTGAGGTGTACCTTATCGGTGTAGCCATCGGTGGATGGGACGAGGGTAATCCTGCCGGTCTCTTCACAGCTCCTACTACTGCTGACGGTGAATTTGTATCGCCTGCTCTGCCCGCACTTCCCGGCACCGACGATGGTTGTATCCGCATGTATTGCAAGGTACCCGGATATGACTGGTGGAAGTCAGAGTTCATCGTGGGCGGCTCATTCGGTACAAACATTGCCTATCGTGGCACCGGTGGTGACCAGGAACGTGTAGGCTGTACCGCCGGCCAGAAAGTTTACTTGAACTTCTTAAAGGATACCGGTTCTATTAAATAATCGGATTTAAAACAAGTCAATTTATCTTTCACTGTCTTGCCCAGGTGGGCTTCCGGGTTTGCCTGGGCAAAGACAGCATCGAATGAAAGTCATCAATAAATTATGAAAAAGTTATCATTCTATATCACTTTCGCTCTCATGAGCCTTGGTCTTGCTTCATGTGGTGGCGATCTTTATGAGGACTGGGCTGATCCTCAGTCAAATCCCCAAGAGGACGCCATCACCATTCCCGGCTACAAGGCCTCTGCTGTCAATCCTATTGACCTGGCCACGGTGGCTGCCGACTCTGTGGATGTCTATTCGATGAGCTCTGCCACGCTGCCTGCTGGCTATTCTCTCACTGCCGGCCGTATTGTGCTCACTCCGCAGGGTGTGGAGGGAGCCACGGCCACCACGCTCAGCACTTCTGTTACTGGCAAGGCTGCCAAAGCCGACCTGCAGTCGTTCATCGAGAATGTCTACGGCAAGGCTCCCAGCCCCCGCACTTTCTCTGGCCACGTCTACACCAGCGCCATCAAGGACGGTGAGGCTTGTCTCATCGATGCCGGCACGGTGAACGTTGTCGTTACTCCTGTTGCTCCGAACATCGAGAGCGCTTACTACGTGATTGGCGGTACGCTCGACTGGACAGCTGATCTGGCCAGAACACAGAAGTTCAGCCACAGTGCTACCAACGTCTACGACGATCCCGTGTTCACCATCACCATAAAGGCTAAGGAGAATGAGGATACTTGGTTTGCCATCGTTGGCGAGAAGGTTCTCGACGAGGTTGCTGCAGGCAACTGGAACAACGTGCTCGGTACGACCAAGGGCAATGGTAACAACGCTTACGACGGAACTGAAGAGCGTCTTGACACTCGTGCCAACATCCAGGCTGCCGACGCTACCGCTGGCGACTGCTCGTTCAAGGTTCCTGCTTCTGCTGGTGCCAAGTATATCAAGATTGAGATCAACATGCTCGACTACACCTACAAGGTGACAGCCCTGGCTTTCCAGCCCACGATGTACGTGGCAGGTGACGGCAATGGTTGGGCACAGATCGACTATCTGACGACCTCTACCTACGACGGCAACTACGACGGTTATATGTACCTCGGCACTCAGTACAAGATCTGCACTCAGCAGAATTGGAACGGTACCAACTACGGTGCTAACTTCTCTACCGATGGTGGCGCAGGCAACATGACAGTTCCTGAGGGTGAAGGCTACTACAAGATGCACGTCAACTTCCTCAACAGCAGTGTTGAGCTGACCAAGATCACCCGTATCGGTATCATCGGCGACGCTACGGTTGATGGCTGGAATTCAGACCAGCCCATGACCTACAACAAGAAGGATCGTTGCTGGGAAATTAGCAATCTGAAGCTGACTGACGGTACGATCAAGTTCCGCGCCAACAACGGTTGGGACATCAACTGGGGTGGTAAGAATGACAAGCTGACTCAGGGCGGCGACAACATCGCAGTCTCTGCCGGCACTTACGACATCAAGCTCTACGCTTGGGCCGATGGCTTCGCTAAGTGCGAGCTCACGAAGAAATAAATAAGATTGCTTCATCGAAAGTAAATAGGTTGAGCTTCGGCTCACTACTCAAAGGGCGTTCTGCATGCAGGACGCCCTTTTCTGTGCCTTATCACGATTCGTGTCCCGTTGATGAGAGGATGGCTGGATGGAACTACTTCTAAAGTTAGTAATTGCCTGGAAGGCAATACCTCAGAAACCGGGTACATACACGAGCGAAGCGAGTGGATGTGCCCGGAAAGATAGTCATAGCAGTAGTGCCTGGAAGGCACTACCTCACATGATTTTAGAGGTACTGCCTTCCAGGCAGAAGTGAGCTGCTTGGTCATATCCGGGCACATGTCCGCTTCGCTCCCATGTACCCGGTTTCTGAGGTATCGTCTTCCAGACGATTGCGCATCATTTGCCTTCGGACTCTTTTGCAAATCCTTCGGCGGCAGGAATGCTAATACAGACCCACCCCCTGCCCCTCCCTACGAAGGGAGGGGAGATACAGCGGAACGCAATCGTAGGAAGGCTGTTCCTACCACCCAAGAACTAGATTCGATTGAGTGTCTGGAGTAAATCCTTCGGCGGCAGGAATGCCGCCGCTCCTAAAGCAATCCTTCGGCGGTAGGAATTCTTTCTAATTCTCTATTTCCTTTCTTGTGCCATAATAGAATAATTCTCAAATTCTCAAATTCTACACAAAGATGATCAAGAATTCGAGACATGATCTTCCGTGACGACCGTCACGTTTGTTCGTGACGACCGTCACGCTCGCTCGTGACGACCGTCACGTTCGTTCGTGACAATCGTCACGTTCATTCGTGACAATTGTCACGAGACAAGGTTAGTTTGAATCATTAATGTTTTGCATCAGATGTTTGTCCCCCTCCCTTCGTAGTGAGGGTAGGGTAGGGTTGGGCCTTAAAAATAAGGCGTGGCCCTTTTCTGCATTCCAACCTTTTTTATTATCTTTGCGCCTTAGACCGAATATCCGGTCGAAGACCTACTTATATCGATTATCACATGAAACATTTACGGCTTATCGCCATTTGTTTTTCCCTATTCCTCTTCACTGTAGCTCATGCTCAGCGGTGCTACTATGAGAGTTTTGCGGCCCTTGACAGCAATCGGTCGGTGGAGGCAGACTTCCGCTTGCAACGGCTTAGCGTGAAGAAACTGCGCAAGCATCTTGGTCCGGAATACAAACTCGTAGCCAGTAAGAAGCTGAAACGGCGGCTTGAGCGCAGTGCGCTCTTCCTGCAAGTGGACAGCGAACTGTTCGTTAACTGCAACAGTTTGTCGAGCGACGGCGTGAGTGTGGGTAAAGGATTTGCGCCCTGCATGCGCGTGGGCAACGACCGCGTGGCCTTCGTCAGCGTCAGGCGCGACCGCGGTGGGCTGAAATCCATGCCCAGCGTGGTGGAGGATGTCGCCTTTCCTGGTGAAGACTATGATGGCGGAAAGATTTATACGAGATATAAGACCGACGGCGCCTACTATGAGCGCACGTTGGGCGACCACGACAATCTGATGAACCGCATGGCCTATGCCCTCGACCGCAGGAGCAGCGCCAAGAAACGCATGGCGAAGATCCGCTCCTGCTATTTTCTCTTTAAGGCTGATCCCAGCGACGCCCGCATCGTCGACACCCGCTATATGCGCTACCTGCTGGCGCGCTATCCCAATTTGCAGGACGAATACATGAAACTAGATCCCGCCTCGCGGGAGGATCCCATCATCATCTGGCAATATCTTAGACAAATAAAATGAAAAGACTACGCTTATTCCTTCTCATGCTTTGCATTGCGCTCACTTGCCATGCACAAGAGAACAAGCAGCGGGGCGACGGTCCCGACAATATTCTTGAATATTCGCCCTACGTGGCCACCTGTGCCCTGAAGGTCTTCGGCGTGGAGAGCGCAAGCTCATGGAAGCGTCTGGCCGTGAACGGCGGACTCTCGTGGGGCATTGCGGCGGGTACGACCTGGGTGCTGAAGCATACCGTCCACTCCCGTCGGCCCGACTTCAGCGACAACCATTCGTTCCCCTCCGGTCACAGTGCGATAGCCTTTGCCGGTGCCACCATCATGTGGAAGGAGTATCACAACGTGTCGCCCTGGATTGGGGTGGCGGGATATGCCGTGGCCACCTATACGGCCATCGACCGCGTCGACCGCAACAAGCATCATTGGTTTGACGTCATTGCCGGTGCGGGCCTTGGTATAGCCGGAACGCATCTCGGCTATTGGCTGGGCGACAAAATCACCGGCTGCCGCAGCCGATATTCGGTGGGCGTGGGGCCTGGAGGAATTGCGATGGTGGTGAAGCTATAGGCGCGATGGTTGCTATGGTTGCTATAGGGGCTATAGTAGCTATAGTTTCTATAGCCCCTATAGCCCCCATAAACCCTATAAACCCCATAGCCCCATGGCCTCCGGCTACTTCTTCGTTGTCACCAATATCATCACGGCGGCGATGATGGCGGTGAAGCCGAGGGCAACGGCCCACGTGAAAGGCTCGCCCATGACAACGATGCCTACGGTCATGGCCGTGAGCGGTTCGAAGGCGCCCAGGACGCTCACGGTGGTGGGCTCAATAAGGTTGAGAGCTCGCACGAGCGTCACGTTGCTGATCATCGTTGGGAAGAGACCCAGAAGCATCAAGTTGATGAGGTTGCTCCAGCCATTGAGCAGGGCAACGCCACCATACGTGAATGAGCTATAGAGAAGGAGTAACAGCATAGAGATGAAAAACACATAGAAATTGATTTTCACCGAGTTCATCGTGTGGATGCGCATTCGCGGGAATGCCACCATGTAGACGGCGTAGGCGAAGCCGGAGAATACGGCCAGGAATACGCCCGTGAGGTGGGTGTGGCCGGTCTCGCCGAATCCACTCAAGAAGTATACGCCCACCACGGCCAGCGCCAGTGCCGCGTAGGTGGTCCAGCCCATGCGCTGATAAAACAGCAGGGCCTCGAGCAGCGTGGTGAATGCGGGATAAGAGAAAAGCAGCGTTGTGGCGATGCCCGAAGGCATATGGCTGTAGCTGGAGAACAGGGCGATGCCGCTCAGGCTGTAGAGCAGGGCGAGAAAGGAGAGTCGCAGTGCGTCACCCCATCCCAGTCGCAGGCTGATGCGGCGGGCCACGAGATAGAGCAGCATGAAGAGTGAGCCGAAGGCAAACCTATAGATGAGTACCGACGGCAAGGGCATGCCCGATTTCAGTACGGGTATGGAGAAAAGGGGAATAAGTCCGAAGAAGCCCGCCGATAGCGACGCGTTGATATAACCGCGGATGCGGGCTGATGTTTGTTGAGATTTCATTGGTTGTTTGTTTTCTACTTCCTAATAGAGCAGTACGAGTCCTGCGAAGGCCGCATAGCAGATCATGCGGATGGGATTGATCTTCACCCACATCGTTCCCACGAAGGTGGCGGCGAAGAGCAACACGCTGATCCAGAACTGCCAGGGGTTGATGCTCGGTGAGGAGAAATTCTCCTCGTTGATGAGCAGCAATGTGGCCGCTGCCAGCAATCCCACCACGGCGGGTCGAAGTCCCGCAAAGGCGCTCTGCACGGCGCGGGTGTTCATGTAGCGCATGAACATCTTGCTGATCAGAATCATCAGGATGAACGACGGCAGCACCAGGGCGAACGTGGAGCAGAAGGAGCCCAGCACGGCCATCAAGCCCGAATAGCCGGCGTTGTGGGTGGCTACGTAGCCGCAATAGGTGGCGCTGTTGATGCCGATAGGTCCTGGCGTCATCTGCGAGATGGCTACGATGTTGGTAAACTCGGCCGTGCTCAGCCAGTGGTGATGGATGACGGTCTCGGTCTGGATGAGTGAGAGCATGCCGTAGCCACCGCCGAAACCGAAGAGGCCGATCATGAAGAAAGTATAGAAAAGCTGTAGATATATCATGCTTCAGGGTTGTTCAGAAATTGTCCGTAGATGAAACCGCCTATGCCGGCGCAAAGGATAATCCAGATGGGGTTGACGTGCAGGGCCCAGATGAGCAGGGCCGAGACGACGGGAATCCAGACGTTGCCCCAGGAGATGTGGGCGCTCTTGGCAAGATTGAAGGTGGGCACGGCAATGAGCGCCACCACTGCTGGGCGTATGCCGCGGAACATGGCGGCCACCCAGCCGATGTTCATGAACTGATGGAAGAACATGGCAATCAGCAGAATGATGAGAAAGGAGGGAAGGGCAGTGCCCAGCGTCGTGCAGGTGGCGCCCTTGTTGCCTTTCAGCTTGTAGCCGATAAACGTGGCGATGTTGATGGCGAACACTCCCGGACAACTCTGCGCGATGGCTATCAAGTCGAGGAATTCGTCTTTCTTTATCCATTGGTTCTTCTCCACCACCTCTTCCTCGATGATGGGTATCATGGCATAACCTCCACCCAAAGTGAAGGCGCCAATCTTGAAGAATGTCGTAAACAGCTTCTTATACATTATCGTTATGTGTTTGCTGGTGCAAAGTTAACACATTTCGAAGGAAGTAGCGCAATAATCAAGAAATAAATCTGAATAGAATCGTGCTGAAGGGAAGGCCTTCAGCGGTTAAAATTGGGAGACGTCTGTCAGGCATCACTCCTCAATCTCGGAGAAGGATTTGGCGATGTTGCTCAGAAAACTGCTCATGGTCTCGAAGGGAGCATAGCTGAAGTAGCGCATGCTGCGCTTGAGGTTGCGGCTGAGCATGCCGCCGTTGTTGGTGATGAAGCCGGTGCGGTTCTGCTGCAAGTGCCATTGTGCGGCGTCGTCCTGCTCGTTGTGGATGAGAGAGCGCAGCACGATGCTGCGTGCACTCTTGTCCACCCGCTTCACAAACGGGCATTCGTCTTCCTCGAAACCGAACACCTCAATCAGTATCGAACCTTCCAGCTGAGCCATGCGCTGGATGTGGAGCGAGGCCAGCCAGGCGTCGAGCTTCACGAAGTCCACCTTGTCGCCCTTGGTGCGCAAGTAGGATCCCAGGCTGAGGATGAGTTTCAGCGATACGCCGGCGTTGATCATGTTGTAGACATTGGCCACGATGATATCGAGGATGTGCAGCGTCTCCACCGAACAGTCGATGGCGTGGCGCTCACCGGTGCGAATCTTGTCGAGCCGGCGCTTGAACAGCAGGTTGGCCATCTTGGCTACGGGCTTCTGCTGGGGCATATCCTTCACTGTCTGCTCGGCCTCGGCAATCATCTTGTCGGGAATGTTGCACGCGGCATCCTGCTGATAGTTGCGGATTCCCTTGAGCGTGATGTCGGTGACGCCCTGAATCTTCGCTATCTGCATGAGCCTGTTCCACTTGAAGGCAGACATCGGCTCTATTTTCTCCGACTCTCCCAATGAGCCTGAGAGAAGCAACCTGAAGAAATTCCGCTGAATGATATCCATCTTGTCAATTCATAATTCATAATTCATAATTGGCTGCGCGGCGGTGACAGCTCTCTATGAGAGCTATAGTCTCTATGGTTGCTATAGTCTCTATAGTAACTATAGCCCCTATAGCAACTATAGCGGCTAGAGCCCTATCCCTCAAGAATACCTCCTGGGGTATCTCAGGATAATGGCGAGCAGGGAGCAGATGCCGATTGCCATGGGATAGTAGAGGTAGGGCAGAATCTGCATAGGTCCTATCTCTGCCAGACCAGCCGCGAGTAGCATCTGTACACCGTAGGGGATCAGTCCTTGTACCGTGCAGGAGAACGTGTCGAGGATGCTGGCGGCCTTGCGGCGGTCTACGCCAAACTTGTCACCAATCTTCTTGGAGATGTCGCCCACGGTGAGAATGGCCACGGTGTTGTTGGCCGTGCAAAGGTTGACCATCGATACGAGGGCTGCTATGGACAACTCTGCCCCGCGACGCGTCGAGACGTGGCGGGTGATGAGGTAGATGATGTAGTCGATACCTCCATTCTTGCGTACGATCTCGAGCATTCCACCAGCCATCATGGCTATGATGATGAGCTCGCCCATGCCGAGAATTCCATTGCCCATGGCTCCAAACCATCCGTAGATGTCATAGCTGCCGTCGGCAACTCCTATGATTCCGCACAGTGCCAGGCCTATAGTGAGCACGGCCATCACATTGATGCCGCAGATGGCAATCACGAGTACTGCCAAATAGGGGATGACCTTTACGAAGTCGATGCTTTCTTTCTGAGTCGGAGTCTCCATTCCTGCGCCCATAAAGGCGTAGATGATGAGGATGGCCAGCGCGGCGGGAGCCACAATCATCACGTTGACGCGGAACTTGTCGCTCATCTTGCATTGCTGGGTTTGTGTGGCCACAACCGTCGTGTCTGAAATAAACGAGAGGTTGTCGCCAAAATAGGCTCCACCGACTATGGCCGCTGTGAAGAGTGGAATTTCGCTCCCTGTTTGCTGGGCAAGTCCTGCCGCTATGGGTACGAGTGCCACGACCGTTCCCACGCTGGTGCCGATGGCGAGCGAAATGAAGCATGCCGCCACAAAGAGTCCCGGAAGAATCATGCTTGCTGGCAGGAAGGCGAGCGTGAGACTGACGGTGGCATCGATGCTCCCCATTTGCTTGGCCGAGGCAGCGAAGGCCCCTGCCAGCACGTAAATCCACAGCATGAGCATGAGGTTGCTGGCTCCGGCTCCGCGACTGTAAGCTTCGATGCGCTGCTTGAGCGAGAAGCCGCGCGAGGTGATGATGGCATAGACACTGGCGAAGAGAAACGCCACGGTCAGCGACAGGTTGGTGTCGCTGCTCTTGTCGCCCGTCTGTCCTACCGAGTGGATGGTGAAGAGAATGATGAACACCATCAACACCACCATTGGCGAAATGGCTAAGATTCCTTGCTTTCTATTCATTAGCATTTTCATTAATAAGCCTTCGGCCATTGCGGGAAGACTGCTTGTAGGGGCTTCCGCGATGGTCAGAAACTCTTTCTCCTGTAGAAGTCGATGTTCTCAGGCGTGAGGAGCTCTATTGGCATATAGTTCACTGGCGTAACTTCCTTCTTCAGCACAATGGCGCGGAAGAGTGTTTCCAGGCATTGGTAACCCTGCATGAAGGCGTGCTGACATACGAGGAAGGATATGCTTCCCTCGCGCATGCACTTGTTGTTTTGCGTTGTGAAGTCGTAGCCCATGATCTGAACTTCGCGGCGGTTGGTTTTCTGCAGAAACTTTCCCACTAAGGAAGCGTGCGCGCCAAGTGTGATGCAATGGTGTATGTTGGGGTGGGCGTTGAAGAACTCCTCCAACTGCTTGTCGTATTGCTCCGGCGTATCTTGGCTGTCGAGGTGAATCTCCAAGATATTGACTTCTGGAAAATGATCCTTCATGTAATGTCGGAAGCCTACTTCGCGGTTGGCTTGCTGCTTACTGGTGCTCTGCCCGTTGTTGAGATGCTTCATCAGCATGATCTCCTTTTCCTTTGCAGCCAAAAGCATAAACATGCGGGCTGCGAAATAACCGCTTTGGAAAGAGTCTTGTCCGAAGAAGGCCAACGGCTTGAGGTCGGGCATATAGCTGTCGAGCATCACAAAGGGGATGGACTCTGCATGGAGATGATCGGTGAACTTGCGTGTGGCTTCAAGGGAAGAGGGTACGAGAACGAAACCGTCGGGATGCTTTTCAAGGCATTCCTCACCAGTCTTCGCCAGTGATTCGTTGTCGCTGCGATCGTAATAAACGATGTCTGCTTTGATTTGGAAGTCGCGTCTGATGCGCTCGCACTCTTTCACACCGAGTTCTACCTCGTCCCAATAGGCCTCTTTGTCATGTTTGGGGATGAGGAGAATGAAGAGATATTTCTTATTGTAGGCCAGTGCTGAGGCATACATATTGGGCTGATAGTCCATCTCTTCCAGGGCTTCCCGCACTTTTTCTACCGCTTTTTTGCTGACGTTGGCGCGATTGTGTATCACGCGGTCTACGGTTCCTACGCTCACACCTGCGCGCAGAGCAATATCTTTTATCCGGATTCTATCAGACATACATGAGCTAACTTTAGTTTGTTGCAAAATTAAGAAAAAGAATTGAATAAATGAAATGATGTAGTCTTAAAATCCTACATTGGTCATTTTCCTGTTTCCTGTTGGAAAAGATTTCCTGTTTTTTGGCGTTTTAGTGACGGTTTGACAAAAAGCAACCGATGGTTGGTTGCGCTTCCCGGCAAAGTCGGGCTGGTAAAGGGATAAAAAAAGAGGCAAGAGGATAGCTCTTGCCCCTGTAAAGATAAATCGTAGTTGGATGCGGCTTTGGATGCGCAGTGGTCTTTTGATGTGTTATTTCACAGCTTCCACTGTATATCCGGCCTTGCGCAATAGGGCGAGGACGCCTTTGTCGCTGAGCAGATGCAGGCAGCCTACGCAGAACAGTGTGGGACGCTCTTCCATGAGCTGCGGAATCTTGCCCATCCAGTCTGCGTTGCGGTTGAAGATGAGCTTGTCCAAATCCTCTTGCGTAGGGTCGCAGCCGTTGTTCCACTTGGTCTCGTAGGCTTTCCAGATGGCGGCTGTGTCCTGGGCCATATAGGCTTTGGTGAGGTCCTCTGTCAACTGCAGCGACTGGTCGGGGTTGTCGACCAGGCACATGAGGCCCTTAATTTGTTTTGAAATAGGATCGCCGTAGAGCAGTTTGGCCTGGAACTCGGCCGTCTCCAGTCCGCCCACAGGCTCGTTGTTGTTGAGGGCCTGCTTTTGGAAATACTGGTCAAACGAACTGGTCGGATCGAATTCGCCCATGTGGTGGGTGAGGTAGAGCAG
>Ga0256406_1002889_pt1 | contig 22922 bp, 20 predicted proteins | sample RumenRJG_03DNA_FD_185986 | JGI IMG/M metagenome (GOLD analysis project Ga0256406, IMG submission 185986) | Bovine rumen microbial communities from Lethbridge, Alberta, Canada - RJG_03 | ecosystem: Host-associated > Mammals > Digestive system > Stomach > Rumen | place: Canada: Alberta | collected... | reverse complement strand
AAAGCTAATCACTTTTTAGTGAAAATCGTAATGTTTGAGCGCTTTTTCAAATGCGTTCGAAGAACGCATCCCCCAGTTATATCGTGCCTTTGTTTTAAAGACCTCTAAAAGTTTGCTGCAAAGATAGTGCAAACCGAAGACAATACAAAATAAACAAACCAAAAGTTTGATTATTTTGTATTGTTGAGGTGCAGCCTATCTTTATAAAGATACTCCGTGCCTCTGAGGAACGCTATTAGTAACCCATGACTAAGCGAGCGGAGCGAACGCTGTCTGTGGAGTGAAAGGAAGAAGATGAACCACTCAGAGACTTGGAGAGGTTCAGACACGTAGTGTGGATATTTTTCATGCAGTTTTTCTCGTAACTGCTGATGACATACCATGGATAGGCAAATCGATTGAAAATAGATGCGCACTGCGTGCTAGTGTACCTCCGAGGATGTTAGGATGAAGATAAAACCATAAAAGTTCGATGTCTTGTTTCCAACGACTGCATGGCGGGAATGATGTATCTATATTCCGATTGAGTGCGGATTTTATGCGCTCGACTTAACAGCTGCAGCTTGAATTCCTATTACAAAATGTTGTCCAGATAACTTAGTAATCTAGAAGCTAAAAACATTAAAAAGACAGAAAAATGACAGTGATTTGACGGCAAAAATCGGATTGATTTGCAAAAGCATATGTTTTACGAGGTAAAAGCATATGTTTTACCTCGTAAATGTACTACACTTACAACGCAAGTAAGCCTTACTTTTAATGCAAAAATGGACCATTTCCGACCCATCAAAAACAGGCCTCTGAATAAAGTATTGATAATCAACACAATACAAAACGGCTGATTTTCGCGTATTTGACACCGTTATTGGTCTTCGTTCAGAATAATCGAAAACTGAAGGGGTAAAATTATCATATTATTTTACATAAGGCAAATAAGCAACAAAATTCAGTAGTATACATAAATTAAAAAAACTACACGTACAGAAAGGAATATTTTAAAACGGTAACAAAGCAAGTGCAGTAAGAGGTCAAGCGATATTAGAGCAGGAACAAGCGAAGGCGAAAAATAAAAATTTGAAACTTTTAAGGCTCCTTTTTTTGTTTTCTCTTCTGTTTACACTATCTTTGCAATATGATATCAAAGAACAAGATAAAGCTTATCCGTTCTCTGGAGACACGGAAAGGACGTGAGAAAGCCGGACTCTTCATTGCCGAGGGTCCAAAGGTTGTAGGCGACCTGCAGACTGCCGGCTTTCATGCCGAGATGATTATCGACGACGAAGCCGACGTCAGACTGGTGACCCAGCTACAACATCCGCAAGGTATCGTCGGTATCTTCCATATGCCAGAGATGTATGAAAGCACCGCCCCCGATACATCCAAGTTGTCCTTGGCCCTCGACGGAGTTCAAGACCCTGGAAATGTAGGTACTATCATCAGAATAGCCGATTGGTTTGGAATAGAAGAAATCTACTGTTCACGTCAGACAGCCGACTGCTGGAGTCCGAAGGTCGTACAGGCCACCATGGGCAGCATAGCCAGAGTGAAGGTCCATTACACCGACTTAGAGGCTCTCACGGACTCCCTTCCCGATAACTTCCCCGTCTATGGAACACTCCTGGAGGGGAAGGATATATACCAGTCGGAGCTTTCCGGCAAAGGACTGATTGTCATGGGCAATGAAGGAAACGGCATCACGGAGGCTATGCGCAGGAGGATAACCAAGCCGCTGCTCATACCCAACTACCCGAGAGGAAGAGAGACTGCTGACTCTCTGAATGTCGCCATAGCCACCGCAATAACATGTGCGGAGTTCAGACGAAGGATGGCATAACACTCAATATTACAATCCGTTACCACATTCCTCCTTTATTTTTACTTAAACGATTATGGAACAAATATATAAGTATAGAAGTTTCTCAGCAAGCATAGCCTCAGGTTACAAGCTCTTCCGCGCAAACCTAAGGACAATACTCTATAAGTCATGGATAGAGGCCGTATCATTCGCCATACTGTTCGGACTGACTCTCGTCATGGCAGCACTCGAGCTGAAGGCAGCTTTTGTCTGTGCGGCATTAGCCTTACTCGTCTCAACAGTCTTTTGGAACGGACGTCTTTTCCAGCTCATTGACGGAGGCACACCTAAAGACAAACTGTGGCGCGCAGCACGTGCCGTGGTCGTCGGCATACTCTTCATGCTGTTACCCTTTATCGGTATTCCCCTCTTAAACGTTATGATGGAAATTATGCTTGAGGAACATCCTAAGGTTGGCAAGGCTTTGAAGACAGGCTTCAAGCACTGGGGCTATCTGTTTCTGACACTACTGATGAGCGGACTGATTATGATGGCCTTATCGATGGTCTTGGCAATACCACTCTACATCTGTATCTATGGCATCATCAGCAACCATCTCGGCATGTTGGCCGGAGACCCGTCAGGGTTGCCAGCCTCATTCCCCGTCATTCTGTTCTTCGTAGGCATGCTGACAGCATTCATCTTCCTATTCGCCCAGCTATGGCAGACCTATGCCTTCGCCTACGCCCATGGAGCCATCCTTTCCCGCGAGGAGTATCGCGCCAAGGAGAAGGAGGAAGAGAAGGCCGAGGATACCGCCAAAGAAAACAATACGGAAAATTGACACTGGCAAGAGCTATCGAGCCTTGAATATATAATCACACGTTAGTAACATTTATAAATTCATGAAGAAGCAGAAAGTATTATTCATCGACAGAGACGGCACGCTCATAGAAGAGCCCGAAGACGAACAGATAGACTCTTTCGAGAAACTGAAATTCGTTCCGGGAGTATTCAAGAACCTCGGATTTATCCGCAGCAAACTAGACTTCAAGTTCGTCATGGTGAGCAACCAGGACGGATTAGGCACTGAGTCATTCCCAGAAGAGACGTTCTGGCCGGTGCATAACTTCATACTGCAAACACTTGAGGGAGAAGGTATAACCTTCGACGACCAGCTCATAGACCGCCACTTCCCTGAGGACAACTCACCAATGCGCAAGCCTGGCACTGGGATGCTGGAGGAGGAATATCTGGGAAATGAGAAGTACGACCTTGCTGGCAGCTTTGTCATCGGCGACCGTGACAGCGATGCGGAACTGGCGCGTAACATCGGTTGCAAGTCGCTGATACTCGGACGCGACGGAATGACATGGGACAAGATAGCAGAACTGCTCTTCGCCGGTGAACGTATAGCAGAGGTTCGCAGGACCACTAAGGAAACTGATATATACATCCGTCTCAACCTTGACGGAACGGGTAAGTGCGACATCTCTACCGGTCTCGGGTTCTTCGACCACATGCTGGAGCAGATAGGGAAACACGGAATGATGGACCTAACCATCCACACTAAGGGCGACCTGTATGTCGACGAGCATCACACCATCGAGGACACCGCGATAGCACTCGGCGAATGTATATCCAAAGCCCTTGGCGACAAGCGCGGCATAGAGCGTTATGGTTTCTGCCTGCCCATGGACGACTGTCTGTGTCAGGTTGCTCTCGACTTTGGAGGACGGCCATGGCTGGTCTGGGACGCTGAATTCCACAGGGAAAAGATTGGAGAGATGCCAACGGAAATGTTCCTGCATTTCTTCAAGAGCCTTAGCGACTCGGCAAAGATGAACCTTAACATCAAAGCGGAGGGCACCAACGAACATCATAAGATAGAAGGCATCTTCAAAGCACTGGCCCGCTCACTGAAGATGGCCGTCCGCCGAGATATATATCATTATGAGTTGCCATCAACCAAGGGTATGCTGTAAATAAATAAATGAGTAATATATTTGGCATTCTTCTTACAATTTATTAATTTTGCAGTCGAAACATTAAACGAATTCAACAAAAGAGCATAGAATGTTAAGGATAGCAGTACAATCAAAAGGCCGTCTTTTCGATGACACCATGAATCTTCTGTCAGAAGCCGACATAAAGATTCCATCAAGTAAAAGGACATTGCTTGTTCAGTCAACAAACTTTCCAATCGAGGTACTGTACCTCCGCGACGACGATATACCGCAGACGGTGGCCAGTGGAGTTGCCGATATAGGTATCGTAGGTGAGAATGAGTTTGTGGAGCGCAATGAGAACGCACAGATAATCTCCCGACTGGGCTTCAGCAAATGTCGCCTGAGCCTTGCTATTCCAAAGGCTATCGACTACAAGGGATTGGAATGGTTCAACGGTAAGAAGATAGCAACCTCCTACCCAAACATTCTACGCCGGTTTATGAACGCCAAAGGCATCAAAGCCGACATCCATGTCATTACCGGATCCGTGGAGATCAGCCCGGGCATAGGTCTTGCAGACGGTATCTTTGATATCGTATCTTCTGGTTCAACACTCATCAGCAATAATCTCCGCGAAGTGGAAGTGGTGATGAAGAGTGAAGCTCTGCTCATCGGCAACTGGAATATGGACGAGGACAAGCATGCTGTCCTTAACGAGATGTTGTTCCGTTTTGAGGCAGTGCGTTCTGCACAGGACAAGAAATATGTCATGATGAATGCACCGAAAGACAAGGTGGACGCCATCACAGAGGTTCTACCAGGCATCAAGAGCCCTACAATTATACCATTGGCAGACCCGGCATGGTGCTCTATCCATACAGTCCTTGACGAGAAGCGTTTCTGGGAGATTATCAATAAGTTGAAAGAACTTGGTGCCCAGGGTATTCTGGTAACGCCAATCGAGAAGATGATACTTTGATTATAGAATATGAACATTATAAAATATCCTGAAAGAAATTCTTGGAGCGACATCGTCAGACGCCCTCATCTTGACGTCAGCCAGCTTAATGCCACCGTCAATGGTGTTCTGAATGATGTCCGTGAGAACGGTGATGCGGCAGTAAAGAAATACGAGGAGAAATTCGACCATGTAAGTCTCACCTCTCTGGAGGTTTCAGAGGAGGAGAAGGCTGAGGCAAGAGAGAAGGTTTCCAAAGACCTGTACGACGCACTTGTACTGGCCCACGACAACATTGCCAAGTTCCATGAGTCGCAGAAGTTTACGGGACATAAGATCATCACCGCCAACGGTGTTACCTGCTGGCAGAAAAGTGTGCCAATCCAGAAGGTGGGACTATACATCCCCGGAGGAACGGCACCTCTGTTCTCCACCGTTCTGATGCTTGCCACCCCGGCTAAGATTGCAGGATGTCCGGAGATAGTACTCTGCTCGCCTCCAGGTCGCGACGGGAAGCTCAACCCAGCAATACTTGTCGCCGCGGAGATAGCAGGCGTACACAAAATCTTCAAGGCTGGTGGCGTTCAGGCTATCGGTGCCATGGCTTACGGTACAGAGTCGGTGCCTAAGGTTTATAAGATTTTCGGTCCGGGCAATCAGTATGTCATGGCGGCCAAGCAGCAGGTCAGTCTTCACGATGTAGCCATTGACATGCCGGCAGGTCCTTCCGAGGTGTGCGTCATAGCCGACAAGGACAGTAATGTGCAGTTTGTTGCTGCCGATCTGCTGAGCCAGGCTGAGCACGGAACAGACTCACAGGTTCTGCTGATATCGACATCGGAGGAAACACTCGATGCAGTAGCTGAGGAGATAAAGATCCAGCTGGAACGTCTTCCGAGAAAAGAAATAGCCGCCAAATCGCTGGAAAACTCCAACCTTGTATTAGTCCACGACACTGACGAGGCAATAGAGCTCAGCAACAGCTATGCACCGGAGCACCTCATACTGGCTACTGCCGACTATGAGGAACTCTCCGAAAAGGTGGTGAATGCTGGCAGCGTGTTCCTCGGGAAATATGCTTGTGAGAGTGCCGGCGACTATGCCAGCGGCACAAACCACACACTGCCCACGCACCGCTACGCGTTGGCATACAACGGTGTGAACCTCGACAGCTATAACCGAAAGATAACCTTCCAGCATCTTACCGATGATGGCATACGCAGCATCGGTAATGCCGTGGTTGTCATGGCAGAGAACGAGCAGCTCGAAGGACACGCTAACGCTATGCGTCTGCGTATAGAAGAAGTAAACAAATAACCAATAATGAAAGCATTTCTCTCTGCCTGTTTTTAGGATTAGGCGGAGAGAATGCTTCACCCTTCTTTCCTTTATCTTGAATAAGGAGGGAAGGTATTTTCACGTAAAGTTTATGAAGCAACTACAGGACTTGGTCAGACCGAACATCTGGGCTTTGGCCCCATACAGTTCGGCAAGGAACGAGTATGCCGGTCATACCGCTCACGTCTTTCTTGACGCCAACGAGAATCCATACAACAAGCCATACAACCGTTATCCCGATCCATTGCAGGAGGAGCTGAAGAAGAAGATATCGAAGGTAAAAGGTGTAGCACCGGAGAAGATATTCCTCGGCAATGGCAGCGACGAGGCTATTGACCTATGCTATAGGGTGTTCTGTGAGCCTAAGAAAGATAATGTAGTTGCTATTGAGCCTACCTACGGCATGTACAAGGTCTGCGCCGACATCAATGATGTGGAATACAGACCGGTACTTCTTGACGAAAACTACCAGATGTCGGCAGAGAAGCTCTTAGCTGTTTGTGACGAGAATACGAAACTTATCTGGATTTGCTCGCCGAACAATCCATCGGGAAATAACATGAATCCGGATGAGGTTGCAAAAGTTCTGAACGGTTTCGATGGTATTGTTGTCGTCGATGAGGCTTATTCCGACTTCTCTAAGGTACGTACTTTCCGGCAGAACTTGGACGACTACCCTAATCTCATCGTCCTGAACACATTCAGCAAGGCCTGGGGATGCGCTGCCATACGACTCGGAATGGCTTTTGCACAGAAAGAGATTATCGACATTTTTAACAAGGTGAAATATCCCTACAACATCAATGCTCTCACACAGAAAAAGGCCTCCGAGATACTTGACGACATCCAGGATGTTAGAGAATGGCTGCGTCTGCTGCTGCAGGAACGAGGACCTATGATGAAAGCATTCGGAGAGCTGCCTATATGCAAAGAGATTTACCCTACTGATGCCAACTTCTTCCTGGCCAGAATGACGGATGCGCAAGCCATTTATGACTATCTTGTTAAGAAAGGGATAATAGTAAGAAACCGCACCAGGATACAGCTCTGCAAGAACTGCCTCCGGGTAACCATAGGAACGAAAAGCGAGAATGCGGAACTTATCGGCGCTTTAAGACAATATAAATAATGTGTGATTTCTGCTGACGGTCAAGTGAGGCGGGACTCTTTTACCGCTACTCACTTTCTGCCGCAGAGATATATCTTACGGGTATAGTAGAAGTCTGCAATAATAAGAACAACTATCAACGCATAGAACACCACCATGTTCAATCCGACATATTGTGCTACGGCCATATCGACATAGAACAGTATCAGCATGACAAGGAAATTGGTCCAGGCAAGCATCAAATCAACATAAGGACGCGCCGAAGGCTCATGCTTTACTTTGAATGGAAGGTTCACAACATGGTGTTTCTCACTCACCACCATAAGTATATAAACCAACAACGAGATGCCTGCCAAGAGCAGTATAAGCCATGTCTCGCCATAAGCATCCATCTGCCCTACTGTTGTCCAATGCTTTGGGATTGCCACCTTATCAGTAGTGAAATAGAACAGACAGCACACAACTATGTTGGCCAAAACCAACAGAAAAGAGAATATGTCTAATATTTTTTTCATAAGTTTGTCTTTATTTTTGTGCAAAGATAGCAAAAAACAACAAAAAAGCTATATCTTTGCAAAGAAAATAGCCTCGACCCAATGATTTACATATTGTATAGAAAGGCCGACGAAAAACAATTAAACAAAGACAAACTTACACCAGATGCTTAAAAGAACACTTATCCTACTATTAATCGCAGCAGTATGCATTCCTTCCCTGCCACAGATGATGATATCTCACCCATGGAAAGGACGCAGGGTAGCATACTTCGGAGACTCCATCACCGATCCTAAGAACACAGGCTCCAAAAAGAAGTACTGGAACTTCCTACAGGAATGGCTCGGCATAACCCCATACGTCTATGGCGTTAGCGGCAGACAGTGGAACGACATACCCAAGCAGGCTGATAAGCTTCAAAAGGAACACGGCGATGACTTCGATGCAATAATGATTTTCATTGGCACCAACGACTTCAACGCTGCTGTGCCGGTAGGACAATGGTATACCGAAAGCGACGAACAGGTGCTGGCGGCAGTACACGAGCCAAAAGCGATAGTAACAAGGAAGAAGCGCTCTTTCATCTATACGGACAGCACTTTCTGCGGACGCATCAATAAGGCAATGGCATTGCTGAAGAAGCGCTGGCCTACAAAACAGATAGTCCTGCTCACTCCTATACACCGTGCTTACTTCTATGGTGGCGAAAAGAATATCCAGCCAACAGAGGAATACCAGAACAAGATAGGAGAATACTTTGACACGTATGTTGAGAAGGTCAAAGAAGCCGGTAACATTTGGGCCGTGCCTGTGATTGATGTCAATGCTACAAGTGGACTGTTTCCACTGTTTGATGAGTCAGCAGTCAACTATCACAATCCGGATACAGACCGTCTGCACCCTAACGATCAAGGACACGAGCGTCTGGCACGCACTCTTGAATATCAACTGTCGGCACTGCCATGTGTGTTCTAGACAGAGGAATACAACCACAATATTATTCTAAACGTAAACTTAAAACAAGAATTAAGAATTATAAAGAAATACAACGCATAAGAAACTTGTCTGTTCGACTGAAAAGGCGTAATTTTGCACCCGATTAACAATGGAAGATATCAGATGAAGAAAATACTTGTCATAGTCTTGTCCATAATGACCATTTCACCGGCTTTCGCCCAGAGAACGCTTTCTTTGCAGGACTGCAGGCAGTTGGCACTGGAGAACAACAAGCAGATAATGATTTCGAGACTTCAGGCCGACATGGCACAGAACATCCATAAGGCAGCGAAGACGAAATACCTGCCACACGTGGACGGTGCAGGAGGCTATCAGCATTTCACAAAAGAAATATCTCTGCTGAACAGCGAACAGAAGACAGCCTTCAACAATATAGGGACGACGGCGACAGGCTCATTGACTGACCAGGTGAGCAATGTCATCAGCGGTCTTGTCAGTCAAGGATTACTCTCTCAAGAGGCCGCGCAACAGCTGGCACAACAAGTTTCGGGTGTGGCCGGCACAGCAGCAACAGCAGGCAATAACATCGGCCGGTCCTTTACCGATGCCTTCCGCACAAACACAAAGAATGTCTATGCCGGAAGTATTATGGTAACACAGCCTGTCTATATGGGCGGTGCCATCACGGCGGCAAATCGCATGGCACAAATCGGCGAGGATATGGCAGCCAATGATATTGAAGCTCGCCGACAGAATGTGCTCTACACCGTTGACAATGCATATTGGCTTGTTGTTTCCCTGCATAACAAGAAGAGAACGGCAGAGAAATATCTCAGTCTCACCAAGAAACTTGACGATGACGTGAGCAAGATGCTCCGAGAAGGTGTGGCAACAAGGTCCGACAAACTGAAGGTGGATGTAGGTGTCAACACCACAGAGATGACCATCAGCCAATTGGAAAGCGGTATCAGTGTAGCCAAGATGGCACTGTGCGAGCTCTGCGGTCTGCCAATAAAAAGCGACATCAACCTTGTCGATGAGGGCAGCCGGGGAATTGTCACAGGATATGACATCACCACTGCAAGCGACACAGCCTACTACGCGAGGCCGGAACTCAGCATGCTGCAGAACACGATAGATATGAGCAAGCAGGCGACGAAACTTGTCCGTTCGCTATATCTGCCACACGTAGGACTGACTGGCGGTTTCACAGAGATGAACCCTAATGTGTTCAACGGATTCCGCGACCGTTTCTCAGGAGTATGGAACATTGGCGTTGTGGTCCACATCCCCATATGGAACTGGGGAGAAGGCAAATATAAAGTGCGGGCATCAAGGAATGCCACAAGCATTGCCGAGCTGCAGCTTGCCGATGCCAGGAACAAAATACGCCTCCAGGTGGAACAAACCCAATTCCAAATGCATGACGCAGAGACCCGTCTCGCCACTGCAAAGAAGAACATGGCCAGTGCTGAAGAGAATCTCAGATGCGCCAATATAGGCTTCAAGGAAGGTGTCATGACGGTTACCGACGTGATGAATGCACAAACAGCATGGCAGACAGCCGAAAGTCAGAAGACCGACGCTGAGATTGCCGTTAAGATTGCCCAGGTTGCTTATCAGAAGGCAATAGGAAGATTCTAACGTCATCACTGCCATATTCACTCCAAAAGGTATAAGAAAAGGATATGAGTTAATGGCTCTTGCTCCAGACAGAGGACTAAAGATTGATAACTTTTTTATTAAATAAGAATATAAAGATAACGAGATGAGTGCAAAGACTCAACATAACAACATTTTACTGGCTGTAGCTGGCTTTACATTAGTAGTAGTGATAGTAGCAGTCATCGGTTTCTTCACCTTAGACCGCACCCCAGAAACCATTCAGGGAGAGATGGAGGCTGATGAATACAGGGTGTCATCGAAACTCCCTGGTAGAGTAGTCAGTATCCGTGTGAGAGAAGGAGACTATGTCCACGTGGGCGACACGCTAGCGATACTCGAAGCACCGGAGGTCAACGCACAAGAGAAGGTGGCGCAGGCTACAGCAAGCGCCAGCAGTGCTCTCAGCGACCTCACTGACGCGCCAACACGTAAGGAAGCTGTTGAGGCGGCATATCAGGTCTACCAGCAAGCTCTGGCCAGCCAGGATATCGCCGGTAAGACATTCAGCAGAATGGACCGTCTTTATAATGAGGGGGTTGTCTCAGCTCAGAAGCGAGATGAGGCTAAGGCTGCATTCGATGTGGCAAAAGGCGCCACAGCTACAGCAAAGGCTAATTGGGAGATTGCTAAGGAAGGTAGCCGAGAGGAATCTAAACGTGCTGCAAAGAAACAGGCCGAGGCTGCAAAGCAAGCTGTCGGTGTGGTATCATCACTGATGAAAGAGATGGTCCAGGTAGCGACACAAGAGGGTGTAGTAACTGATATTTATCCTAAGGTCGGCGAGTTGGTTGGCATGGGTTCCCCTATTATGAGCATATCCATGGTCTCTAATATGTGGGGGACGTTCAATGTCCGCGAGGATCAGCTCAACGGAAAGAAAGTAGGCGATGTATTCGAGGTGTTTATCCCGGCATTCAACAAGAATGCTAAAATGAGAATCTATGATATCAAGGACGAAGGCACCTACGCCGTATGGAAGGCTACAAAGACAACAGGACAGTACGACCTGAAGACATTCGAGGTTCGTGCGCGTCCTCTTCAAAAGATTGACGGTCTGAAACCGGGAATGTCACTGATAGTAAAAGAATAGATTTTATTATTCCTTTGCATTGTCATAAGATAAGGGAAGGCATTATTGTATATGAAAATTAATAAGATGGTAAAGAGCTCTGGAACAGGAAGGAAGGGGTCTGTATTTAACAGACTTCTGACAGTGCTTCTCGACATCTTGCGAATAGCCCGCAGGGAATGCAGCATATTGGCACACAACCCAATATACTTTTTCTCTATGATTGTAGGTCCGGTGCTTGTAACGGCATTCTTCACATCACTTATGGACGACGGACAGCCCACCGACATGCCATGTGGAATAGTAGACCTTGACAACACATCTACTACAAGGGCCATGATTCGGCGCCTCGATGCTTTTGAGTCTACAAAGGTGACAGGCTATTACAATAATGTCAATGAGGCGCGCCGGGCCATCCAGCAAGGCGACATCTATGCGTTTCTTTACATACCAAGAGGTACGACCGACAAGCTTCTCTCCAACCGTCAGCCAAAAGTTTCATTCTATTACAGCGGTGTGGTAATGGTCGCGGGCAGCATGATGTTCAAGGACCTCACAACAGTTACCACTCTTGCCTCTGCCGCCGTAGGAGCCACGAAGCTCTCAGCCTTGGGCAAGTCGCCTATAGAAATAGAGCGGTTTCTGCAACCGGTATCAGTAAATCTGCACATGATAGGCAATCCCTGGATGAACTATAATGTCTATCTTTCCACTGTCATGATACCTGGTATACTGTTCCTCTTCATGTTTCTTATCACGGCTTACAGCATAGGTACAGAACTGAAGTTCAACAGAGCAAAGGAATGGCTGGCAATGGCCAACAACAATATCTATGTTGCAATAACCGGTAAGATACTGCCGCAATTCCTGATATTCTTTACCATGATGATGTGCTATTCATGGTTTATCTATGGGTATATGGGATTTCCACATCCCGGCGGCACTGGGAAGATAGTGCTTCTCGCATTACTCACCGTACTCTCCTCGGAAGGCTTCGGCATTTTCGCCTTCGGACTGATGCCCAGTCTCCGCATGTCGATGAGTATCTGTTCCCTCTGGGCTGTGGTGGGCTTTTCTGCAGCAGGAGCTACATATCCTGTTTTCGCCATGGACTCCATGATTGAGGCTGTGGCCCAGCTCATCCCACTCCGACATTATTATATGATTTATCAGCTCTGCATCTTCAATGGCTATCCGCTGATAGATGCATGGTATAACGTTGTAGTTCTGATAGCCTTCGCCTGTCTTCCACTGCTGACACTTTGGAACACCAAGAAGGCAATGCTCAACTACGTTTATATCCCATAACGGCATAAAGGACATGAAAGGACTCTTTTCGCAAATATACCAGGGCATCAACGACATGTGCTATATATGGTGGCTGGAGATGAAAAACACCTTCAAAGACGAGGGTGTGCTGATATTCTTCATCCTCGTGCCGTTGGGCTATCCCCTACTCTACTCATGGATATACAACAACGAAGTAGTCAGGGAAGTGCCCGTAGCTATTGTTGACATGAGCCACAGCAATGCCAGTCGGAAGTTTATCAACATGTTTGACGCTTCCCCAGACACACATGCCGCCTACTACTGCAACAATCTTCAAGAAGCCAAGGACCTCGTAGGGAAACAGCAGGTACATGGCACTCTTTACTTTCCTCCCGACTTCGAGAAACAGTTAGGTCGGGGAGAGAAAGCCATCGTCGATGTCTACTGCGACATGAGCCTTATGCTCACCTACAAAGCCATCTACCAGTCGGCACAGGCTGTAGCCCTGGACATGAGTTCTGAGATACAGAAGCCAAAGTCGGGAAGCATCACTATAAGGGATGAAGAGATAAGCACCAATCCCATCGACGTGGAACGGGTAGAGATATTCAATTCTACCGGAGGATATGGCAATGCCCTTCTGCCATGCGTTCTCATACTTATTCTCCAGCAGACTCTGTTACTTGGAATAGGGCTCTCAGCTGGTACAGCACGCGAGAACAACCGTTATAAGGACCTCGTTCCAATAAGCAAACACTATAACGGCATATTCCGCATAGTACTGGGGAAGTCCATGTGCTACTTCATGATATACTGTGTCATGGGAGCCTACATAACGCTGTGCGTACCACGGTTCTTTCACTATACCTCACTGGTCCATGCCGGAGACCTCATCGGGCTGATGATACCTTACACCTTGTCATGCATCTTCTTCGGCATGATGCTCTCTTGCCTTGTGCGCTATCGTGAGAACGTTCTCCTTCTTGTCGTCTTCACCTCGGTACCGTTCCTCTTTATGAGTGGTATCTCATGGCCACAAAGCAACATCCCCGGATTTTGGAAAGGAGTAAGCTGTCTCATACCATCAACATTTGGAATAAGAGGATTTATGAAAATAAGCAGCATGGGCGGCACCTTGCAGGACATGGAAACTGAATACCAGGCGTTATGGATACAGACTCTGGTCTACTTCTTCTGCACCTGTTTAGTCTATCGTGCTCAGATAATAGCATCACGCAAGCACGCCATAGCAAGACTTGAAATGTTGAAGAAGAAACTGGAAACAGAATAAGAGCCTCGTTGTCCTTAACGACATCCTTTTAATCCAGATAATATTCTTTATAGGGAGAAACAAAAGCCCACTTGAAGAAGTCCTAATCACCATTTGGATTTATAGCGAATTTATAAAGACAAATAAGAATGAATTGGGAATGTCTTCTTCAAGTGGAATGATTTTAAAGTCTATTTCGACTTAACTGATATTAAAGGTTTATTCGAGTGGACTGGCTTAGGAAAAACATTTAGTGTTCATTGTTGACCTGAACGATCTTTGTTTTACCTTTTTCCTTATTCCTACGGTTGACTACCGTCACCACGGACTGTGCGAGGCTGATAAACGCTTGTCCAGTGATACTGTCCGGTTTTGTTGCAGCAGGTGCTCCATCGTCGCCACTCTCACAGATGCTCTGAACCAAAGGTATCTGCGCAAGAAGAGGAAGGTCCATTTCCTTAGCCAGTTCCTTGCATCCCTCCTTACCAAAAATATAATATCTATTGTTTGGCAACTCAGCCGGAGTGAAGTAAGCCATATTCTCAACAAGACCAAGTATAGGCACATTGACCTTGTCGTTGGTATACATATCTATTCCTTTACGGGCATCGGCAAGAGCAACTTTCTGAGGCGTGCTTACTATGACGGCACCGGTAATGGCGATGGTCTGAAGGAGTGTGAGATGGATATCGCTGGTCCCAGGAGGAGTGTCAAGGATGAAATAGTCAAGGTCGCCCCAATCGGCGTCGCCAATGAGTTGTTTCAATGCTGATGTAGCCATACCACCGCGCCACAGTGTCGCGGTATCGGGGTTTACGAAAAAGCCTATCGACAGGAGTTTCACTCCGTATTTCTCAATAGGCTCTATCAGCTGGCGTCCGTCCTTCTCTACTGCATAGGGACGGGCATCCTCAACACCAAACATTTTTGGCATTGACGGTCCGAAGATATCTGTATCAAGTAGTCCCACCTTGTAGCCGAGTTTTGCCAAGGCAATGGCAAGGTTCGCTGAGACTGTCGACTTACCCACTCCACCTTTGCCGGAGCTCACCGCAATAATGTTCTTGACTCCGGGTAACATCTTACCGACTTCTGGCCTCGGAGCACTCTTGAACTCAGGCGTTATCGTTACCTGCACATCCTTTGAGATAGAATAATGTATCTGCGCCTCAGCAGATTTGATTGTCGACTTAATGAATGGGTCTGTGTTTCGTGGGAATATAAGCGAGAAGCTTACCGTCATCCCATCGATACGGATATTGTCGGCCACCATACCACTCTCCACAAGATTCTTCTTTGTACCAGGATAGACAACCTGACTGAGAGCATCCATTATAAGTTTTGGATATAAAGTCATATTTGTTTCTTTAAAGTTATCAGTTGTTGAATTATTAAGATTCCGGGATTTATGTCCCTTAAACTTGTTTATTATATTCCTAACAAAATCCATGCACTTTACTCAATAGACATACAAAGGTAACATAATATACCGGATTGGCAAAGGGAATATGACAAAAATTGACTGACATCAACTGACTTGACTTTAGACAACAAAATAAAGTCATTCATGATTAACATATGGAAAAACTTGTCAACATCATTGAATGGCACTAATTTTGCACTCGAAAAAGTAAAGATGCTCACCCAAAGGAATCAATCCGAAGGATGTGCGGACAAACAAAACAAACGAATTAGAAATTAGTACGGAGGTAGAACTTATGGAAATCTTTGAGATTGCAGGTCTGGCAACAATAATCTTTGGGGTTATAACAACTGCCGGATTGTTTGTATCCACCAGAAAAGACTGATAAGAGAAAGACGAAATTTGAGAGATATATAATTAGAGAGAGTAATTTCAGGTTACATGTTGATAAAGCCCTGCTATCCAAAAGATAGCAGGGCTTTGTTGTTTTATTACTTATCAGGTTTCAGCTGAACCATTATCAGACAAACAAGCTGGGTTAACCCTTATCAGGCATGTCGAGCCAGTTCTTCACGATAACTTTTCCGTCGGGAGTGAGCACGCTCTCCGGGTGGAACTGTATACCGAAGATGTTGTACTTCTTATGACGCAGAGCCATAATCTGTCCTTCATCACTTTCTGCGGTAATCTCAAGGCAGTCAGGAAAGTTCTCATGCGACACCACCCATGAGTGATAACGTCCCACTTCCACACGCTTTGGCAGTCCGGCGAACAACACATCATCTTGCTTTAGAGTCACAGGAGTAGCGACACCATGATACACCTCAGAAAGGTTTTCCAACTTAGCGCCGAAAACCTCACCTATAGCCTGGTGACCAAGACAAACGCCAAGCATCGGTTTTCTACCGGCATAGGTCTTGATAACGTCCAACAGCGAGCCAGCCTCGGAAGGTATTCCCGGTCCAGGACTAAGAATAATCTTGTTATATGGTTCCAGCTCTGCAAGTTGGAACTGGTCATTTCGCTTCACATCAACCTCCGCACCCAACTCCTTTACCAAGTGTACGAGGTTATATGTAAACGAGTCATAATTGTCAATAACAACTATCTTCTTCATATCTTCTCAGCTATTTTTATTGCTTTGACGAGAGCTCCAAGCTTGTTGTTACTCTCTTCCAATTCATATTGGTCATTACTCTTCGCCACTACACCGGAACCGGCTTGAAACCACAGTTCATTGTTGCGACTAATAAACGTACGGATAACGATAGCCTGATTCAGATCACCATTCAATCCGATAAATCCGATACATCCGCCATAGGCTCCGCGGTTATGTGGTTCCAGCTCGGAGATAATCTGCATAGCACGAACCTTAGGAGCTCCCGACAATGTTCCAGCAGGGAAGGTGTCGATAAACTCACGAATATGGTCAGCACCCTCGTTGAGTTCACCGCTCACACGGCTTACAAGGTGGATGACATGGCTGTAGAACTGCATATCCTTATAAAAGTCCACCTTTACATTATGACAGTTTCGACTAAGGTCGTTACGTGCCAAGTCGACAAGCATCACGTGCTCAGCATTCTCCTTCGGGTCATTACGCAGGAACTCGGCATTCTTCCGGTCCTGTTCAGTGTCGCCAGTACGTTTTGTTGTACCAGCAATAGGGTCTATAAAAGCCTTGTTACCAACGATACGGTTGTGGGTTTCAGGGCTGGAACCGAAGATGCGGAAGCCACCGAAATCGAAATAGAAAAGATATGGGCTGGGATTCACAGAGCGCAGAGCACGATAGAGCTTGAAGTCATCCCCCTCATATTTCTGGACGAAACGACGCGAGATTACTATCTGGAAGACGTCGCCACGGAGACAGTGCTGCACACATCGCCGTATATTAGCCTTATGCTCCTCATCGGTAAGTGTCGACGTAGCCTCACCCACAGGGCGGAAGCCATAAGGCTTGACATTTGTGCGATGCACCGCCTTCTCAAGAGTATCTATATCTTCCTCATCACCAAGAGTAACAAACTCCATAGTATTATTAAAATGATCGAAGACGATGATATTCTTATACATTATATATAATATATCAGGAGCATCGTTCTTAGCCATCATCGTGTCCTTCACAGGTATATCCTCGAAATAGCGCACCGCATTAAATCCCGTAAAACCATACACGCCGAAATATTCCGAGCCCCTTCCCTCGACGCTAAAATGTCTCAGAAAATCATTTATAGCGTCTGCTACCTGTTCCTTGGCGCGTCCCTTTACCGACGCGTCGATGTTCTGTCGGCTCTCTGTCCCATCAGGATAAAGGGTTGTAATTACTCCATGAGCCACGGCAACACGGGCGATAGGATGTATACCTATAAAACTGCGTGAATTGTCATGTCCATGATAATCGGAGCTTTCCATAAGGATACTCTGCGGATAGATGTCGCGCAAGCACATATACGCTCCTACAGGCGTAAATAGGTCGGCAAGTATCTTTCTGGATTTTGTCTGATAGTTAAAAGTTGCCATATTCCTTTGCCATTTTTTTGTTCTTCAGATAAGTTTCCACGTCTTTGTCGCCACGACCGCTGACGGTGAGCACAACGACGTCGGAAGGCTTGAAGGTAAGTTTCTTTAGTGCTGCAACAGCATGTGCGCTTTCTATAGCCGGGACAATGCCCTCCATTCTCGTAAGCTCATAGCCCGCATAGATAGCCTCATCATCATTGACCGCAAGAACCTTCTCCCTGCCTTTTGCTGCGAGATCAGCATGCATAGGGCCGATACCCGGATAGTCCAGTCCTGCAGAGATGGTGAAGGCTTCCTTTATCTGTCCGTCATCAGTCTGCATAACGAGTGAACGCGCTCCATGGATGATACCCTCTGTACCACAATGAATCGTGGCAGCGGTATATTCGGTGTCAATACCGTGTCCTCCTGCCTCAGCCAAGACAATCTTCACACGGTCATCGTCAATATAATGATATATGGTACCTGCAGCATTAGACCCCCCACCAACACAAGCAATGAGATAATCGGGATAGTCGCGTCCTATCTTCTCCTTCAACTGCCATTTTATCTCTTTGGAGATGACGCTCTGCATCTTCGCCACGATATCAGGATAAGGATGCGGTCCCATGGTTGAGCCCACCATATAATAAGTGTCGCGGGGATGGCAGCACCAGTCGCGAATAGCTTCTGAGCAAGCGTCGCTAAGCGTCATATTACCTGTTGTCACCGGATGGACCTTTGCTCCAAGCATCCGCATACGCTCTACATTGGTATGTTGTCGCTCCACGTCGGTCTTTCCCATGAATATCTCACATTCAAGATTCATAAGAGCACACACCGTGGCGGTGGCCACACCATGCTGTCCTGCTCCTGTCTCCGCTATGATACGGGTCTTGCCCATCTTCTTTGCCAAGAGGACCTGACCGATGCAGTTGTTTATCTTGTGTGCTCCAGTATGGTTGAGGTCCTCGCGTTTGAGATAGAGCTGACAACCATACTTCTCACTCATACGCTTAGCATAATATAATGGCGACGGACGTCCTACGTAGTCCTTTAGCAAAGCATAGTACTCGTCTTGAAATTCCTTACTTTCGATAATCGGCTTATAGGCATCCTGTAAGTCGTGAACTACCTTATATAATATCTCCGGGACATAAGCTCCGCCGTAGCGTCCGAAGAATCCTTTCTCGTCTACTCCGTATTTCATATCACTAACTTATGATTATTATTTCTTAAGTGCCTCAAACAATTTGTCCAAAGCCTTATCAGGGTCCTTGGTCTCATAGAGAAGCGTTACAAATTTAGAACCGATAATAGCACCTGCCGCATTAGCCTGCGCCGACTCCAATGTCTGTTTGTTTGAAATGCCGAAACCAATCATACGCGGATTGCTGAGATTCATGGCATTTATCTTGTTGAAGTAAGCTATCTTAGCGTCATTAAAGCTCTGCTGAGCTCCTGTGATGGCAGCCGACGACACCATATATATGAAACCGTCGGTATGGTCGTCGATGAAGCGGATGCGGTCCTCACTGGTCTCCGGCGTTATCATCATGATAACCCTTATGTCATATTTATCGGCTACAGGCTTCACGTCGTTGATATAATCCTCAAAGGGCAGATCGGGGATTATAGTTCCACTCACTCCCGCATCTGCGCAGGCCTTGAAATAGTTCTCTATTCCGAAGTGCATGACAGGGTTTAGATAACCCATCAACACTAAAGGTATTTTGACCTCGTCCTTAATAGCCTTCAGCTGTGAGAGAAGCAAGCTGAGGGTCATACCGTTCTTTAGAGCCACAGAGCCTGCGCTCTGTATTACGGGGCCGTCGGCAAGAGGGTCGCTGAACGGCATACCGACTTCCACCATCGCTATGCCCTTGCGTTCCATTGCCTTGATGACCTCACCAGTACCGTCAAGTGTCGGACAACCGGCGCAGAAGTAGAGCGACAACAGCTTACGATCGCCGCGGTTCCTGAATAACTCATTAATCTTATTCATATCTTATAATAAATCTTTTTTCTTAATTCTATGTATGTGTCTTAAAAACGACCTTGCTTTAATTTCTTTAGTTGGAAACTAATTCCTTACCTTCGAAATGAAATTCCGAAGGCTTTCCACATCTTTCAGTGCCGGTTCTTTCTCAAACTTTGAGTTGAGATCTATTCCTATACACCTCGGATGATTAAAGTCGCGGACGCGCTCCGCATCATCGGGGCCAATTCCGCCACTGAGCAGGAACGGTGTAAGGCCGTCATAAGCTTGAAGGACCGACCAGTCGAACTTCTCTCCGCTTCCACCCTTAAGAGGTGTCTTGGTGTCGAAGAGGAAATAGTCAACATGTCCCTCATAATCCTTACATCTCTTTACATCCTCCTCCGACTTCACGCTGATGGCCTTCATTATCTTTATCCCCTTGCGAATATCCGGGTCAATGGTTCTGCGAAGATTGTCAATCATCACAGGACTCTCAGAGCCATGCAACTGTATTATGTCAAGATGATAGTTAAACACCCGGGTAACGATATTCTGCGGCATATCGTCGACGAACACCCCGACCCTGCTGAGTCCACCTTCCGTTCCCCTCCCATCGGTATTTTCTTTGAGAGATGAATAATCCGGGATAATACCAGCATTGGAACTTATCTGCCTCACATACCGCGGGCTCTTAGGATAGAAAATAAATCCCATCCAATTGATGTCAAGATTTGAAACGGCATTGATATTCTCTGCCTCACGCATCCCGCATACCTTTATTATCATGTCCTTGTTCATTACTGTCTCAGATAAGGATTTGTTTTCAAGTTAGCTAAAGTGTTCAGCACAAGGCCGAGATAAATTCGGCAAGGGCCTTACCGGGGTCTTCCTCTTTCATAAACCTCTCACCCATAAGAAAGCCGTTGAAACCTGCTCCACGCAACTCTTTCACCGTTGAGGGATTGGAGATACCGCTTTCGCTGACCTTCACAGCATCCTTCGGCAGCTTCTCCGCAAGACGGAAAGAGTTCTCCACATCAGTAATAAACGTACCGAGGTTCCTGTTGTTGATGCCGCACATATCAGGCTCCAGCTCGGCATAGTCCAGTTCCTTCTCTGAATGCATCTCCAAGAGAACTTCAAGACCAAGCTGATGGGCCGTATCCAGCAGGTGCCTGCACTCCTCAAGGCTGAGGTCGGCGGCAATGAGCAGCACCGCTGACGCCCCGCAATGGCGGGCCTGAAGCAGCTGATAGTCATCGATTATAAAGTTCTTGTAGAGTATAGGAATAGTGACACCCGTTGCCCTGGCATCCTGAATAAACTCATCATAACCGCCAAAATACATCTCATCAGTGAGGATACTCAACGCCGTGGCACCGTTATCCTGATACTTCTTGGGCACCTCCGAGGCCTTGGCATCCTTATGTATCCACCCCTTCGACGGACTCTTACGCTTGAACTCACTGATAATACCAGTGTCGCTGTCGCGCAGGGCCTTGCTCATCGAGGCCACGGGCTTCTCAAGCATAGGCTCTGTAAGCTCATAAAGCCTCCGGAAGCTGAGCAATGACTTCCACTCCTCCACTTCCTGACGCTTATGTGCAACAATCTCTTCTAATATATCCATATAATAGACTTCAAAAAACTTATGGCCAGACTTATGTTTAAAACCCAACAGAACTGTTCCCTTTAGGAATTAAGTTCTACAAACTTCTTGAATGTCGACAATGCCTTTCCACTGTCGATACTCTCACGTGCTATCTCTATGCACTCACCGATATCCTTCTTTCCCTTCTCAAGGACCTGGATACCGAAGGCTGCATTGGCAAGAACAATGTTCTTCTGAGCAGGAAGAGCCTTGTTGGCAAGGACATTGTCAAAGATTTCCTTTGCTTCCTCCTCCGTGGCACCGCCGACGACCTCCTCAGGCTTGGCATTGGCAAAGCCGAGGTCAGACGGTTTGAACACCTTCTCATAGTTGTTTGTGGTAACCTTAAAGTCGCTGGTAAGGGAAATCTCATCATATCCATCAATGCTGTTCACGATGCCATAATCGATGCCGAGGCGCTGATAAACCTGGTTATAAAGACGCATCTGGTCGAGGGTAGCAGTACCAAGCAACTGACACTGCGGCTTGGACGGATTGATTATAGGACCGAGAAGATTGAAGAATGTCGGGAACGGAAGAGCCTTACGGATAGGACCTACAAACTTCATGGCCTTGGCGAAGAGCTGAGCGTGCAGATAAACAATGCCGCACTCATCAAGACAACGGTTCAGCTTGTCGATATCGTCGGTGAACTTTACACCGTGGTTGGCAATGACATTCGACGCACCGCTGACAGATGTTGCCGCATAGTTGCCGTGTTTAGCCACTTTGTAACCGGCACCTGCTATAACGAAGCAGGACGTGGTGGAAATATTGAACGTATTCTTACGGTCACCGCCTGTGCCAACGACATCAATATATCTCTCCGCCTTCAACGGCACGGGCACTCCCGTAGCAAGTATTCCATCCCGGAAGCCGAGGAGCTCGTCAACGGTGATGCCGCGCATCTGTATCGCGGTAAGCAGAGCGGATATCTCCGCGTCGTTCAGCTCTCCCTTCGTGATGCCGATAAGTATTTCTTTTGTCTGCTCACGGGTGAGCTCTTCATGGTTCAGCAACTGATTGAAAATTCCCTTTACATCCATAATCTTTATATTTTTTGTTTTTTATGTCTTGTTAAATATTCGCCTTAGTTTCGGTTCTACAACATCAGATAAAGAAAAAGGGCCCGTCGTGAATCCGACAAGCCCTTTACTTTCCTTCGTTATCTATTAGAAATAACCACACGGCTCCGTAACTCACGACTTTTTAAATCCCGAGCGACGCCACCACCATGCTGTGTTATTCTTAACTGTCATATTTCCTATTTATTTTTATTGTTGATGCAAAGTTACGCATTTCCCATTCAATCTCCAAACTTTTTCAATAAAAATTACGACAAAACGTAATATTTCCTTCAAAAAGTAACCTCAATTCCGCAACCTTACTAATAGTCTCAGGGCATTGCGGTCAAAACCGCCCAGAATGCGATTTCTCTTGTTCAAACTGGCTTTTTGCCATGTCCTAACAGATATGATCGTATAACACCCCC
>Ga0256406_1002887_pt1 | contig 22925 bp, 21 predicted proteins | sample RumenRJG_03DNA_FD_185986 | JGI IMG/M metagenome (GOLD analysis project Ga0256406, IMG submission 185986) | Bovine rumen microbial communities from Lethbridge, Alberta, Canada - RJG_03 | ecosystem: Host-associated > Mammals > Digestive system > Stomach > Rumen | place: Canada: Alberta | collected... | reverse complement strand
AAATCGTCGTAAATGCGTCTGACGATAACGGCCTGAGCTTCGTCAATGATCAGGTGGCCATCTTCGTCCTTCGTATAGCCCAGAAAGCGATTGTGGTTGACCTGCACCTTGCCTTGTTCGTTTCGGAACTTAATGCCGATCCTGACGTTCTGGGAAAGGGACTCTGATTCCTGCTGGGCCAATGCCGCCATAATGGTGAGTAGGACCTCTCCGGAAGCATCCAGCGTATTGATGTTTTCCTTCTCGGAGAATATCAATACCCTTGATGCGAAGGGCGAGGTTCTCATCACGATCATGGCTGCACTGGCACAGCAGGAATCGGAATCCTTATCTGCGAACGTCAGACTTGGAATACAGTTCCGCAACCAACAGGGGCAGGTGAGGGTTAACCACAACTGGTTTCTTGGATACACAAAGGGCGAGTACGGAAAGCTCGTGATCGTTCCGGAGGAGGCTGAGATCGTAAGAAGGATCTATGCTGAATACCTTGACGGGAAAAGCTTCAAGAAGATCAAGCAGGGGTTGGAAGCAGACGGCATACTCAATGGTGCAAAGCATGAGAAGTGGCACGACACCAACATCCGGCAGATCCTTACCAACGAGAAATATATCGGTGATGCACTTCTCCAGAAGACCTACACGGTCAGCGTTTTGGATAAAAAGCGTGTTCCGAATAACGGGATAGTTCCCAAGTATTATGTTGAGGGTAGCCACGATGCCATAATCGACAAGGACACTTTCTTAAGAGTCCAGGCGGAACTGGTCAGACGGTCAAGCATTAAAACAGGAGAAAAGAAGCGTAGCTACAGTTCGAAGTATGCCTTGTCAAGCAGAGTTTTCTGTGCACACTGCGGAGATATTTACCGCAGAATCGCATGGAACAATAGAGGATACAGGTCAATTGTTTGGAGATGCGTCAGCCGGGTTGAAAAGAAGAAAAGCGGAATTGACTGCCCGGCAAGGACGCTCCGGGAGGAAGACCTTCACGCTGCGGTGGTTACGGCAGTCAACGATGCGTGGTCGAGGAAGGATAACGTCCTCCCTGTCCTCAAGGAGAATATCCGGTCAGTCCTTGATGGCGATGTCGATGGAAAGGCTGCTGCTGTGGACAAGGCTATCCGTGACAAGCAGACAGAGCTTCTCGAAGCCGGGAATGAACAGAATCTGTTCGACGAGATCGGAGATGCAATCATGAACCTCCGGGAAGAACGCCAGAGCATTCTTACAGAGGCGGCTTTAAAGCACGACCTTCAAGACCGCATCGAAGACCTGATTGCATTCCTGGACGAACAGACTGAAGCGATAACCGAGTACAGTGAGCCTTTGGCACGAAGGCTTATCGAGAAGGTGACGGTTTACGATAAGAAGTTGGTGGTTGAGTTCAAGTCTGGCTTGCAGATTGATGTCGAAGCATAAGTAGATTATCGGATACCCGTGGTTCCTTTGGTGGGAGCTGCGGGTTATTTTTTTGAAAAATTTATTCCCAACTTTATTCCCAATGTGTTATAATGATTTTGGTTGGGAATAAAGTTGGGAATAAACAGGATGGAAGAAAATGGATGTAAAAACAATTGTACCTGAATTATGTGCTTATAATGATGAACAGGAGTGGTTCGAGTTTAAGGTTAACTGGTTTGAACCAGTAGCGTTGGGAGAATACATTTCTGCATTGTCTAATGCTGCGGCATATCACCATCGGAAATATGCCTTTTTTGTATGGGGAGTAAATAACGATACTCATGAAATAGAAGGAACAGACTTCAACCAATACTGCGAATACAAAAAAGAACCTTATCAAAACTATCTTGCGAGAAATCTGTCGCCAAGTATCAACTTCTCATTTGATGAAGATGAAATCGGCGGAAAGAGAGTGGTTCTTCTGACTATTCCGGCAGCTACAGAATTGCCGACAGCATTTAATGATAGCAGGTATATAAGAATTGGCTCGTCAAAGTGTAATCTCAAAGATTATCCGAAGCGTGAAGTTGAACTATTTAAAATCCTCGATAGTCGAGTTGAAACAATCGAGACAAAGCCTGCGAAATATCAAGACCTTTCATTTTCAAAACTGTTCGGATTTTACGGTTCCAGGGGGATTGTTCTGAATGAGAAAACATTTGTCAAAAATCTTGGCCTGAAAAATGAGAATGGCGAATTCAACATGATGGCGCAGCTCCTTTCTGATGATTCTCACATTCCGCTTCGTGTGTCGATATTTGAAGGTAAAACAAAAGGCTCAAATCTTTTTTCTGTTCGTGAATTTGGAAATAACTGTCTATTGTACACACTTGATGAACTACTCAGATATGGTGATGTCCTTAATCTTATCCAAGCCGATGAGAGAGAACGAGTTGTAGAAAGAAAGGATGTGCCGCTTTTTGATAATAAGGCATTTCGGGAAGCTGTTATAAATGCGGTTCTCCACAATCAATGGGTTAGTGGAAAGGAACCTATGATATCGGTCTTTTCTGATAGGATAGAGATTCTATCCAGAGGAACGATACCTCCGGCACAGACGATAGAAGGCTTTTATCTAGGTGAGTCCGTTCCGGTTAATGAGAAGCTTTCGGAGATTTTTCTGCAATTACATATAAGTGAGAAATCCGGACGTGGTGTTCCGAAAATTACAGAAGTATATGGAAAAGATGCCTTTACATTTAGAGAGAATTCTATAGTTGTGACCATTCCATTTACGCGCATTAGTGAACAACAGGTTGGGAATAAAGTTGGGAATGAAGTTGGGAATAAAAAACCGCTTAATTCCAGAAGAAAGAAAATCATAGCGGAGATGCGAGACAATCCTAATGTTACTACTGCAGAACTACATACAATGTTGGGAATAAGTGAAACTGCTGTGGAAAACAATATAACGTTCTTGAAGGATAATGGATATATAGAACGTGTAGGTGCAAAGAAAAACGGTTACTGGAAAGTGCTGTAAATATATTCCTGAAGGATGTTTTGCTTATGTAAGGACGTTTAATGAGCATTTACTGATGCAAGGAGACCAGCAGAATGTTGATATTCATAGATAGTAATATTCTTTGTTCCAATTATCGAATGAAAGGGCCATCATTTGAGGTGGTGCAGAGAGTTGGCACGATTGTATTAGGACAAATTGTAGTTGATGAGGTTTGTAATAAATTTAAAGAAAATCTTGTAGAGCAGGTGACGAAGGTAAATAACGCGCATCGAGATTTAAACAAAATGCTACCTGATCCTCCAGTTTCTTTGGATGAAACAGATGTAGAAAAAAATGCAATGAGTATAAAGACTTTTTGGAAATGTTCATCATTGAGAGCGGTATGACTGTCTCTGAAGATTTTCCGGATATTAGGCATGAGATTGTTGTGAAAAGAGCCTTGCAACGGAAAAAACCGTTTAAAGCAGACGGGAGCACAGGATACAGGGATTATCTCGTTTGGCAAACATGTTTAGAGGTTGCACGAAGGTATGCCAATGAAGAAATCCATTTTATCACCGAAAATACGCGGGACTTCGCGGATCAAAATGATAGAGATAAACTACATCCGGATCTGCTGGCAGATCTAACGGAAATGAAAATTCCAGAATCACGATTCTTTTATTGGAACAGTCTGAGGAACTTCATTGACAAATATGCGAAACAGAAACTCGATATAATAGAAGCTCATGAAGCTCTTGTAGATGAAATTGAAAAGAACGAAATTGGATTCCTTGTACCGGTGAGGGATTTTGTGAGTTCAAAAGTGATAGGTTGCAGTCTAACAGGATTTGATGTCTTAGTTCCCGGGGGAAGTGAAGTGCTTAAGGAGCTTTCATCTGATGTTGAACCACAAATAGAAGACATATCTGAACTAGACGATGACAGATTATTGCTTGGAATAACTATGGATTGTATCGGCGTGGTCACATCTGTGATAAACCGTTCCGATATAAAAGAGATTGAAGAATACGAGATGGATGTAGAAGTTGTAGATAAAAATGGGGATATATGCAACCTTGAGACCACATTGGGATTACAGGTGCAATTAAGGGCTGTTTTCAGCAAAAGCAATAAAGTAATTACATCTATTGAGGTCGATGATATAGATGACTACAACTGCCCTTATTGCCCGTATTAAAGCGTTGATATGTTCCCGACAACAGGCGTTCTGTAGATATGTTTCCGCATACGGACGGAATTTTGGATAAGTTTCCGCATACGGGTGACATCCATACTGCTGTCTCGGGGCATGTGGAGATGGTAGCTTTGCTAACAAGAACAGAATAAAATAAAGCTGAAAAAGCCCGTATTGAAGGATCACTCATCTGGCAGTTTATCCAGATCTCGCTTGGAATATAAAATTCGGCGCACTTGTATGCGTTACTTTTCTTGTCGTTGGGATGCGGCTCCGTCATTCTTTTTCGTTGTCAGGGATTTCCATAGTTCTTTCATTTCGGGAATGCCCAGGTGGATTGTGAATGTCATTGTTACGGCTTCCTCGCTTAAGTCTCGGAGAGGGCGAAAAAGTAGTTGTGGCTGTGAGATAGATGTTAGAAAAAGCTCACGCTGCCATCAACGGCGGCGAGGAGCTTGGTTGGTTGCCTCACAGAACAGAAGATATCCCACTGTAAAAGAGTTTCCCAGAGAGATCAATCAGATCCTCCAGTGGGAGGCTTTTATTGGAATGGCAGAAAGAATGGGTGTGTTTCACTCATAAATTTAATAGTGGCTCCTCCGTCTGGACGGAATCTGTGAGATTTTGTATACTGGAGCCAGCATGGAGAAAGAAAAAGACAAAAATACAGATTTATACGATTCAGAGGATAGAAATGCCGGGGAGGTATCCGGTGCCGCTTTTCTGTCTTCTGTCATCCGGACATGGAAGAACGGCCGCTCAAGAGGACTGATTGGTATGGATGGCATGTGCGGCAGCGGGAAGACCACGCTGGCGGATCGGCTGGGGCAGATTCTGCAGATTCCTGTTTTTCATATGGATGACTACTATCTGCCTTTCCAGGAGAGAGCAGCGGACTGGAAAAATGTCTGCGCAGGGAACATGGATCTTTCCCGCCTGGAGAGGGAAGTGCTGCTGCCGCTGTCACGCGGACAGGCGGTGAGGACTTTCCGCTACAACTGCCGGAAAGATAAAATGACAGAGGACAACAGGGAAGCGGCCGCGTTTGCCATTGTGGAGGGAACGTACAGCCTGCATCCCCGGATCAGATCTTACTTTGGACTGACAGTTTTTCTTTCTGTTACGGATCTGCTGCAGAAGAGCCGTCTGGAGGCCAGAGAGGGGACAAATTACCGGAACTTTCTGAACCTGTGGATACCGATGGAAAAACATTATTTTCAGAAACTGAATCCGGAAGAAAATGCGGATTTCAGAATAGAACTGGATGCGGAAGGGAGGATAATTCGCTGTGAAGAAACAGGGAAACGCAGAATCATCACATGAAAAAACAAACAAAATGGTGCGGGCTTCTGTTTTTCTGGCACTGGGACTTATTCTGCCCTTTGCGACCGGCCAGATTCCCCAGGTGGGGAAAATGCTTCTGCCGATGCATATCCCGGTGCTGCTCTGCGGACTGGTCTGCGGAAGCGGTTACGGACTTCTGGTCGGTCTCATCTGTCCGCTGCTCCGGTCTGTTCTTTTCGGAATGCCGGCTCTGTTTCCCAATGCTGTCGCTATGGCATTCGAACTGGGAACCTACGGATTTGTTTCTGGCTTTCTGTACAGCCATTCCCGCTGGCAGTGTGTGGCGGCGGTGGAAAAATGTCTGATTGCTGCCATGCTGGCAGGCAGAGCCGTCTGGGGTATCGTCATGTTTGCACTGATGACGGCTGTCGGGAGTGAATTTTCGTTCAGCCTGTTTCTGGCCGGAGCCTTTGGAAACGCAGTGCCGGGGATTATTCTGCAGCTGATTCTGATCCCTGTCTGCATGCTTGCCCTGCACAAGGCAGGGCTGGTTCCTTTCCGGCATTCCGACACGGCAAAAATCAAGTGCAGTTAGTCCTCTATTTCAATATCTCCGGACTGCGTTCTGATTTTCAGAACTTTTGAGCCGCTGCCGATGGTGATCTGGTTTTCGGCTCCGTCCGTCGTGCTGTATGTGGTGTCTCCGATGGTGATATCACCGGATGTGGTCGAGGGAGATATGGTGTAGTTTTTTATGCTGTCATCCAAATCGACAATAAGATCTCCGTTTTCACTGCTCAGGTCGGACTGTTCGAAGCTGACGTCTTCCATGCCGATATTTCCGTTGTCCGCAGAGGCTTTCAGGACGGAACCATGGCATTTTTCCAGCGAGAGATCTCCGTTTTCACTTGTCAGTGCCAGATTTTTCACTGTGATGGTATCGTTTGGTTCGATACAAATATCACCATTGACGGTGTCCAGCGAAACGTCCTGCAGCGATTTCAGGTCGGACGGGAAAGTAATCGTCAGTATTCCCCCGGTTCTGCCGGAACTGTTTTTGCTGTCGCTGACAGTCAGGGTGCCGTCCACGGTCTCTGCGGTGGGAGCAGTGTTTTTCGGACCGGTGTAGGTCATTTTATATTCTGTCCCTGTTTCAAGCTCAATGTCGTCATTCTGCAGATGGATCTGGATTCCGGTGAAGGAGTCCAGCTTTTTTGTTGTCTGCAAGTTGTTGTTGTCCGGAAAGTAAAAGGAAAAATTTCCGTCCGAATGTACAAAAACAGGTTTTCCAACATGCCACAGTGTTCCCAGTATGATGGCGGCCGCAGTGGCCGATGACAGCAGGATCAGGTAGATGTTTCGTTTCTTCATGATCTATCATCCTCTTTTCTTATTCCGAAAATGGCTTTTATCAGGGAGTCGGCGACGGCGGCCAACGGCCAGATAATCCAGGTGATGTACCAGGCAAAGGTCAGAAAACTCCAGATCAGGTATGCACATGTTACGGTCGGCCAGAAAACGGACATGATGACGCGCACGGTTTTGTTTTCATAGCGGACCTCGCCGGCGTTCTGACTGTAATAATTAGAGGAATACGGGCTGCTGTTCAGGTTCAGAAGAGTACGGCAGCCGTCCTCATGGGAAGAACTGACGGTCAGAATCAGAACGCCCAGCCCTACCATAAAAAGAAGAATGTCAACGCCCAGTCCCGCAGAAACACCCTGATCATTCAGCATAGTCAGGACAATTAGAGGAATGTAGCAGGTGCAGAAAAGCAGTATGGCAATCGTCCGCTGCAGAATGGACGTTTCGTGAGCGCTGCGTCTCAGATCATTAATCATCCCGGCAGTGCCGTAATCAATGCTGCAGGGCTCCTTTTTCAGAAAGTCCCATTTGTTCATCTGCAGGCTGCTGTAGGTATGAAATGCCACGCAGGCCGCGATGGAGACAAACAGAAAAATCAGTCCGCCTGCTATGGATTTCTGTGAGGTGTTTTCCAGTGTGCTGGCCAGAATGACTCCGCAGGAACAGATGATGGCAAAAAATGTTCCCAGCCCGTGAAACAGGGCATAATGCGCTTTATCATCAAGATAGCTCTGTGCTTCCTGAAGCGTGAGCTGACGTCCGGCGGCGGTATTTCCGGGTTCTTTGTTCAGGATGCCGCTGATACCGAGAACCTCGCCAAGCTCATCCAGGTTTCCAAATTCCGATATCACCTGTGCGACGGCTTCATTTTCCGATTTTCCTTCGCCGATCAGCTCGGTATATTTGTCTTCCATCATCTGCCCCAGCTCGCATTTGGCCTTAATGACGTCCGGCGTATTCGGCAGCTTTGCAAACATCGATTCCAGATAACTGCGTATGGTATTCATGGATTCTCCTCCCTGATAAATTTCTCTACAACGGTTTTCGTCAGGTTCCATTCTTCGCATTTTTCGCGATAGTAGCGGCGTCCGGCTTCGGTGATCCGGTAATAGGTGCGCCGCTTGCCGTTTTTTGCAAATCCCGGAAATGACTCGATGCACCCTGTTTTTTCCAGGCGGGTGAATGCCGAGTAGAGGGTGGTTTCCTTTATGTTATAGGCATCTTCCGTCATCAGACGGATCCTTCTGGATATTTCATATCCGTAAGACGGACTGTCCAGCAGCAGGCACAGGATGATTGTGTCATTGCATCCGCGGATGACATCACTGCTGATCCCCATGGCATCTCCTTTCTGTCAGGCCTGAAACAATCGTCTGTCGTACTACGACAAACATATTACGACAGACGTAGTATATCTGACAAACTGAATGTACTACGACAGACGAGGTATGTCAAGGGGAAAAAGTGGAGAACAGTATCAATATTTCATGCCATGCTCCTGCAGAAAACAAAAAAAGGCCGGAGGCGTTTTGCGGGGGAGCGGACAGAACACAGACGGAACAGAAAGTGATTCGGCAAAATGGTTATATTCAGGTATAAAAACAGGATTGCATTACACATATTGACGAAAATATACTTAAATTCTATAATAAAACATTATTACGGTATGAAAGAATACCGGAATTTGTATAGGTTCTGCATGTCGCGCTGTATCGTTTCCGCCTGTGCTGCTCCAGTTTCTGCGCACTGCGAGGCAGCAACACGTGGCAGCGTCCACGGCGCCCGGTGTCGGACCTGTACCATAAAAACTTCAGAAAAGAGAGGGAAAGATGGAAAACAAAAAAGAAGAATTTAAACCATTTATTTCGGCGGATAAAAATCTTCCGGAACTCACAGCAACATCTATTATTCTGGGTATTATCCTGGCGATTGTGTTTGGCGCGGCGAACGCTTATCTTGGACTTCGCGTGGGGCTGACAATTTCCGCATCCATACCGGCGGCCGTTATTTCTATGGGAATCTGCCGCGGACTGCTGCGCAGGGATAATATTCTGGAAAACAATATGGTGCAGACAATCGGGTCGGCGGGAGAATCTCTGGCGGCCGGAGCGATCTTCACCATGCCGGCGCTCTTTATGTGGGCAAAGGAAGGCGCCATGGACGTTCCCACGGTTTCTACCATCGCCATCATCGCCATGCTCGGCGGTACGCTGGGTGTTCTTTTTATGATCCCGCTGCGCAATGCCCTGATTGTAGAGGAGCACGGAACTCTTCCCTATCCGGAAGGAACGGCTTGTTCCGAGGTTCTTCTGGCAGGAGAAGAGGGAGGCGCCAGCGCGAAGGGCGTGTTCACCGGACTGGGTATTGCGGCGGTATACAAATTTATCGCAGACGGGCTGAAACTCTTCCCGTCCGAAATTGCCTATGATTTCAAAAACTACAAGGGCGCAGGCTGCGGGATGGATGTACTGCCGTCGCTGGTCGGCGTCGGCTATATCTGCGGACCGAAAATTTCCGCCTATATGTTTGGCGGCGGTATTATGGCCTGGTTTGTGCTGATGCCGCTGATTTTTGTATTTGGTTCGGCACTTCCGGATGCGGTTTATCCGGCATCCAAGACCATTGCGGAACTCGGAACCACCGGAATCTGGAGCAGCTATATCCGCTATATCGGAGCAGGAGCGGTTGCCTGCGGAGGACTGATCTCTCTGGTCAAGTCGTTTCCTATGATTATCCGTGCCTTCCGTAAATCCATGGCCAGCCTGAAAAACAAACAGACGGTTTACACAAGGACAACCAAAGACCTGCCGATGAACTTTGTGCTGATTCTGTCGGTGGTGATCATTCTGCTGCTCTGGCTGATTCCGGCTGTTCCGGTAAGTCTGCTGGGCGCAATTCTGATTGTTATATTCGGCTTCTTCTTTGTCACGGTGTCAGCCCGGATGGTGGGAATTGTCGGAAGCTCCAATAACCCGGTTTCCGGTATGACAATCGCCACTCTTCTTATCACCACTATTGTGCTGAAAGTAACCGGAAATATCGGAACCGGCGGTATGATCGCGGCGATTTCCATCGGATCGGTCATCTGTATTGCGGCTGCTATCGCCGGAGATGTTTCACAGGATCTGAAGACCGGCTATATTGTCGGAGCGACTCCCTGGAAGCAGCAGGTTGGAGAGATTTTTGGCGTCCTTGCGTCCGCCATTGCCATCGGTTTTGTTATGTATCTTCTGGATGCCGGGTACGGCTTTGGGTCACAGGAACTTCCTGCTCCCCAGGCAGGCATGATGAAGATGATTGTGGAAGGGGTTATGAACGGAAACCTGCCCTGGTCGCTGGTTTTTGTCGGGGTATTTATCGCTCTGATTGCAGAGATGTTCGGTATTCCGGTTCTTCCCTTTGCTGTTGGTATGTATCTGCCGATCTTCTCTACTTCGGGCATTATGGTCGGTGGAGTGATCCGCCTGATTGTGGATAAAAAGAAAGAGGATGCAGAAAAGAAGAAAGCAAAGACAAATCGTGGTATACTGTTTGCGTCCGGTATGATTGCCGGAGAGGGACTGGTTGGAGTCCTGCTTGCGGTATTTGCGTTTGCCGGAATTGATATCGCGCTTCCGGCTGGACTGAATCAGGTTGGGTCTGTGCTGTTTTTTGCGGCGCTGATTGCCCTGTTTGTCATGGCCATTAACCGTAAGCCTGAAAAAGCGGAAAAGTAAGGGTATAATAACAGCCCTTTAAGGAGCGGCAGGAATGGCAAAAAAGCAAAAGGAGAATTTTCTGGATTATATTCCCCGGCCGAACCGGCTTTTTGAGACCTCTGTCAATAAAGCCGGGCACGTGGAAATTCTGACGGAGCATCGCGGCTTTTACCATGCGATTGCGCAGAAAATCTTCAAAAAACCGCGGTTTTCCCATATTGAGCTGGATGATTTCGGGACATTTGTCTGGAATCAGATGGACGGAGAGAGGGATATTTACCAGATTGGAGCAAATGTAAGGGAACATTTTGGAGAGAAGGCAGAGCCGCTGTATGAGCGGCTCTCCAAATTTATCAGGATTCTGCATGATCAGCATTATATTGTATATGAGAACAAGCTGACCGGAAAAAGCAGAGAAGCAGAACAGGAAAGGCAGCAAAATGAGAGTACTGGAAAAGCTTGAACCGAAGAGTGTGTTTTATTTCTTTGAGGAGCTGACGAAAATTCCGCGCCCGTCCTATCATGAGAAGGCGGTCAGTGATTATCTCGTTCAGTTCGCAAAGGATCGCGATCTGGAGGTGCACCAGGATGCCCTGTATAATGTAATCATTATCAAGGAGGCATCGGAAGGATACGAGGATGCGGAGCCGATCATTCTTCAGGGGCACATGGATATGGTGTGCGAAAAGAATCCGGGCGTTGCCAAAGATATGGAGAAAGAAGGCCTGGATCTGGAGATTGACGGAGATTATATCCGCGCAAAGGGAACCACCCTGGGCGGGGACGACGGGATCGCCGTTGCCTACGCGCTTGCTCTTCTGGATTCCAGGACCCTCCGGCATCCGCGGCTGGAGTTTGTCTGTACAGTCTCAGAGGAGGTCGGTATGGACGGGGCGCATGCGATTGACCTGTCCCCTCTGAAGGGGCATCTTCTGCTGAATATGGATTCGGAGGAGGAAGGCGTCGTTCTTGCCGGTTGTGCCGGCGGGGGAACCGCGGCAGTCACGCTTCCGGCAGAAAGAGAGAAATCAGACTGGAGCCGTATGCATGTACATATCCATGGACTGCAGGGCGGTCATTCCGGAAGTGAGATCAACAAGGGGCGTGCCAGCTCCGCGGAGCTGACCGGGCGTGTCCTGCGGGGACTCTCTGCGGTATCAGATCTTCGTGTGATCGCCTGCGTAAACGGAACGAAGGATAATGCGATTTCCCGCGAGGGACGGATTCTTCTGGCGGCTCGCGATAAGGCAGCGGCGGAGAAAAAACTGCAGGAAATCGAAGCTGCGGTTTGCGGGGAATACCATGTGGCGGATCCCGGAATCCGGATTACATCCGAAGACGTGTCTGCTTATCCGGCAGATGCAGACGGGCTGGACCCGCTTACAGAGGAAAGCAGCAAGGCTGTTATTTCACTTTTTACAGAACTTCCTCAGGGAATCCAGCGCATGGATGACAATATCCCCGGAATGGTGGAGACATCGTTAAACTGGGGTGTGGCGACGCTGGACAGGGAAAAACTGGAAATGCGGGCCGCGGTCCGCAGCTCTGTCGGGACGGCAAAGGAAGCGCTTTTTGAGAAGCTTCGCTGGATCGCGGAGAGCCTGGGTGCGTCCATGAAGATCACAGGGGAATATCCCGCCTGGGAATGGGTGGAGAAGTCTGTTCTGAGGGACAAAATGGCAGAGATCTACAAAGAGATGTTCGGGAAGAAACTGGTCATCCAGACGATCCACGCAGGTGTGGAATGCGGGCTGCTCTCGGAAAAGATTCCGGGAATGGACGCTATATCCATGGGACCGAACATCCTTGACATCCACACACCAAAGGAGCATCTGTCGATTTCCTCGGTGCAGAGAATGTGGGACTTCATTGTCCGGATTATAGAAACCAGGTAAACGATTGCAAATCAGGACTGTTTTTTCAGACAGCATGTTTTCTTCCAGACTTTCCGGATGTGGATAAAACAGAGGGCGGTCTGGAGAAAAGCAGGTGAAAGCGTTTGCAATGTCAATCCGGTGCCGGAGGAAAACAAATGGGTATTGACTGGCAACTGCTGATCAGAACCGCGGTGATTCTGGGAACTACTTTTTTAACGGTGTATTTTGTCCGCCGTTTTTTCAGAGGGCTGAATAAGCGGACACAGAAGCAGAGCCTTTATAATAAATTCTTTCAGAGCATTCTCACGGCGGGCATAACTATTATTGGCGTTTATTCCGCGCTTGGTTCCTTTGAAATTGCCAAGGAAATCAGTACTACCGTTCTGCAGAGCAGCGCACTACTGATCGCGGTTGCTACCTTTGCGGCGCAGCAGACACTGGGAAATGTTATTTCCGGTTTCTCGCTTTCTTCCTCCAAGCCATGCGATATCGGGCAGAAAATCCAGATTAAAAACGGGGGAACAGTCATTGCAGAGGGAATTGTCCGTGATATGACCGTAAGGCACGTGGTGATTGAGCAGGCCGACGGGCAGACCTGTATCATACCAAACAGTGTTGTGGACAGTTCTGTCATCATCAATATGAGCAATCCAGATACTGTTGCCACCTTTGTCCAGGTAGAGGTAGACTATGCGACGGATATTGAAAAGGCAAGAAAAATCATCACGGAGATTCTGAAGACGGAGCCGCTGGTTGTGGAGGCGGAAAAAACAACCGTCCTGGTCAGCGCTCTGACGGCAAACGGCATGCTGCTGAAATTTGCTGTGTACACCAGGGATATTATGGAAAGCTACCTTGCCTGCAGTAATGTGCGGCAGAGAATTGTCAGTGAATTTGACAAGGCGGAGATCCTGATCCCGTACAATACCGTGACCATTGACGCGCAGGATGCCATCGTGCAGTCTACGCAGATGCAGATGGCCATGAATGAAGCGCAGGAGCAGAAAGCGCCGCCGGAAAATCCCGTGGAGGGATTTGAGAAGGACCACTACCTGGCCAGACCGGAAGAGAAGCCGGAGCCGGGTAAGGAAGCACAATAGCTGAGGATGAAATCTCGGATATTCCGGATTATTGGCATGGATCACCATGGATGCGCCCATACAGTCAGAACCCCGGGAAGTTTCAGATGTTATTCACGTATTCGTTCAGATCTGACTGAACGAAATCGCGTATCTGATCAATAATTTCAGCGGCCTTTCCTGCTGGAATGCCATTTTGCAAGGCAATCTCAAGAAGTTCCTTTTTTCCGGGATTTCTTCCGTTGTAGTTTACAGATGTTGTGTGCTCGTTATAGGCGGTTGTGCTAAAAGTCAGATCATATGCCGGCGCTAATTTCCATATGCCTGTCTGTTTGTCGTACATAAACGAAAAGTTTTTTGAATGGTCATCCTGGTTGTGGCCGAAAACATTGAAGCAGGCAAGACGAAACATTTGCAGAATTTGTTTTTCGTTATGGCAGGTCAGGATATCAGTCATCCGCAGCAGGGAACTGTAATCAAGAGACGGCTGGTCAAACGCCAGTTCAAGAAGCCCTTTCACTGTTACAACGTGTTCTTTTAATCCGCCCGTTCGATCAAAGCGTTCGCTTCCGAAATACCCCTTACATATATGGGAGGGGAACAGGCGGGTGCGGCTCATCGGAATGCCGCATTTTACGGCACATTGAGCGTACCGGTACTCCATCAGACCGCTGTTCTGGATGTCATGGCGGGTTTGAAATTTTATCATCCATTCCTTCCCGCCTACGGGGAGATAGATTTTAGGTCTTGTTCCCCCGGTGCTTCCTCCAAGACGGAATAATGTGTCAAGATTCTTTGCATCCTCAGACTTCAGAACGCGGCTGCATTGTTCCTGAATGTCATCCAGTGACAGGGATGTTCCGATTTCTTCTTCAAAATGTTCCGAGGGGCGATACTCCAGGTCTCCGATGCCGTTTTCCCCTACAATCGCAAGCCGGTCCAGGACATTTAGACTGCCGGGATGAATTCCTCTTTTTCCGAGAGCACGATCAACCAGCAGCCGGCCCCAGGCATCCGGCAGGGAATCCTCGAATACACCGAAGAGCCCGCTGCAGTTCATGTTTCCGGGAATATACACTTTTCCATCAAGCGGAAGCGAAAAAGGGGAGAGGGAGAATCCGTTTTTAAGCCACCCGGAACTATATTGGAACGCAGCACGATGGTCAGGCGTCATGGCCAGAACACCAACTTTGAGCCCGTCAATAAATACGTCCAGTTTTTTCGTATTTTTCATAGTCCTTTACTACCTCATCAATGGAAGAATATGCCTTTCGGGCAAAGAGATTGTCGATTTCCTCTGCCATATCCAGAGCTGCAGCGATTTTGGTCAGCCCGGATAGAGAAATTTCACCCGTCTGTTCAAACTTTTTATATGTTCCGTACGGAACATTGCATTTGGAGGCAAACTGAATCTGGGTATAACCTCGTTTCTTACGCTGATATCGGACGCGTTTCGCCAGGTCTTTATCAACTTCATCTATCGTTTTTAACAGCATGAAAGCCTCCTGATTGATTAAATAATAGCAATATCCTCCATACTACCAATGAAATTGATATTATTATAGCATATATGAAAAACAGTGGTACACGAAAAAATCTGGTTGACATCTGAAAAACGGTATAATATACTAGGTTGTGCGTCAGGCGCAGGGGTTATGCGAACCTGTGCTGTCTACCCTTTTTCCGGGGTGTGGCTCAGTTTGGCTAGAGCGCCTGGTTTGGGACCAGGAGGCCGCAAGTTCGAATCTTGTCACCCCGATGTCTGCAGGTGTAGTTCAATGGTAGAACACCAGCCTTCCAAGCTGGATACGTGGGTTCGATTCCCATCACCTGCTCTTACATGCCGGTGGCATGTACGTGTTTGTAGCTCAGCTGGATAGAGCAACGGCCTTCTAAGCCGTGGGTCGGGGGTTCGAATCCCTTCAAGCACGCGGACAGCATACAGGCTGTTTCTTTAATTTTATACTTATGGTGGATGTAGCGTAGTTGGTTAACGCGCCAGATTGTGGCTCTGGAGATCGGGGGTTCGAGTCCCTTCATCCACCCTGCCGTGATGGCGAAAGGAGATAGTGGGCTATCGCCAAGCGGTAAGGCACAGCACTTTGACTGCTGCATGCGCTGGTTCGAATCCGGCTAGCCCAGTTCTGGAGCATTAGCTCAGGTGGTAGAGCACTTGACTTTTAATCAAGTTGTCCGGGGTTCGAGTCCCCGATGCTTCAGTCTTTTTTTGTCCGCGGTTATGGCGGAATTGGCAGACGCGACGGGTTTAGGTCCCGTTTCCAGCGATGGAGTGCAGGTTCAAGTCCTGTTAACCGCATATAGATTTATACCATACCGTCCGGTTTTGTCAGGCGGTTTTTTCATGCCCGGAAACCGCGTGATATCGCGGAGCTTTTTCGGTATTTACATTTTCACCTGGAATTTGTATACTGAAAACATGTCAGGACGCAATCTGACGTATGAACAGCCAATTTTAAGATCATAGCATGATAGGATGAATTGGAAACCCGGCCGACAGTTCTGGCGGCTCTGCATATTCGCAAAATTCTCAGAATATTTCCCAATTTATTATTCCAGGCTCCTGTTCGTGAGAGGAGCTTTTCCTATTTTACACAGAGGTATAAGATGAATTTAGATATTATGAAGGAACGCTACGAGTCACTTCCGGTTGTGGAACTCCGCGCGGTGGCCAAGGCAAGAGGAATGAAAGGAATTTCCGCGCTCAGAAAAGAGGACCTGATTATTCGTATGCTGGAAGAGGATAAGAAGGAAGAGAATCAGAAAGTGCAGGAAAAAACGGAGACTGCTGCTTCACATAACGGCGCAGAAGATAAACCGGAAGAGAGGCCGGAAGATAACCGGGAAAAGCAGGAAGTAAAGAGAACTGCGAAGAGAAAAGTAAGGAGAGCGGAGAAGGTAGTAATAACAGAAGCAGGGACCAAAACAGAAAACGCGGCAAATGAGGTGCTTCCGGAGAAAAACGTACAGGAAAACGCGGCGAAAGAGGTAATTCCGGAGAGAATCGCACAGGAGAGTGCAGAGAAAGAAGGTGTTCCGGAGAAAGCTGTCCAGGAGAAGATGAAACGGGGCGGCAGAACAAGAAACGGAAGAAAGCGGGCGGCGGAAACCGGCGCTCCCGAAGGAGATGCTGGAAAGCCGGAAGCCGGGTCGGAGCAGTCTGCTGCTGCGGTTACTGCGGAAAAGACGGCTGCCAGAAAAAACGAGAACGGAAGAACCCGGCGCGGCAGCTGGCAGAAGGAGAATGCAGAGAACAGAAGGAATGAGAATCCGAGAGCGGCGCACAGAGAAGAGCGGCGGTACGGACAGAACGAGGAAGACGCGGAGCCGGACTTCAAGAAGGATATCCGTGCGCTGGACAGCGGCAATGAGGCGAGCGGAATTCTGGAGGTTATGGCGGACGGATACGGCTTTATCCGTTCCGATAACTTCCTTCCGGGCGAAGACGATGTGTATGTTTCTCCGTCACAGATCCGGAAGTTTGGCCTGAAAACGGGAGATATTGTCTGCGGAAACACCCGGAATAAAAGCCAGACAGAGAAGTTTTCCGCGCTTCTGTTCGTAAAGAGCATCAACGGAATGCCTCCGTCCATGAATACACACCGCAGGAATTTCGAGGACATGACTCCGATTTTCCCGAACGAGAGAATCCATCTGGAGAGGCCGGGCGGAAGCACGGCCATGCGTATTGTGGATCTGGTCAGCCCGATCGGAAAGGGTCAGCGAGGCATGATTGTCTCCCCGCCGAAGGCAGGAAAAACCACCCTGCTCAAGGATGCGGCCAAATCCATTCTCCAGAATAATCCGGAAATGCATATCATTATTCTCCTGATCGACGAGCGGCCGGAGGAAGTGACCGACATGAAGGAGACGGTTAAGGGTCCGAATGTGGAGGTCATCTATTCTACCTTCGACGAGCTGCCGGAGCATCACAAACGTGTTTCGGAGATGGTCATCGAGAGAGCCAAGAGACTGGTGGAGCTCGGGCAGGACGTGATTATATTTATCGATTCCATCACCCGTCTGGCACGTGCTTATAACCAGGTCGTTCCGCCAAGCGGAAGGACGCTTTCCGGCGGTCTGGACCCGGCGGCGCTGCATATGCCCAAACGATTTTTCGGGGCTGCGCGCAACATCAGGGAGGGAGGAAGCCTGACCATTCTGGCAACTGCGCTGGTTGAGACTGGAAGCAAGATGGACGATGTGGTCTATGAGGAATTTAAGGGCACCGGCAACATGGAGCTGATTCTGGACAGAAAGCTTCAGGAGAGAAGGGTGTTCCCGGCTATCGATCTGGCCCGCTCCGGAACCAGAAGGGAAGATCTGCTGCTCAGTCCGGATGAGATAGCCGCCGTCACGCAGATGAGGCGCGCGCTGAACGGCATGAAAGCGGACGAGGCCGGAGAAACCATCATCAATCTGTTTGCCCACACCCGCACAAACGCAGAGCTGGTTCAGATGATACGCAGACAGCGGATATTCTGAGCGTAAAATAACATCTTGCATTTCCCATGTTGGTGTGATATTATAGTCAAGCTGTTAGAAAAAATTGAGCATTGGAAGAGGTGAGAACAGTGAAAGAGGGAATTCATCCGGAGTATTATCAGGCTACAGTGACCTGTAACTGCGGCAATACATTTACCGTAGGATCCACAAAGAAGGAGATCCATGTCGAGACTTGCTCCAAATGCCATCCGTTCTACACCGGACAGCAGAAGGCAAGCAACGCACGCGGCCGCATTGAGAAATTCAACAGAAAATACGGTCTTAATAAGTAATTTCGTTTGCCGTGGAACGAGAATGATGAACAGGAGGGTTGAGAAAGTTTTTTCTCAGCCCTTTTTGTGTATCAACAGCAAGGGATATCGCAATAGTGTTTGCAAGTCCACTCTCTTTCCATTATGATACGTATAGACTTGGCTGCGTCAGACCACCGTGCAGGAGAACCGCAGGGAAGACCACCGTGCAGAAGTACCGCAGGGAGAACCGCCGTGCAGGAGAACCGTGGAGAAGAGCACCAGGCAGGAAAGGCGGCTTAGAAGAGGCACAGACAAAAGAACAGCAGAAAGGCAGAAGGAGCTGATGAAATATTCCGGAATTGGCGGACAGGCCGTCATGGAGGGCATCATGATGCGCAACGGGGACCGGTATTCGGTCGGAGTGCGCAGGCCGGACGGAGAAATAGAAGTTAAGGTGGAGCCCTACAGAGGGGTTATGACTAATCATACACTGATGAAAATTCCGATTATCCGGGGAGTGGCCGCGTTTGTGGATTCCCTTGTCATCGGAATCCGCAGCCTGATGTATTCCGCCACTTTTTACGACGATGAGGAAGAGGAAAAAAAGAAAGCAGAATCTATGACCAGGGAGGAAAAGGAGGCGTATGACGCCAAAAAAGCCAGAGAGGATCAGGCTTTTCTGACCGGCACGCTGGTTTTTTCCATTGTGCTGGCGGTTGCCGTGTTTATGGTGCTTCCCTATTTCCTGACCACGCTGCTGGAGAGGGCGGTCAGTACCCGCTGGGTGCTGAACCTGTTTGAATCGGTGGTTCGTGTCGTTATCTTTCTGGGGTATCTGTTTCTGGTTTCCAGGGCAAAGGATATCCAGCGCACCTTTGAATACCATGGGGCGGAACACAAATGCATTAACTGCATTGAACACGGACTGGAGCTGAATGTAGAAAATGTAATGAAAAGCTCCAGAGAGCATAAGCGCTGCGGCACCAGCTTTCTGTTTTTTGTGATTATCGTCAGCGCCGTTTTTCTGATGTTTATCCAGACAGACAGCCACGTTCTGCGTATCGTATACCGGATTCTTCTGGTGCCGGTGATCGCAGGAGTTTCCTACGAGATGATCCGACTGGCGGGGAAGAGCGACAACCGTTTTGTGAATCTTCTCAGTATGCCGGGGCTGGCGCTCCAGCGGCTTACGACAAAGGAACCGGACGAGAGCGAGGCGGAGGTGGCCATTTCCGCGGTAGAGGCCGTTTTTGACTGGAAAGCCTGGCAGGCGGAAAATCTTACCTGAAACAGATGGAAGAGAGATGCCTGAAGTTATCCGTATAAATACAGCTGGCACCGCACGTTCTGCGGGGGGCAGTCCTGCTTTTACGTGTGAACGGACTGGTACAGGAAAAGGACAGAGGACAGACAGCGGGGAAGGAAAAGCCGGAAGCAGGAAAGGCAGGAGGAGAAATGCCGGACCGTAAGACGGAAATTAAAGCAGATCATAACACTGAAAATAAATCAGAAAACGGACAGTGTGCGGAAACTCCACATACCTATCAGGAGTGGCTTCATTACGGAAAAACACTGCTGCAGGAGCAGGGCGTTGCGGACGCGGAGACGGACGCGTGGCTCCTGATGGAGTACGTCAGCGCTATTACAAGAGTGTATTACGCCATGCATGGCCGTGAGAAGATGGATGAAGCGGAGGCTCAGACCTATGAAGGGCTGCTGAAAAAAAGAGCGTCCCATATCCCCGTGCAGTATATCACGGGCGAGGCCTGGTTTTACGGCTATTCCTTCCGGGTGACGCCGGACGTGCTGATTCCCAGGCTGGACACAGAGGTTCTGGTGGAGCAGGCGGAGCTGCGGATTTTGCCCGGTATGAACATCCTGGACATGTGTACGGGAAGTGGCTGCATCCTTCTGTCGATTCTGAAACGGCATTCCGTTTCCGGGGTCGGGGCGGATCTGTCGGAGCGGGCGCTGGATGTGGCGAGGAGCAACCAGAAACGCATCGGCGTACGCGGGGCGTCCTGGATCAGGAGCGACCTTTTTCAGAACATCGGCGGCACCTTCTCTATGATTGTATCGAATCCGCCGTATATCGCTTCGGCAGAAATTGAAACGCTCTCCCCGGAGGTGCGGGATTATGAACCCAGACAGGCTCTGGACGGACGGGCAGACGGACTGTATTTTGAGAAAAAAATAGCAGGCGAGGCGCGGAAACATCTGAAACCGGGCGGATGGCTTCTGCTGGAAATCGGATGTGGGCAGGGAAAAGAGATGCGGGAGTATCTGGCCGGGGCAGGCTATCAAGAGTTAGAAATTATTAAAGATCTCGGCGGTAATGACCGGGTTGCGGCAGGGAGGACAGAAAATGTTTGAAAAGCTGGAGGATGTTCAGATCCGGCTGGAAGAAATTGTACAAATGCTCGGGGATCCTGCGACGGCAGGGGGTGCCGGGAAGATGCAGAAGCTTCTGAAGGAACAGGCGGAGCTTCAGCCGGTTGCGGAGACGTATCAGAAGTGGAAGGAAAACAGGCAGACGATTGCGGAAAGCACAGAGATGCTGGAAGAAGAGGAAGACCCGGAAATGCGGGAACTTCTGAAAGAAGAGCTGAGGGAGGCAAAAGACAGGGAACCGGGGCTGGAAAAACAGCTGCAGATTCTGCTGCTGCCCAGAGATCCCAATGATGAAAAAAATGTCATTGTGGAGCTTCGGGCCGGAGCCGGAGGGGATGAAGCCGCCCTGTTTGCCTCGGAGATCTACCGCATGTACGTCCGGTATGCGGAGCGCAGAGGATGGAGGACGGATCTGGTCAGTCTGAATGAGAACGGTCTTGGCGGTTTTAAGGAATGTACCTTTAAGATCATCGGCAGGGGCGCGTACTCCCGAATGAAATACGAGAGCGGCGTGCACCGGGTGCAGCGGGTTCCGGAGACGGAGTCCGGAGGAAGAATCCACACCTCCACCATGACCGTGGCTGTTATGCCGGAGGTCACGGACGACATCGAAATTGATATTCCGGAGAAGGATGTCCGCATTGATGTGATGCGTGCTTCCGGAAACGGCGGCCAGTGCGTCAATACGACCGATTCGGCGGTCCGGCTGACCCATTATCCGACGGGTATCGTCATCTATTCACAGACGGAAAAGTCTCAGATTCAGAACAAGGCAAAGGCATGGGCGCTTCTGCGTGCCAAGCTGTATTTTATGGAAATGCAGGAGCGGCATGACAGAGAGGCACAGGAACGCAGGAGCCAGATCGGGACCGGCGACCGCTCCGAGAAAATCCGCACCTATAATTTCCCGCAGGGGAGGGTGACGGATCACCGGATTCATCTGACCCTGCATAAAATAGACAATATCATGAACGGGGATCTGGATGAGCTGATCGACGCGCTGACGGCGGCGGATCAGTCGGCAAAGCTGGCGGAGAGCGCAAAGGAAGCGTCCTGAGGCAGCGCTGACGCGGCGGCCCAGAAAATGGCATATGAGCGAAAGCGGCACGGGAGTGCCGGACGGGAATACGTGGCAGGCTCTGCGGAGCAGTTCGTCTGCGCGTCATCATACAGGGTGGCAACAGGTTCTTGGGCACCCTGTCATAATCATGGAGGAGAGAGGTATGAAAAAAACAACACTGGCCGTTATGGCAGCGGGAATCGGAAGCAGATTCGGCAAGGGAATCAAACAGCTGGAGCCGATGGGACCCGGCGGGGAGATCATCATGGATTACTCGGTTCACGATGCCATCGAGGCGGGCTTTGACCGCGTCGTGTTCATTATTAGGAAGGATCTGGAGGAGGATTTCAGAAACATCATCGGAAATCGCATGGAAAAGAAGATTGAGGTGGCCTACGCGTTCCAGGAGCTGGACGATCTTCCGCAGAATTTCACCAGACCGGCGGACCGCATAAAACCCTGGGGCACCGGTCAGGCGATTATTGCCGCCAAAAATGTGATCCATGAGCCCTTTGCCGTCATCAATGCCGATGATTACTACGGAAAGGAACCGTTTGTCCGCCTTCATGACTGGCTGGTCGGGAATCATGAGGGGGAACCGGGCGTTCAGCAGATCGCCATGGCCGGTTTTATTCTCGGAAATACCCTCAGCGACAACGGAGGAGTCACCCGCGGCGTCTGCCGCATGGACGACCAGAATCATCTGATCGGGGTGACGGAGACATCCAATATTGTGCGGACTCCGGACGGAGCGGGTGTCCAGACAGAAAACGGCCTGGAACCGATTGACGCAGCCAGCAGGGTCTCCATGAATTTCTGGGGACTGCAGCCGGAATTTATCAATCTGCTGGAGGAAGGCTTTGTGGACTTTCTGCAGAACGTAAAGGAAGGCGATATCAAGAGCGAGTTCCTGCTGCCCGTTTACATTGACCGCCTGCTGAAGGAAAACAAGGCCGTCGTCCAGGTACTGGAGACCAGCGAGACCTGGTTCGGCGTCACCTACCAACAGGATAAGGAAGCGGTGAAAAAGGCTTTTGCCGATCTTACCGAAAGGGGCGTCTACCCGAAAGATCTGTAATCGGAACCGCCGCTCTGTTTGCGGAGCACCGGGAAAACGGCGGAGCAAAGAGCGGTTTTTGGGACAAACGCGGGGGAGAGAAGACTGGCCCATCGCAGGACAGTCTGAATGCCGTTATATGCAGGCGTTTTATAAAGCTGTCATGTTATCATGTGCAGACTCTTCAGAAGGAAAAGAAAGGCTGCAGTATCATTATACGAGGAAAAATCATGGGTAAATATTTTGGAACAGATGGT
>Ga0256406_1002886_pt1 | contig 22928 bp, 10 predicted proteins | sample RumenRJG_03DNA_FD_185986 | JGI IMG/M metagenome (GOLD analysis project Ga0256406, IMG submission 185986) | Bovine rumen microbial communities from Lethbridge, Alberta, Canada - RJG_03 | ecosystem: Host-associated > Mammals > Digestive system > Stomach > Rumen | place: Canada: Alberta | collected... | reverse complement strand
ACCTGTACAAGGTTACCATCAACAGCATCAAGGGCTTTGGTACACCGGTTTACGACCCCAACCGCGTAATCGTTCCTATCGTTCCATCTAACGCCGAAACCTATCTGGCCGCCCGCATCAACGTGCTTCAGTGGCGCGTGGTGAACAGCACTGTAGACCTCGACGCTACCGAGAACAAGTAACACCGGCACGTAATTCACAGGCACATCGACTGCAATAAGTCGGCGCCTCACAACCATAACACCGCCGCTGCCTCAGGGCAGCACATCACTGCACACGGCAGGCAGCGGCGATGATTCAAAAAGCTAACAAAACATTTTTTAGATTCTTTACACAGATATGATGAATAAAAGGTTTTTACACGGGGTTTACGCTATGGCCACTTGTGCCCTCATGGCACTATGCCTGATGCTTTCGGCCTGCGGCATGATGGACTACGACCTGCCGGCTTGCACACGCCACCTGAAAGTACGCTTTGTGTACGACATGAACATGAAGTTTGCCGATGCCTTCCCACACGAGGTAAAAACCCTTACACTCTATGCTTTCGACACCAGCGGTAAACTGGTTTACCAGCACACCGCGCAGGCCGATACCATAATTGCAAAAGGTTACATGGATATAACCGACCTTGAGCCCGGGCACTACAAGCTGATGGTTTGGGCACAGGGCGAACAACGTTACGAGAACTCATACACCTTCGGTACCTGCGAAATTGGAAGCAGTAACCGCAGCAGTCTCACCGCTAAAGTAAATCGTAGCGGCAAGACCGTTGACCACGACATCACAGCCCTGTATTACGGACTGCTTGATGATGCCGACTTCTCAGACGTTCCCACCGGCGGCGAGCGCACGGTAACAGTGAAGCTCACCAAAGACACCAACCTGTTCCGCGTGGTGCTGCAAAACCTGAGCGGCAAACCCCTCGACACCGCCGATTTCAACTTCTTCATTACCGACAACAACGGCTACCTGGATGCCGACAACAACCTGCTGGCCGACGACACGCTGCGTTACAACAGCTGGTCGAAGTACAGCGGACAGGCAGGCATTGGCACCGACTCGGCTGACGTAACCACCGGCGTATCGGCAGTGGTGGCCGAGCTTACTACCAACCGCCTCGTAACCGGGCACGACATGCGCCTGCACATCACGCAGAAATCAACCGGCCGCAGCATCGTTAACATTCCGCTCATTGACTACTGTCTGCTGGTAAAGGGTCAGTACAATCAGCAGATGTCCAATCAGGAGTACCTTGACCGTCAGGACAGCTACGACCTGGTGTTCTTCATCGACGCCAGCAAGAACTGGGCACTCTCGGCCGTAATCTACATCAACTCATGGCGGGTGGTGCTGCAAAACGCCGACATTAATTAAACATTTACTTACATCGTTAATCAATCGTAATCGCAACTCATGCTACGCTGCACAACATACTTGGATATACTCTCGGTCTTGCTCATGGCTGGACTGCTGGGGTCGTGCCAGAGTGATACTGACACCGACGCCTCAGCCGGCAGTGATGATGTAAAGGTGATGTTCACCCTTACCATGGCCGACCCTGTGGCTGGCACACGTGCGGCTAACACCAGCTGGACCGACTACGACCCCAAAGACATGGGCACCACCTTCGAGAATGCCATCGATGTGAGCAAGCTCAGCGTGTATTTCTACGATGTGGATTACAACTTCGTGGCACGTGTGCACGACGTTACGCTGAGTCCCGTGAGCGGTTCGGCCAACCAGTACTATGTGCTGGGCTACATGCCCGTGAAAAACAACCAGCTGGTAAACAACAACTTCACGGGCAAAATGGCTGTGTTTGCCAACATGCAACAGCCCGACTCTACCGTGAAACTCACCTCCACTGCTGTTACCACAGCCAGCTACAACTACAGCAACACGCCCTCAGTAATGCCTATGTGGGGCATGCAGAACGTGAGCATCGACCTGAAGCCGGGCGTTCGCAACACACTGCCTGATGTTAACCTGCTGCGCTCTATGGCAAAGGTCACTGTGGAGCTTAGTTCCGAGATGCAGCAGAAGGGCTGGAGCCTCAACTCGGTGGTGCTCAACGCACACAACATGCAGGGCTACTGCATGCCCGCGGGCAACAGCATTGCCAAGGCCGGGGCCACCGAGGCACTCACCTTTGCACAGAGCTTTCACCCGCTGGCATCGGCATCGACCGATGGCATACAGTTTACCGGCAAACCGCTCTACATCCCTGAGTACGATAACACCACCACCGGCGTAACCCCCGCCACCATCACGCTTACATTAAGCAAAGGCAGTGTGACTTACAGCGACAGCTACACGCTGAAGTTCGTACAGTACGACGACAACGACCAGGCCACAACCAATGCCTACGACATTGTGCGCAACCACTGGTACCGCTTCACGGTTTACAAGCTGTCTGAACACGATATCGACGTAAAACTTCAGGTGAAACCCTGGAACGAGGTAGACCACGACCCCATTATAATGTAATAAGATGAACAAGCATCGTAATCACATATTATTCTTCTTCATAACAGCCGTGTTAACCGGTTTGCTGGCGGCCTGCTCTACCGACGATTCCACACCGGCGGGCAGCGGTCAGGACAGCTCCGACAGCGTTGCCGTGCACCTCAGCATTGGTGTGCGCCCGCAAACGGGCGGTAACGTTGCCACCCGTGCCTACACCGATGCCCATGCCGTGGATGGTGAATTGATGAAGAACTGGATTATCATTGCAGTGCAAAACGGAAAGATAGAGAAGATTATACAGAACGCTACAGCCTACAGTGCGGCCAACACCGAGCAAGACGAGGTGCTTACGCACCTGGCTGTTGGCGAAACTACCTTCTACTGTTTTGCCAACATGAGTCTGGACGACCTGGGGCTAACCACCACCTCGACTACCCTGCCCGACGGCTTCGACAGTAAAACTTTCACGGTAAATGGCAATCAGACCGCTGTGAGCGGATTTGCCAACGGCATACCCATGAGCAACAAGCAGACTGTTGACGTGGAAGCGCACACCAACGACATCACATTGCAGGTGATACGCATGGTGGCCAAAATGCAACTGAACCTGTATAACCTTACCAACAGAGATATAAAGGTAAAGAGCGTAACGCTTACCGACATCACCGCCAACGGCACCGGCAACCTTTATCTGCTGCCTAAGGTGCAGAGCAATAGCTGCGTGCCTAACCTCTCCACATCGGCCACAAAGGCTACTTACACTTACACCGTGCCCAGTGACGAGCAGACGGTGGCAGGCAACACGTCGCAAACCGTGGGCCGCACCCTCACCTTCTATGTTAACGAGAGCCTGGCCACATCGCCCCGCTACTTCGTTATATCGCTCGACACGCAAACCGACGGGTCGGTAGAAACTTCGGCCACCCACCGCTATGCGTTGCTCACCTGGCAACAGATAGCCCGCAACGACCTGCGCGTGATACCCATTAAGCTCGACGACTACCAGATTGAGTTCCGCGCCGAGCAGTTTGCGCCCATTGGTGCCATGCTGAGCATCAGCGAGAGCACCGACCTGGTGTCGCTGCAGTTCAACTGGTACGGCCAGTTCCACCTTATTCCGTGGGTAAAGCGCATCAGCACGGGCACCGAGTACACCAGCGTTAGCTACGCTGACGACTGCTGGAGTGCTGTAGACACACAGAACGCAAGCATCTTCGACACAGCGCCCGCGTGGGTGACGGGCACACAGCGTGTGGAAGGCGAAATGGGCTTCACGGCCGGAACGGCACTCTATCGCATCACAGCCAGCGTTACCCGCACCGACGGTGCCACCGAGCTACTCTCACGCACGGTGCAGTTCGTAATGCAGCCGGCTTCGCTGGGGGCCAAAGGTGCCCGCACACGTTCGGCACAGGCAGCACAGTGGATCACTGCCGAAAGTCAGTAAACTTATTCCAACCTTACAGACATCAAGAAAATACTCTATATGTTTAAGAAATACACTTTCATCACTTTATCATTGCTTCTCATCGGTATGCTGCCCCTGCATGCCGATGTTGTGTTTAAGCATTACAAGGGAGCCAGCGGCCGGCCGTTAATGGACAACGGCATGCAGCGCGTGGCCGAGTATCACTATTACTATTATGTGAGTCCCGACATGCAAACTGTTACCTCTGGCGATACTCCCAACAAAAAGACGCTGGGCACCTACAGCAGTGGCGGCAGCACCTATCTCACGCTGGAACTGCCCATGATGCACTACAGCTACTTTACCCGCACATCGACCGATCGCGGCAATGTTACCGAGCCGCTAGGCTACTACCGCTGGTACGACTACACCACCGACAAGGCTTCGGCCAATGTGGTGAAGTGGGAGATGCCCAATTACAACCTTAATGCCAGCGAACTGAAAAGCATTAACGACGAAAACGGAGCCGATGCCGGACTGTTTGCCTACAACATCACGCTGCGGCCCAGCAGTTCGAAGACCTTCAAGGGACCGTGCACCGAAATTGTGGGTGCCGCCTACAAGATTCCCGCCGAAGCTGCCAATGCCGACTGGAAAGGCGAGGAGATAGCATGCGACGTGAGCCGCTACACCGATTATAACGATTTAACGGGCTATCAGCCGGCCGTATTCACCCACGAGCCTACCCTGAGCATAAGGTACATCTTCCACATTCTGCCTGCCAAGCGCATGGCACAGCAGGCCAAGGATGCATTGCTTGGACGGGTAAAGGGTTCTAACTGTCTGGAGGATAACAAAACAAGAATATTTGGCATTAACCGTGCCTCGTCGCAGATGACGCTGCGCATGGACCAGCGCTACACCCGCAACTACTGGTTCTATGCCATGAACAACATTGCTACGCACCATGTGTTCACCAACAGCGACAGCCACCGTATCGTGGAGAGCGACTTCGACAGTTCCAAAGTCTACATGGCGCGCTGTTTCCTGCTTCGCGAGTACGATCCTACACTCACCAAATACCGCCAGGTGTACTATCAGTCCGACCGCTCATTCACCATCAGTCTGAACGCTCTGAACAACACCTCGTGGGCCGACCTCAACGGCAACACCCGCGGCGTGACGGCACCCACCATAAAGGCGGGCGACAGGGTGTATATTGTGGTTTATGCCAGCAATAACAACGAGAACGACCGCTCGAACCAACAGAACGGCAGCAAGTTCTGCCCCATTGCCAGCTGGGTTGTAACCATCACATCCAATTACCCCATGACGAAGGCTGAGCTCACCGGAGCCAACGTGGTGCGCACCACCAGCTACCTGGAAAGCCACTTCCAGCGCAGTTGTGCACCCATAACCTTCGACAACGACAACAGCAGCATGACGCTTGCCGAGCCCACAAGTAACCTCGACAACATGTCGGCTGTGCCGAGCGACTTCTGGAAGCGTGAATATGGCTTTGTATATTCAAGTCTGCTCGACAAAACATCGCAGGCCGGCTCGACAGCCAGCCGGCAAAAATACTGGTACGACCCGCAGTACTCGCCGTTGCATGGTGAGTACGGCTTGTACAAATCGGCCAACTACACCAACTCGGCAGGCACCGCCGTGTCGACCAACGTGAACCAAGGCGGCAACTATCTGTGGTACTTCGCGCCCTACAACCCAAGCAGTTATCTGCTCGACAAGACACATGAAGACGACAACTCGAAGTTCGGCTCATTCTTCTATGTAGATGCCTCTGAGGAACCACGCGACATTGCCTACGAGGACTTTCAGGGCAGTTTGTGCTCGGGCAGTCGCGTGTATATGTCGGCATGGGTGGCCGACCTCACCGCGCACAACACCATTGGCACCCACAACTCACGTCCGCAGGTGTTGTTTATGCTCTACGGCATCACCAAAGATGCCAACGGCAACGTTACTTCGTCGCTGCCTCTGGGTTCGCTGGCGAGCGGCGACATGGAAACCAATGTGAATGGCAGCGACGTAAAAGCGGCCACCTGGTATCAGGTGTACGGCTCGTTTGTGCTGCCCAACGGCAGTGGCGCCGACAACTACAGCGACTTCCGCATTGTTATTCTGAATGCCTGCGGCAGCACTAGCGGAGCCGACTATGCCGTCGACGATATTGAACTGTTCCAGAAAACAGCAAAGATTACAGTTACCCAGGAGCCTCCCATCTGCCCCGACGTTGATTTGGACAACACCATTGTGGCTCCCACGAACACTACGATACAGATAAAAGGCAGCTACGATATCCTGAAGTATCTGGCTGGTGGCGCCACAAAGGTGTTCTACCGCTTTGTGAATGCCAGCACCGGCGAGGCCGTAACCGACGTGAACTACGGTTCGGCCGACAGCCCAGCCTACAACTATGGCGTTGCCACCCTGCCCGCCACCTACAATGCCAGCGCCAAACTGGGCACCGGGCTGAGCGACAACAGCAAGTCTATGTTCCAGATAACCAATGCCGGCGACTCGCTTATTTACTTCTGCAACCGCTACTTCAACCTGAACCCCAATGCCACTTACTATGTGTCGATGGCCTTCCCCGATACCGAAGGCAATCCGGCAACATGGGGAACACCCAGCGATGCCTGCTCTATTTACAGCGATAACTTCACCATGGGGCAGCAGTCGTTCACCATCAGCGATGGCAACGGCAACATCATTACCAACGTCACAGTGAGCTGTAACTCCACCGTGGTATCCGATTACGACATCCATGGCAGCATTAACACCACCGACCAGGAGAACGGTGGCATGATAACACTCGACAATGTGAAGTACGACTGGTACATCGGATCGTCGTCCGACTTCTCGGCCGTAACCGGATTGATAGAGGCCATTAAGGATTATCGCAGCGTATATCCCGACCGCACCGATGGCAACGGCGCCGTAAGCGGCGTGTACACCACAGACGACGCAAACGTGCTCAAGGCCAATATTTACGACGCCACAACCAATCCCGACGGCAAACTGCTCATGACGGGCAGTACCAGCTTAACGGGTTACCCGCTGCAGGTAGGTGTTTACAAGATTAGCGCGATGCCGGTTACCACGCAGATTGCCATGGGCAACTACGTGTACAACCTCTGTCCCGACCCCATGCAGTTCACCATTCGCTCGGTAAAGCAAGGTGTGAGTCTCACCCTGGGCATGCCGGGCGTGAGCTATCCCAAGGGCGACAACGAGCGGTACATCCGCATGGGTCTGCCACAGATAACCAAAATGCAGGCCAGCAATGGTGTGCTGCGCATACCTATACAAAGCCGGCAAATTGACCAGAAGGCAAGCACTACTGCCGACTTGCGCTTTGTGCCTGCCGAGTATGCGGGCACAGCCTCGCAGCCCACCACCAAGGTGTACCTCACCGGCACCAACGACCCCAGTTTGCAAAGCAGTGTGGGCACATTGCAGATAGCCGATGTAGAGAGCACCGACCTGCCCGCAAGCAGCACCACCATTAACCTGAAGTTCACCAGCGGCATCGCACAAAAGCTGCACGAGGGCTACTGGTATGAGCTGGGGCTTTACTTTATTACCACCAATAGCAGCGACGAAACGCTGGTTACCTGTCCTGGCGAGACTTACTTCGAACTGAAAATCGTGCCCGAGTACCTCACCTGGACCCCCACGGCCGACAACGGTGCCAACGCCAACTGGAACAACGATGCCAACTGGAGCCGCTCTACCGCTGCCGAACTGTACAAAAGCAACTATACCGATTACGGTACTGCCACCTATCACGGCACCGACGCCTCGGTGGCCAACAGCGTGGACAAGACTGTAACCACACAGCAAACTTACGTGCCGATGGACTTCTGCAAGGTAATTATTCCGGAATTGCAGGGCAAGCCCTACCCCACGCTGGGCTACATTGGCTACTTTACCAATAACAAGGTGGCCATGTCGCTCGTTAACGACAAGGGTAATGCTGCCACTACCAACATAGAGTACGACATGATGGCTGCCGAGAGCAGCACCACGGGTACTTACGATTGCGAGAACTTCCGCGGCAATCTGTGCGACCAGGTGTACCTGAAAGCCGGGGCCGAGATGCGCTCGCAAGGCTACCTGCACTATAACAAGGCATGGATGGAGTTACAGGCACCAGTCAACGAATGGTACACCTGCACCTCACCGCTTAAGAGTGTGGTGGCCGGCGATTACTACGTGCCTTACATCAACGGTCGGCAGGAAACCGAGGCTTTCACGCCCATCACCTTCAGCACCACCGATAACAACCGTCTGCGCTACCCCATCTATCAGCGCACCTGGGGTACCGATGCCGAAGAAGAAGGCACAAGTGGCAGCTCGTCGGCATGGGACGACCCCAAATCGATGCTGCCCACCACAAGCGTGAGCGAGAACAGCAATGCCTGGAGCCACGTATATAATAATGTAAGCGTTAACTACGGCGTGGCCGGCAACGGCTTCAGCATGCGCATGGGCGACAGCCGCATGCCTCAGGGCGATGACTTGCGGCAGGCCAAGGCACTGGTACGACTGCCCAAGGCCGACACTGAATATGGTTACTTCACCCCGACAAGTGGCTCAACCCAGACCGGCAGCGTAACCATCAACCGCGACAGCGTGTACCGCTTCGTGGTAAGCCCCGACTACAGCGATGGTTCGCTCGATATGGTTACTGTAACGCCCACAGCCGTGAAGCCCGCCGACAACCACTATTACCTGGTGGGCAACCCCTACACGGCATCCATCAGCGTGCAGGAATTCATTCAGAACAACAGTGCCGTGCTCGACTCTGCGAAAGTGTGGGTGCTGCGTGCCAACGTGCTCTACGAACTGCCCGCTGTCAACGAGAGCAGTCTGAGCTCGTCAACCGACGTGATTCAGCCCATGGAGAGCTTCTTCGTGAAGATGAAGGAGCCTGAAAAGCTCACCTTCACCAAGGCCCTGCAGGTAGACCCCAACATCAAGAACGGCACAGCAGCTACGGCAGGAGCCAAACCGGTGTATATTACCTATAAGTATGATGATGCCACCGGCATCGACAAAGTGGAACAGCAAGGCGCATTGCAGTGCTGGAACCCTTCAACCGGCGAGATAGCAGTGAACTACACGGGCAACGGCACCATGAAACGCATTGATGTAGTTACCGTCGACGGCAAGCTCGTGCGCACAGTAACCGCTCCGCGCATCGGCGTGAATTACATTCAGTGCGCCCGGGGCATTTATCTGGTAAAGGCAGTCACGACCGATGGCGACGTTAAGGTTACGAAACTTCTGGTAAAATAATAACAACTCATTCCCCCAAAAGAGAGAACTTTCAGGAGATGGCGACTCAGGTTGTCATCTCCATTTTTTATTCTTCGATGACACACACCAGCAACTATCAGCCAACTGTATACGCCCTGCCAACAATTTTAGCTTAATATTTGCTTACATTCACAACAATAACACAACCAATCATTAAAAAACTCAAGTTTTAACCAACACATTGAAATATTTTTAGTAACTTTGCCAACCTATTAATAGGTATTACTTTTAAATAGATTAGTTACAGTTAAGTTTTATGAAGATAGTTCAGGTACATGATTACCTACGCAAAATTATTGTTCTTTCCATTCTGATGCTGGGCATTGTTTTGCCTGTAGCAGCATCGGGCAAAACCAAAGCAAAGAAAGATACCACGGCAGTAAAGTCGTCGGCTTACCGGAACTTCACCGGGCGCGACACACTGGCGGTAAAGGGAATCATGAACGTGATTAAGAAGGGCAACGACTATTACCTGGAAATGCCCGTAAAACTCATGGGAAAGCCTTTCCTGGTTTCCAACAAACTGCAGCAGGTGCCGCAGGAACTCAACGAAGCCGGCGTGAATAAAGGCGTAAACTATGAGAACCAGGTAATACGCTTCGAGATTGACAAGGCACAAAACAAGGTAATGGTGCGCCAGCAGCACCTCACCCCCGAGGCTCCCTCTTATTCGTCTATAGCACAATCGGTACGCGACAACTATATCGACCCGCTCATAGCCTCGCTTAAAATAGAGGCTATGCCGAACGACTCGAGTTCGGTGATATTCAAGGTAAACGACTTGTTCAACGGTCAGAGGAACTGCCTGAACGATGTGTTCAATCTGATAAATCTTGGCACATCGGCCAACAGCGAGTTATCACGCATCATCAGCATCAAGAGTTTTGAACGCAGCGTGGTGGCTACCTCTGAGCTCACCACCGTGGTGCACGAGGATAAATCGAAGGCAAACATCACTATTGTGGTCAGCTCTGCCATTTACCTGCTGCCCGAAACACCCATGAAGCGCCGCAAGGAGAATTGGCGCGTGGGCTACTTCACCACCACCCGTACCAAGTTCGACGACTATCAGCAGTCGGTTAAGAAGGTGAACTACATTACCCGCTGGCGACTGGAGCCGAGCGACACCGCTGCCTACCTGCGTGGAGAACTGGTGGAGCCCAAGAAACCCATTGTGTTCTACATCGACAAGGCGGTGCCCGACAACCTGCGCCCCTATATTAAACAAGGAATAACCGACTGGAACAAGGCTTTCGAGAAGGCCGGGTTCAAGAATGCCGTGCGGGCAGAGGACTTTACCGACTCGCTGGCACGTGAAGGCGACGACCTGAAATACTCTGTTATTACCTACGACGCCTCTGAGAAGTCGAACGCCATGGGCCCTTCGACCATCGACCCGCGAACTGGCGAGATTCTCGAGGCCGACGTGATTTGGTGGCACAACGTACAGAAGCTTATCCGCTCGTGGATTGTAATACAAACCGGAGCCACCAATCCCGATGCCCGTTCACTCAAGTTGCCCGCCAGGCTCATGGGCGACGCCGTGCGCTTTGTGGCTTGCCACGAGGTGGGCCACTCGCTGGGACTGCGCCACAACATGATAGCTTCGGCTGCCTACCCCACCGACTCACTGCGCTCGGCCACCTTTACCAGGCGAATGGGCGGCACGGCTGCCAGCATAATGGACTATGCCCGCTTTAACTACGTGGCTCAGCCCGGCGATGGTGTAGACCCTGCAGTGATGAGTCCGCATATAGGTCCATATGATTTGATGGCTATTGAGTGGGGCTACCGCTGGTTCCCCGACTCGGTGAACGAAGATGAATGGCTGCAGAAGTTCCTCGACCGCCACACCGACAAGGTTTACCGCTACTCCGAGGCACAGTCGGCACGCACTGCCATCGACCCGCGCGCACTGAGCGAGGATCTGGGCGACGATGCCATCAAGTCGGCCAACTACGGCATAGCCAACCTGAAGCGCATTATGCCGCACATTGTTGACTGGACCCGCACGGGAGAGCCGGGCCAGACCTACGACGATGCCTCAGAGATGTACAGCGACATTATAAGTCAGTGGGGCCTGTACACCTACCACGTGCTTGCCAACGTGGGCGGCATGTACATCAACCGTCCTGACATAGACGACAACAAGCCAGCCTACGTCTACGTGCCACGCCAGAAGCAGCGCAGTGCCGTGGAATGGCTCTGCCAGAACGTGCTGTGCTATCCGCAATGGCTGTTTAACAACAAGTTCTCGCACCAGGTGTTCCTGCTTCGCAACACGCCATTCGGTACCACCGAGATGGAACCCGTGTACATGCTGAAGAACCAGCAGAACTACATTCTGTGGGATTTGCTGGATAACAGCCGTCTGATTAGAATGTACGACAACGAGATGCAGAACGGCAAGAACGCATTCACTGCCGTTGAAATGATGAACATGCTGCACCGCCACATCTTTGCCAAAACCATTGCCGGTCAGACTCCCGACGTGATGGAACGCAGCTTGCAGAAGAGTTTTGTCGACGCTCTCATCACAGCGGCTGCCGAGAGCGAAGGCGTAAAAATTAACAAGCACCTCAACGAACTGTCGTCGGCACAACGCACCATCGAGATGACAAGCACCCAGCTTACCCGCAACAGCGACGCTCTGAGCCTTAAGCGCGGCGAACTGATGCGCATACGACAGCTGCTGCGTGCCAGGAGGGCTGCTGCCGACCTGACCGCTCGCATGCACTACGACGACATACTCATGAGAATAGATACAGCCCTGGGACTACAGAAATAACACACCGATTACCAACATAGATAAAAACAATTCAGAATGAAAAGAACACTACTTCTCTGGTTAATGATGTTGAGCCTCACAATGGCCATGGCCCAGCAGCGCACCATCACCGGCACCGTGTACGACGGCGACATTCCGGGAGAACCTCTGGTGGGCGCCACCGTTGCAGCCGACAGCGGCAAGGTGGTTAAAGGCACCGTTACCGACGTGAACGGCCGTTACAGCATCACCCTGCCCGACGGAGCACAAAGTATCACCTTCAGATATATTGGCTACAAAACCAAAACCGTAAAACTCTCGGCTGGTCAGACGGAACTCAACATTACGCTGAGCTCCGACCAGGGCAAGCTGAGCGAAGTGGTGGTAACCGGTTATCAGAACATTGACCGCCGTAAGCTCACCGCTGCCGTAAGCACCCTGAAGATAAGCGATGAGACGGTGGGTGCCGTTACCAACATCGACCAGGCACTGGCCGGACAGGTTGCCGGACTGGCAGCTATTACCTCTACGGGTGCCCCGGGCGCTCCGGTGAAGGTACGCATACGTGGTACGGCCTCTATCAACGGCACGCAGGAACCCCTGTGGGTGCTCGATGGAATACCCCTGGAAGGCACCGACATACCCAACATCGACAATCTGAACGACATTGATGATATTTACCAGACATCCATTGCCGGATTGAACCCATCGGATATTGACAACATCACGGTGCTCAAGGATGCTGCCGCCACCGCCATCTACGGTGCACGCGCCGCCAACGGCGTGATTGTTATCACTACCCAAAAGGGTAAGGAAGGCCGCCCCGTGGTGAACTTCAACACCAAGCTCACCTACGAGCCACGCAACAGCATCGACCGCCTCAACCTGCTCAACTCCAACGAGAAGGTAGACCTTGAGCTCGATCTGCTCAAAAGCGGTTACCCGTACCGTGCGCATAAAGGCGGCGTGGCACAAATTCTCGATGCAGCCGGTGAATACAACACCTTCACCACAGGCGGATGGGACGCGCTGAGCGCTGCCACCCAGCAGAAGATTAACGCACTACGCAACATCAACACCAACTGGAACGACATTCTGTTCCGCAACGTGTTCAACCAGGAGTACAACGCCAGCGTGTCGGGCGGCTCCGACCGTGCCCACTACTACGCCTCGTTTGGCTACACCAACCAGCAGGGCACCGTCGAGGGCGTGGGCAACAAGCGCTACAACCTCACACTGAAGACTGACTTCAAGGTTACCTCCCGCCTCACCCTGGGCGTATCGGTTCTGGCCAACGAGCGCAAACAGAAGAGTTACCTCACCGATACGGGCGGTTTTACTAACCCCGTGTACTACGCACGCGAGGCTAACCCCTACTTCGAGCCCTACGATGCCGATGGCAACTACAACTACGACACCAACGTACAGGGACGTGAGAACGAAGTGCCCGACTTTAACATCTTTGAGGAGCGTGCCAACACCGGCAACACCCGTCGCGACCGCTCGGTGTTTGGTATGGCCGAGGCCACTTACAAGGTTACGCACGATTTGAAAATCACCTCGCAGCTTAGTTACCAGTACGACAACTACGCCTTGCACAAATGGGCAGCCAACGACAGCTACGCCATGCGCAAGGAAAAGGAGTATGCCACCTACATACAATCAGATGGCACCAGGGCAAGCATCTTCCCCGAAGGCGGCTACACCCGCACCACCAGCTACGACAGCCGGCAGTGGCTGTGGAAGGCTATGGCGGAATGGGAGCATGTGTTCAACCAGATTCACGACGTACAGCTCATGGCCGGTACCGAGATAAGGCACAACGAATCGAACACCGTTACCTCGACAGCCTACGGCTACGACCCGCGCACACTTACCACGCAACCCGTAATATTCCCCTCGGAGACTGTAGCCGAGCAGTATCCGCTGCACCAGGAACAGCAGTCGGAGAATGCCTATGTGAGCTGGTATGCCACCGGTTCGTACACCCTGATGCACCGTTATACCCTCGGCGGAAGCGTGCGCTGGGACGGCAGCGACGTTTTCGGCGTGGCCAAGAAGTACCGCTACCTGCCACTCTACTCGGTAAGTGGTTTGTGGCACGCTGCTGACGAGAAGTTCATGAAAGGGCTTACCTGGTTAGACCAGCTCGACCTGAGAGCCTCGTATGGTTTGCAGGGCAACATCGACAAGAACACATCACCTTATTTAATAGGTGAATTCCAGAAGGTTACCATTCTGCCGGGTTCATCGGAAACAGTGATTGCGGCCGAGACAGCACCCAACCCCGACCTGAAATGGGAGAAGACCAGCAACGTGAACCTGGGTACCGACATTGGCGTGCTGGGCAACCGCATCAGGTTAACAGCCGACTTCTACTACCGCAAGAGCACCGACCTGATTGGCACACGCATGCTGCCGCTCGAAACCGGTTTCCAAAGCACCACCGTGAACTGGGCCAGCATGGAGAACCGCGGCTGGGAACTCAGCCTGAACACCCGCAACATTGCCACCCGCAACTTTACCTGGACCACCAACATCAACCTGGGTTTCAACACCAACAAGGTGCTTCAGGAGAGTGTGGCCGAGAATGCCACCTACCCCTCGCGCGCAGGCCATCCCGTGGGTGCACTGTTTGCCTACCGTACGGCCGGGCTCGACGACGAAGGCTACCCCGTATATCTAACCAAAGACGGGCAAAAGGTATCGGCTACCGAGTTTTTCAAGTTGAACAGCTACGGTGCCAGCACCCTCACAGCTGAGGAGCAGCGTAACCTTTACAGCTATATGGGCACCACCGACCCGAAATGCTCGGGTGGTTTCATTAACAACTTTGAGTATAAAAACTGGCAGCTCGGCATGAACTGGATGTTCAACCTGGGCATGAAGGTAAGGGTACAGCCATCTTACTCGCCCGTGTACTTCGACCGCGGACTGAACACCAACCACGACATACTGAACCGCTGGACCAGCACCAACACCACCTCTACCCTGCCCGTACTGATGACGAGCGGCGGCACCCATGCTGCCGAATACATAAGATACGAGGAGTTTAACACCTACAGCATGCTCGACCTGTGGATTAAGAACTGCAACTACGCCCGCCTGCAAAGCATACGCCTGGGCTACAAAGTGCCCAAAGAGTGGCTGCAAAAGATAGGCATCAGCAGTGCATCACTCTCGTTCGAGGCACGAAACCTGATGGTTATTGCAAGTAACTACCACAACTATCTGGACCCCGAGACCATGGGTAACCCCTGGGCACAGCCTATTGCCAAGAGCTTTATATTTGGACTTAACGTGAACTTCTGATAATACATAGCACATCATGAGCAATTTAAAATACATCCTGTCGGCACTTTTGCTAACTGCCACAACCCTGCTGCTGGGCAGCTGCGACGACTTTCTTGACATCACGCCTACCGGAAAGGTAATTGCCAAAACCGGCGAGGAATACCGCGAGCTTCTGGGATATGAGTACAAATACTTCCCCACCGACCGCGGACTGACAATGCTGCGCAGCGACGAGCTGGCCATGTCGCCGGCTTACACCTCGAGTCTGGATTACGACACGTACTTCGACCTGTGGAGATGGAACGACGATAACCCCAGCACCACCACCACTTACTACGGCTGGCGGCGCTACTACCACGCCATCTACATAGCCAACTACATTATTAAGCACCAGAGCGAGATAACCAAGGCCACCACCGATGAAGTGAACCAGCTGGTGGGCGAAAGCTACATGATGAGGGCTTACTGCCACTTCCTGCTGTGCAACCTGTATGCCGAACCATACACCCAGGTTGACCCCGACACCACGCGTGGAGTGCCATTGAGTATGGAGGCTAACGTAGACCAGGTGCAGAGTTGCAGCAGCGTGGCCGACGTGTACAAGCAGGTGCTGGCCGACTGCGACGAGGCTGAAAAATACCTGAATGTAGATACCTGGGAAACAGGCAAGAACTACCGCTTCAACAAGCTGTCGGCCGAATGCCTGAAAGCCCGTGCCTACCTGTATATGGGCCAGTGGCAGCAGGCACTCACCGCTGCACAGGCTGTAATTAAGGCGCACCCCTATCTTGAGAATCTGAACACCAGCAACACTCTGCCTAACAGCTATGCCTCGGCCGAGAACATACTGGCTCTGGAACAAAACATCACGGCCACCTATGCCACCATAGGGCGCCCGTCGGCCTCGCTCATGAGCAGCTATCTTACGGGCGACATGCGCAGAACCAAGTTCTACAAGCGGGTTACCTCGAGCTCGTACACACTGACCAAAGGTGGCAGCGAAACTTACAGCAGCTCATTCCGCTCGGCTGAGTTTTACCTCACGGCCGCCGAGGCCGCAGCCCGGCTGGGTGAGCGCGAAACCAGCGAAGCCATGCTCGACACGCTGCTGAAAAACCGCTACACGCCAACAGTTTACCTGCAGCGCCAGCAGGCCATTGCAGCTATGAGCAACGACGAACTGATTAACGAAATACTTACCGAGCGCTACCGCGAGCTGGCTTTCGAAGGGCACCGCTGGTTCGACCTGAGGCGCACCACCGAGCCTGCCATCACCAAAACCTACAAGGGCACCAGCTACACGCTGCAACAGGGCGACAGCCGCTACACGCTGCGCTTCCCGTCGGAGGCTGTAGAGGCTAACCCGGCTATCGAGAAATGGGACAAATAATTATTGTAACACACCATATTTTTAATTAACACTTTAAAAAGAAGAGACTTATGAAAAAAATTTTACTTGCTACGGCTGTAGCTTTTGGTGCGCTCACAGCCAATGCACAAACATGGACTGCTCCCGCTACATGGAGCACAAGTTTCACTCCGGCCGATACAGTAACCGCTCTGAGCGGTGTGCACACTCTGGTGCTGGCCGATTCATCAGTAGTGGTTACCGGCACCTACAATGCCACATTCACCCTTGGTAACACCACACTTACCAACGACGACAAAATGGTGCGCGCCTTTATTGCCAAATACGATGCCAAAGGCAACGTGCAGTGGCTGCGCGCACTCGACGGATCGGCATTAATCATGGGTGCCGATGCCGACAGCGAGGGCAACATCTACGTGGTGGGCGACTTTGCCGGCGAGCTCAACCTGGATGCCTCTACTACTCTGAAGGGTCAGACCAAAGACGATGAATACACCGAGGACTATGCGGCTGGCTTCATTGCTAAATACGACAAAGACGGCAACGTAACGGCTTCTCACACCTTCGTGCCCGTTACACCGGCAGCCAGCACCGGTTATGCCGATTATTATGCCATGTACAGCTACTACTTCCATCCTTCAAAAATAAAATACAACAACGGCCGCGTGTACGTTAGTGCCATGTACTTGGGCGACGTGCAGGAAAACGGTGTTACACTGTGGCCCGGCTGCGTTATTGAATTGGCCGACTGGGGCATGTCAATGGACGTGGAGCGTACCGGCGGTGTGCTCTCTCTCGATGCCAGCTTGAGCAATGCCCAGAGCGAGGTGCTCTATCGCAGCGATGTGAACCCTGCAGCCATTGGCGGTGCCCGTAACATAAGCTTCGATGTTGACAACAACCAGGTATATGCCGTGGCTCAGGGCTCAGGCACCTTCTATGCTTTTGTCGGTGGTGACAGCACCAAGGTGGAACTGCAAAACACTAATGATGAATCGGGCAACTACGAGCATGCATTTGTTGCCACCAACGTGGCCGACAAGCTCACCAAGACTTACCACGTGGCCATGAACGCCGAGGAGTATGGCACCGACATCGTTAACAACGTGGTTTACAGCAACGGCAACCTGTACGTGGGCGGTACCTACTACAACCAGTTGGGCTTCAACACCTCACTGGCTTCTAAGGGCAGCGCCGATATGTTTGTGGCCAAGCTCGCCGCAAGTTCTCTTGAACCTGCATGGGCAGTTACAAGCGGCTACGATGAGGGCGATGTAAACAAATACGAGGAGCACATGTATGCCATGGACGTAAAAGGCGACACCGTATTCGTTTCGGGCGTGGCTCGCGACAAGGCTTCGTATGCCACTCAGAAAGTGCTTAACTACAACGTAGTTAACGGCAAGCTCACCGCCTCGACCGATACCACCGAGTATTCATCGGTTAACAGCAATGCCAATGGCGTAACTGCTACTGCCAGCACCAGCAATACCACACTGAATCTGAACGTTTACGAGGCTTCATCGAGCACCGGCATTGCAGGTGTGAAGACCAACACCGGCAAAGCAAGCTCAGCCATCTACAGCCTTAGCGGCATGAAGATGGGAAACAGTCTTGATAAGCTGCCCAAGGGCATCTACGTAGTGAATGGCAAGAAGATTGTTAAATAACAGCAATCTTTGAACAATTGCATAACAACCGGTTCCTGGGTAAGGGAGCCGGTTTTTTTTGCATCAACGGCAGGGGTGCGGCCCTCGTGGGCGCAACCCTGCCGTTGACATTTTGTTCCATGAGGGTGCCACGGCTTGGAACTCAGAGTATCAGACTGTGATACGCACAGTATCAAAGCGTGATACGCACCGTATCAAAGCGTGGTACGCACAGTATCAGGCTGTGATACGCACAGTATCACACTGTGGTACGATTCTGAAATTGTGTTCGGGTGGCTGTGAGGCGTGAAAAACGAGCAACTAAGGGTGCAAAGTATAACTATAGTTAAAGAGTTTAATATATGAAAACCGGTGGATGAACGTAAATGATAATTTGCTAATTTTGCGCTCGATTTAAAATTAAACATAATTATGGGAGCAGCTGGAAATAAACACAAGAAGCCCAAGGCAAAGCACATGCCTAAATATGAGACAAGCGATGCTATGAGTTCTTCAATGAACAAAGGGCAGAAAAAGAAACTTCACTAAGTAGTGAAGCTTCTTTTTTTTTATTACCACCTGAGAATTACCGCACCCTTATTTCAATTTGCTGTGCGGGCAAACCGTCGCACGAGGCATTCACGACAACGGTTCCACTTTTTACATCCGATTTCACGATAGCCATAGCCCTGCCCCTGAAGAGGCGCGGGGCTGCCGAGCGGAAGCTCAGCTGGTCGCAGGGATTGGCATTGCCGCCCGCAAGCAGCGTGCCATTGCCGGTTACAGTGAAGTGCACCTGGCGGGTGGAATCGCTCACCACATGCCCCCTGGCGTCTACGAGCTCGGCCACCACATAGGCCAGGTCTGTACCGCTTGCCTGCAAGGTGCTGTCGGCTGTTACGAGGCGCAAGCCTGCGGGCTCACCGGTGGTTTCCAGTGTAAAGCTGGCACCCTCGACACCACCGTCTACTGCCACGGCTCTTAATTGTCCCGTATGGTAAGGCACCCTGAAGCCTGCCCAGTAAGTAGCCGACGTGGGTTGCTCGCCCACGAGCTGATTGTTCAGATAGAGCCTCACGCGGGGAGCCCTTGAATACACGTTCACCGTCATGGTGTCGGCCGGTGTACGGTGGGGCCATGTCCAGCTTTGCAGTTCATCCTGCCAGCCCCACTGGCTTATCTGTTCCGATTTGCCCGCGGGTATGGGTGCCTCGACAGCCATGGTGATGGGGCGGATGTGCCACACCACGTCACGATAGTACGACTGCGGTTTCTTATTGCCCAAAAGGTCGATGTCGCCGCACCAGCCGTTAAACCATGGCCAGGGGCGGGCAAACGCCGTGTGTTTGCCATTGTCCATAATTTCGGTGTGACCAATGCCGGCCTCGCCGATATAATCCATGGCCGTCCATACGAAATCACCAATCACGAAGGGGTACTTCTCAACCAGCTCCCAGTTTTCGGCAGCCCGTTTTGGATAGCTCTCAGTGCCCATCATGATGCGGTTGGGATAACGCTTATGGTCACTAAGATAGTGATAGTACATGTAATTATAGCCACCTACATCAAGTTCGTTGAAGGCCTTAGCGCTCTCATCATCCCAGTTGTGCCACGGTGTGTCCCAGTCGCTTATGGCAGCAGTGACGGGCCGGGTGGAGTCGAGCTCCAGAATATACTGCCTTAGTTGCCTGGCAGCCTGCAAGCCAGATGGCTCTATGCGCCCCGGTATCTCGTTGCCGATGCCCCAGAAGATAACCGACGGATGGTTGCGGTCGCGCCGCACCATGGTTTGTACGTCCTGCTTGCTGTGCGAGGCAAAGTAGTTGTGATAGTCGTCAGTGTTCTTAGCCACCAGCCACTGGTCGAAGGCCTCGTCGAGCACGAGCATGCCGAGTGAGTCGCACGCGTGCAGAAAATACTCGGCGGGTATGTTGTGTGCGCAGCGCACGGCATTGAATCCATACTGTTTAAGCAGTCGCACCTTGTGCAGTTCGGCTTTGTCGTAGCTGGCAGCGCCGAGCAGTCCGTTGTCGTGGTGCACGCATCCGCCCCGCAGTTTTATGGATTTGCCGTTGAGCAGCAGTCCCTGAGTGGCGTTCCAGGCAAGGGTGCGTATGCCAAAGGGTATCGTGAGCCGGTCGGTTTGGCATTTATGTGACTTTAGGGTTATTTTTGCCTTATACATCTGTGGGCTTTCCGGGCTCCAGGGTTGTGGCGAGTTTACATTTAAATCCATATCTACGATGGCGCTGCTGTCGCCCATAACAGTCAGTTCCACACTTTTTTGTGTCACCACGGCATGGTTGGGGTCAACCAGTTTAACGGTGGCAACGGCCTTTGTATGTTTAGGCAGACAGCTGGTAACCCTGGCCGACACATGAACAGTGGCCTGCGCGTCGTTCAGACGGGTGGTCGACACAAAGGTGTGCCATGCATTAAGCGATAGATTGGGCTTGCAGATGAGCCACACATGGCGGTAGATACCCGAACCCGAATACCAGCGGGTGTTCAGTCCTTCGTTCTGCACCCTCACAGCAACGGTATTGGATTGACCCGCAGGTCGCAGTGCCGGCGTAACATCGATATAAAAACTGGAGTAGCCGTAAGGATTAAAGAACATCTCCCTGCCGTTCACATACACCGTGGTGTGGTTGTAGGCACCCTCGAAATAAAGCAGCACCCTGCCACGCATCTGCTCTTTAGAGAATGTGAGCATCTTGCGATACCACCCTTCGCCACCCACGGTCTGAGCAGTTTGATAGCCCAGCGACTTTCCACCAGGGTTGTTCGGAGTAAAGGGACCCACGTTATTGCCTGCCATTGCGGCAGCATCGGGTTCCACACTCCAGTCGTGTGGCAGCGAGAGAGTACGCCAGCCGGCATCATTATAACCTGGCATAACAGCCTCGGTGTGGCAGCCCAGTACAAAGTGCCAGTTGGCATCTATACAGGTTTTGCGCGATTCTGCCCATGCTGTGGCACACAGGGTGCAAAGCATGGCAAGCCCTATCTTAAATAAGGAGAAACTGTTTTTAATTTTCATGTATATTGTTTAGTTAGTGGCAATTCATTGGTCAGCCGGCATTCTTTTTACCAAACTTCGGGTCGATCTTCACGAAGGCAGTAACCACGAAAGTAATGATGCAGAAGAACATCACGGCAATGAAGAAGTGCTGATAGCCCAGCTCATCCTTCAGCCAGCCCGAAGCCATGCCGGGCAACATCAGTCCAAGGTAGCTTATGGCCGTGCAGATGGCATAGTGCGAGGTTTTAAAGTTGCCTTGACAATAGTAAAGCATATATAAGGTAAGGGCGGTGAAGCCCAGGCCATAGCCAAACTGCTCGATAAACAGGCAGGCACTGATAATCCAGATGCTCTGGGGCAGGGCATAGCTCATGTAAACATACACCAGGTCGGGCAGAGTGAGACAGAGCACAAAAGGCCACAGCCAGCGTTTCAAACCGTCGCGGGCTGCCAGGAAGCCACCCACCATTCCGCCGAGCAGGATGCCTATCAAGCCAATGGTGCCGTAGGCCAGACCGAACTGCTCGAGCGTGAGCCCCAGTCCGCCTTCGCTGAGTGGGCGTTGCAAGAAGGTGGTAGTCATTTTTCCAAGCATAGCCTCAGGGAAACGATACAGCAGTATGAACAGCATGGCAAACACGAACTGTCGCAAGGGCATCTTCGTAACAAACGAGCGAAGCATCTGCAGCAGTCCCCGCCACACATCAGAGGCTTTGCGCAAGTCGCGCTTATCGGCTGCGGGATAAGGCAGAGCCCGGGTGTGGTAAAGCCAGATAAGGATGAACAAGCCCGTGAGCCCGTAAAAAATCAAGCTCCACGAGAAGGCCTTGTCCATGCCGAGTACATGCTGCAACACACCGGCGAAAGCCACCAGCACACTCTGGCCGAAGATAACGGCAACACGATAGAACACATTGCGTACGCCCACAAACATTGACTGGTCGTGCGCATCGAGCTCGAGCATGTAGAAGCCGTCGGCGGCTATATCGTGCGTGGCGCTGAAGAATGCCATCAGGAAGAAGAAGAACATGGTGCCGCTGAACCATAGCGGAGTGTTCAGCGTAAATGCCACACCTGCCAGTGAGGCACCAAGGAGCAGCTGCATGGTGAGCACCCACCAGCGCTTGGTTTTCACCAAATCAACAAACGGGCTCCACAGCCACTTTATAATCCACGGCAGTTGCAGCCAGCTGGTGTACAGGGCTATGTCGGTATCGCTCATTCCCATCTGCATGTACATGGTAACCGACAGCACCGTTACGAGCACGTTGGGCAGACCTTCGGCAAAATACAGGGTGGGAATCCATCGCCACCATGAAGTTTTGCCTGGTTTATTCATCACTACTTTCTTAATTTCCTGCTTGTTTTCAATAGGGTTCATCTGTGTTTTAGTTATATAGATGCAAAATTAAAATAAATTTCTGAGGAAATATTCTTTTTGCCACTATTTTGTTAACTTTGCAGTATGTTTCCTGACTGTAACTACTCAGCACCCCTGTATACATGAGCAGTCATCTCACTGTCGTACGACAGCAAGAATCGCTTTGAATTTAGAATTTCCATTCTTCATGGCAGTTTCTGCAATGGAGTGAAGCTTTGCA
>Ga0256406_1002881_pt1 | contig 22959 bp, 14 predicted proteins | sample RumenRJG_03DNA_FD_185986 | JGI IMG/M metagenome (GOLD analysis project Ga0256406, IMG submission 185986) | Bovine rumen microbial communities from Lethbridge, Alberta, Canada - RJG_03 | ecosystem: Host-associated > Mammals > Digestive system > Stomach > Rumen | place: Canada: Alberta | collected... | reverse complement strand
ACATAAAAGGGTTAGGCTCCGACAGCGAAGCATAATTCGCAAACAACCTTATTAAATAGTGAGTTTGTGATAAATCTGTGGGGCAACATTAAAATCGTGTAATTCGTGCCGACAAAATAAAAAATCGTGTTATTCGTGCCGACAAAATAAAAATCGTGTAATTCGTGCCGACAAAATAAAAAATCGTGTAATTCGTGCCGACAAAATAAAAAAATCGTGTAATTCGTGCCGACGAAATAAAAAATCGTGTAATTCGTGCCGACGAAATAAAAAATCGTGCTATTCGTGCCGACAAAATAAAAATTCGTGTAATTCGTGCCGACGAAATAAAAAATCGCGCTATTCGTGCCGACAAAATAAAAAATCGTGTTCGTGCCGACAAAATAAAAATCGTGTAATTCGTGCCGACGAAATAAAAAAATCGTGTAATTCGTGCCGACAAAATAAAAAATCGCGCTATTCGTGCTGGAAAAATATGAAAAAAAAGGGAGACCATGCGCTCTGCTTAGGTCTCCCCTACATATAACTGTTTACCAATTACTTCTCAAGCTTCAGACCGACCTCCATGCCGTCGTAGCTGCCGAGGAGGGAACCGAGGGAAGAGATTGTGCTGTTGCCGGTAAGCCGACCAAGAGAGCCGGCATACTTCAGCAGTTTGCTGACATCCATAACGATGAGCAAGTCATTGCCGTCGAGCTGAGTAGTACCGACGAGCTGCTTCAAACCGGTAGAGTAAGTCAGGACAACCTGCTTGCCCGATGTAGTGTAAGTGCCGGTCAGGGTCTGCCTGCCGAGAGTCTGGGTGAAGTTGCCGTCCTTATCGAAAGTCATCTTCATCTGACCCTTCCTGATGCCGAACTTCGAGAACTCCGACTGGAGCTTCTTCTCAATGGCAGCGCTAGCCACCTTGCCGCCGATATTCTTCAGCGCATTGTTCGACTCGAACACGACAGCAGGCTCAGTATACTTCCATGTGCCTACGAGCTCATCGGCAGTGGCAACCTTGTTCTTATCGAAGATTGTCGACAGAGCCGAAGCCACGCTGCTGCCGGAGCCGCCGGCGATGCCCGAGAGGATTCCGCCGAGGATATTCTGTGAAGAGCCGGATGTTGTCTCTTCCTGAGGCTCAGCAGCCTTTGTCGTGGTTGCGGTCTTCGATGAAGTCGACTTCTTCGATGTAGTCTTCTTCGACGATGTCGACTTCTTTGTAGTTTTCTTTGTTGTCTTCTTAGCAGACTTCTTCTTAGGCGATGGCATAAGCATGCCACTCTCTGCCGACTGACCTTCAGTCTCGGCAGCGTCAGCTGTCACGGCAGCCGGAGCCGACAGCAGGACTACCGCTGCGGCGATTGCAATGAAATTCTTCTTCATTTCCTATACCTTATTTATATATATAATATATTCCTTTTCGGCCTGCAAAAGTATCAAATATGTTCGAAACGGCAAAATAATAAGGGAATATTTCAACGAATATCCCAAGGAAGAATTTACGTCTTCGTAATTCATACCCAATAACGTCGTAAAACATACCGAATTACGTCGTAAAACATACCGAATTACGCCGTAAAACATACCGAATTACGCTGTGATTTGGCATAGTCACAGATGCCACAGATTTTTCACAGATAATTTTTTAGCACGAAAGACAAGAAAGGGATGACTTTTTAGCAAGAAATACACGAATTTTACGATTTTCACGGCACTATTTTCTCTCACACGGATATTATAGATTTTATAGGAAACAATAACATAAATGTGGTATCTTTTAAAAAATTAAATAAAAAATCGGATATTTTCTTTGAGATATGAATTAATTTGCATAACTTTGCGCCTAGTTAAACAATTTTAGCGAAATCGGCAGCATTATTTGCATGGCTAATTACAAACTGAATTTGCTTATCAGGGTATTTAACCAATTATAAAAATAAAGCGAGGTAAAAGTTACAAACCGAGCGGAAAGGACTAGAGAAGGCAACATTAACACTAGATAACAACACGAGAAAATAGAAATATCTATATATAATTAAATCCGTGCGCCGGGGAGGAAAGATTTACTTGAGGTTCTAGCCTTTCCCGAGCCACTATTATTAATCACACAAAACTATTTAAACATGAGGAAAAGACTACTTACAGTCGCTTTGGCAATGACGGCAACCCTGTTACCGTTTGCGTCGGCGTACGCCCAGAATGTCTTCCCGTCGCACAAGATCGCGGCGAAGACTACGGCTGCCCAGAAGGCTCAGCAGGCTCAGGCTAAGAAGGATTTTCAGGCTAACTACCCACTGTTGACCAGGGAAAAGGCTCTGCACCCACGTGCTGACGTCTTCCCAACAGTGAGACACCAGACGTTTAATATCCCGACACGTGCAAAGCAGTCAGGCAAGCTTTTTGCCAATGCAAGCGCTACGCTGTGGGGTAACCTGGCCTTCAAGCAGGGATGGACTAGCGACAACTACGGTCCACTCGGCTACTACGCTTTCAATCCTACAAGTCCCGCAAACTACACTCTGCTTTATGAGACTGAGGCTCAGGGACCTGCACAGAATGGTGTACAATATAAGGACGGCAAGATTTACGGTTTGAGTCTTGACCTTACTTATTCGTCTTACGGTATTATCTACGAGTATCTGTCAACAACAGACACATCTACCGGCGAGACAACTAAGGAGAGCCTTGACTACTCTTCTTATCTGAACCTGGCAGCTCAAGAGACAGCGCAGGCTTCAGACGGTACCGTTTACGGTGAGTTCTACAATGCCGATGGTTCTGCTATGGAGTGGGGAACTGTCGACTACGCTACAAAGACACGTACAACTATAGGTCCGGCTACCAATACATACATAGCTCTGGGTATCACCAGCAACGACCAGCTCTATGGTATCGCTACCGATGGTAACCTTTATAAGATTGACAAGTCGACAGGTGCTGAGACTCTCGTAGGTGCAACAGGTCTTAGTATCGCCAACTCACAGGGTCAGTACTACGGTCAGAGCGGTGAGATCGACCAGAAGGACAACACCTTCTACTGGTCAGCACTGGACGCCAACGGTAATGGCGGTCTCTATGAGGTTAACCTCACAACCGGTGCTGCAACACAGATTGACGGCGAGGCAGACCAGGTCTACGGTATGGTTATCCCGGCTCCTGCAGCTGAGGACGGCGCACCGGCAGCTGTTACTGTTGCAGCCAACTTCGACGGCACAAGCCTGACAGGTACTATCGAATTCATTGCTCCTTCGAGGACCTTCGCAGGCGGCGTCCTCCCCGACGACAACGTCGACTACACTGTAAAGGCTAACGGCGCTGTGATTGCTACCGGTACCGCAGTAGTAAATTCACTGGTTACTGTCAACTACACTGCTCCTATCTCAGGTACATACAACTTCGAGGTTACAACTTCTAACTCCGTTGGTAGTTCTCCAAAGGCTAAGACATCTAAGTACATCGGCTTCGACCAGCCTCTCGCTGTAAGCAACATTACTGTCAGCAAGGAAGACCAGGCTGTTACCGTTTCATGGGATGCTCCTAAAGGTGGCGTTCACGGTGGCACTGTCGGCGCCCTGACTTACGATGTATACCGCATCGCAGGCACTGACACTACAAAGGTTGCCAGCGACATCACAGCTACAACATACACCGACAATGTTCCTGACAACGGACTTAAGACTTACGTTTACGCCGTTCGCGCTAAAGCCGAGGGTCTTGAGAGCCCACTAGCTGCATCTAACGGTATCGTTGTAGGTTCTGCTATCGAGCCGGACTGGACATCAACATTCGACACTCAGGACGAGTTCAACCTCTTCACCGTTGTCGATGGCAACAAGGACGGTCGCTCATGGCGCTACAGCAGCTACGGTCAGTATGCTCAGAGCTACTACAGCACTAGCACCGGTAACGACGACTGGTTGTTCACACCTCCTATCCACCTCACTCCAGGACGTCTGTACACCGTTTCATTCGTTGTTCGCAACGCTAGCTCTAAATGGGCTAACACCTTGGAAGTTACATGGGGTACCGACACAACAGCTGCCGCTCAGACCAACACTATCGTAAGCACATTCACTCCAAGCGCAAACGATTCTCTTATCTCTGTAGACATCAACCCGACAGTTGACGGTAACTACTACGTTGGTTTCCACGACAACACCCAGGCACCCGACCAGTACTACCTCCGTCTCGACAGCGTTTCTGTAACTAAGGGTGCCGTTGGTACTGCTCCACGTGCCGTTACCGACCTGACAGTTACTCCGGCTGCTAAGGGTGCTCTCCAGACTACTCTGTCATTCACTGTTCCTTCTCTGAACGTTCAGGGCGATCCTATCCAGAGGGTCGACAGTTTCCAGATTCTCCGCGATAATGTCAAGATTGCTACTCTGCCGTCAGCAGCTGCAGGAAGCACTCAGACATACACTGATAATGCTGTTCCAACAAACGGCAACCATTCTTACACAGTCGTTCCTTACATCGCAGGCGATTTCGGTGCTAAAGCTTCTGCTTCTGCTTTCATCGGTCAGGACACTCCTGCCGCTCCACAGAACACAAACCTTAGCGACAATGTTGACAACATCCTCGCTATATGGGATCCGTTCACAGAGGTTGGTGCTAACGGCGGTTATGTTAATCCGGAGAAGCTCAGCGTTTCATTCTTCACTCTCCAGCAGAGCTGGTCCGGTTATGACCTTGGCGACTCTATTACAACAAGTGAGCCGGGCGCAACAAGAGTTGAGCTCCCACAGAACCCTGAGGAGTCTGTTGCTTCTGACGGTCAGTCACAGGATCTGTATCAGGTTGCTGCACGCACTAACGGCGAAGGCGGTCAGAGCACAGCAGTTATCACTAACGGTCTCGTTGTAGGTCCGTCAATCCAGCTTCCGTTCAAGGAGAGCTTCAAGGGCGGCAACATCGACAACAACTTCGCTTGGATCGATGGTAACGACCAGTGGGCTAACAACGACGAGTCAGCTAGTTGGTCTCTCAACACCGACGCAGCCGACGAGGATGGTGGTAGCGTTATCTGGCACGCTTATAGCAAGGATAATGGCTACTGGTCTACCGACTATGTAATCACCGCAGGTGACGAGGCTTCATTCAACTCTCCGAAGATCTCTCTCCGTGGCGCAACCAATCCTAAGCTGTACTTCTCACTCTATGCAACAGCAAATGACCCGGCACAGCTCGCACTCCAGGTTCAGACTCCTGACGGCGTTGCACACACGGTCAAGACTATCGACCTCTCTGCAACAACCACAGCAGGTTGGACTACTCAGGAACTCGACCTCAGCAACTACGCTTCTGAGCGCTACGTCATCGTTAAGTTCCGCGGTATCGCTCAGGGCAGCGAAACTGTAATCGGTATCGATAACATCAACGTATTCGACCAGCTCGAGTACAACCTCCGCGCAGCTAGCATCGACGCTCCGGCTTCTGTAACCGCAGGTAAGAGCGCAAAGGTTAACGTCAAGGTTGAGAACTACGGTGCTCATCCGGCTTCTAACTACAGCGTAGTACTCTTTGCTGACGACAAGGCTGTCGACACTGTAACTGTAAGCGATGAGCTCGCAGTACTCGCAAGCAACACTGTTTCTCTGACATTGCCGGTTGCTATCAACCAGACCGAGGACATCAAGGTTAAGGCAGAAGTTGTCTACGCTAATGACCTCGACGAGGACGATAACACTACTGAGACTAAGTCTGTAAAGGTTAATCCTTCACAGTACACTCCTGTAAACGACCTTACAGCTGATCAGAACGCCAACGGCGTAGGCCTTAGCTGGTCTGCTCCAACAGCTCCGGCTCCTGTAACCAAGACTGAGGACTTCGAGAGCTACGATCCTTGGGCAACAAGCTTCGGCGACTGGACACTCGTTGACGGTGACAAGGGTCTCGCAGGCGGATTCTTCCAGAGCTACACCTATCCGGGTCAGGGCACTGCATTCGCATTCGACATCTTCAACCCGAACGCTATCACTGATGCATTCGATGTTGTTGCAAACAACCCAGGTCTGAAACCTCACAGCGGCAACCAGTTCGCAGGTGCTCCTTACGCAATGGACGCTACCGGTGAGAGTGCTGTTAATGCCGACAACTGGCTCATCTCTCCGACACTGTCCGGAAATGCACAGACCATCACATTCTACGCACTGAACTTTGCAGTTAACGGCGACTACGGTACAACAGTTTACTCTGAGAACTTCGATGTCCTCTACTCTACAACTGACACCAATCCGGCAAGCTTCACAAAGATTGAAAGCGACGTAGCTGATGGTAACGTTACTCTTGACCAGGGTGCTAACTGGAAGCAGATCTCTGTTCAGCTTCCTGCAGGTGCGAAGTACTTCGCTATCCACCACAACACTCCAGGCGACAACAACTTCCTCTTCGGTATCGACGATGTCACTTATGAGGGCGGTGCTGCAGGCGCAAGCGATTCTATCGTAGCTTACAACATCTACCGCGACGGTGAGCTCATCGGAACTGTTGACGGCAACAGCACAACCTTCACTGATGCTACATCTGACGAGGGTACTCATACTTACAACGTAACAATTGTTTATGAGGACAAGGCAGGTAACCGCAATGAGTCCGGATTCTCTAACAATGCTTCTGTAACTGTTACAACCGGTATCGCCAGCATCCAGGCCGACAAGGATGGCAACTACAATGTCTACACTATCGATGGTAAGACTGTAATGCTGAACGCTAAGAGCCTCAACGGTCTCAAGAGCGGTCTCTACATCATCAACGACAAGAAGTACATCGTAAAGTAAAGTTCCTCCCCATCCGGGGAAAAGCTTACTGACATAACAATTGAGCCGTGTGCCAACAAAGGCACGCGGCTCTTTTTTTGTTTCCACACCTAAAATAAGATAATTTTACGCAATCGTACAAATAATATAATAAATCTTATAGAATGTTTGCAAAATGAATAAATATTTCGTAACTTTGCACACAATATAAAGATTGGTTACGGATTTAAAACATTTTATTGCTAAAATAATATAAATTGAAACAGCAACACTAACACAAAGGGCACCCCTTTTAAACAGAAATAATATAGGTTATATAATCATTTCATGCACTACAGACTCATGAGAAAAACTACACTATTTTTCATCTCATTGTCATTTGCCACCATTGCCGGTGCCGCACCACGTACGCCACAGGCAATGCTGCAGGCAGCACAAAAACAATTCGCCTCGCTCTACAGCGCTCATGGCAAGAAAGCCCCGGCAATGAAGCCGGAACTGATGCGCGAAGACCCGACCTTCCGCATTTACGGCTACAAGCAGGGCGGATTCGTCGTTGTCAGTGCCGACGACCTCATGCCGGAAGTTCTCGGCTACAGCGACGACGGCGCACCATACTCAGAGGGCAAGAACCCTAACTTCGAATGGTGGCTCTCCCTGGTTAAGGAGGCTACAAAGGAGGCGCAGACAAAGAACGTTCCACGCACAGTCACAAAGCCTGACGCTTCGAAATACTCTACCAGTGTGGCAGCACTCGTCACATCGAAATGGGGACAGGACGCTCCGTACAACAACCTCTGCCCTGACGCTCCGTACAGCAGCCAGTGGGGGGGCTCAGGCACGGCTCGTGCGGTAACAGGATGTGTCGCTACTGCTATGGCACAGATTCTGTACTACCACAAGGCTCCGCTGCATGGTGTCGGTACCCACTCGGTAGGTGTTCCGTTCGACTACCCTACAGCTACATACACGTTCGACTTTGGGAACACTACGTTCGATTGGGATAACATGATCGACGAATACAGCGGCAACTACACTCCGGAGCAGGCTAACGCCGTGGCAACGCTGATGTACGCCTGCGGTATCGCTTCCGACATGCAGTACGCTCCTGACGGCTCAGGTACATACACTAAGAACGCTTCCGACGGTCTGAAGCGTAACTTCGGACTTTCCGAGGACGTTCACGTCGAGGATCGTGAGAACACTTCCGAGCCCGACTGGATGGACATGGTTTACAATGAGGTCGACAACGGACGTCCTATCCTCTACACCGGTGTGAGCGGATGGGACGGCGGTCACGCTTTCGTGCTCGACGGATACAACCAGAACGGACAGGTACACATCAACTGGGGATGGGACGGTTCCGACAACGGAATGTACGACATCGCCACTCTGAGCGTTGAGAGCTACAGCTTCTCGTCGTATCAGGATATGTGTATCGGCATTTCGCCTGAGCGCCAGCTGCTCACTGCCGACACTGTTACTCTGGCTCAGGCAGGTACTCTGGCTGCCGAGTTCCCGACCGATTCCACACGTACAAACATCGGAATGCTGAAGGTCAACGGCGACATCAACTCTACCGACCTTAAGCTTCTGCGCTATATGGCAGGTGTCGACGAGAACGGCAATGCCACCAAGGGTAAACTGAACACCCTCGACCTGAGCGACGCACACATCGTCAGCGGTGGCGACGCTTACCTCATCGACGGCAACACACGCTTCACCACTACCAACGACGAACTGCCGGAGCGTGCTTTCTATGGCACACGCCGCCTGTCGTCACTCGCTCTGCCTAAGGGCATCAAGCACATCGGCGACGGTGCACTGGCTGTCTCAGGACTCCGCGAGGTCTCTCTGGAGCCTGCTGCCGACGCTGACTATACCATCAACGACGACGTTATCTACTCGAAGGCTGACACTACCGACCTCATAGCAGTAATGCCATATAAGAGCGGCTATCTCACATTGCCTATCGGTGTACGCAATATCCATCCGTATGCCATGGCAAATGTACGCGGACTTGCCGGACTGCGCCTGACATCTACAGTTGAGACCGTCGGTGCTTACGCATTCGCTGACATGAGCGGACTGAACGAATTCCGTGTATACTCCAAGGAACCGCCATTGACCGGCGACCACGCTGTTTCAGGACTCGACTTCCACAACTGTAAGCTGTACGTCCCGGCAGGCAGCAAGACCCGCTACACCAACCACTCACAGTGGGGTCAGTTCAAGGCTGATGCCACCAGCGGCTCTAGCTTCGACAATATCGTTGAATTCGGTACTCGCGTGAAGGCTCGTAACGCATTCAAGATTTACGGTGACCCGGCTCCACGCCTCGGTTACAAGATTGAGGGCGACCCTGTACACGGTGACCCTGAGGTTTCAACCGATGTCAACGAGACCACTCCTGTAGGCCGCTGGCCGATACACGTCAGCCGTGGTACAATCCGTGAGCAGGAGGGTGTCGAGTATGCTGACGGTTACGTTATCGTAGCTCCTGACACACTGCACGCTTCTGTCGGCGAGTACACCCGTGACGCCAACGACCCTGACCCGGAGTTCGTTATCAACATCACCGGTTTCGACAATGGCGAGGACGCTTCTGTCATCGAAGAGATGCCTGTAGCTACTCCTACTTCAAGCGCTACATCACCTGCCGGCGAGTATGAGATTGTTCTCAGCGGCGGTAAGGCTCAGAACTACATCTTCGACTTCACCAACGGTAAGCTCACCATCACCGGCAGCATCGTCAATGCTATCAACGCTATCCGTGGCAATGCCAACAGCAAGCCATTCGATGTCTACAGCATCAGCGGTCAGCTCCTGCGCCGTGGCGCAACAACCACCGAGGGTCTGCCAGCCGGTCTCTACATCGTCGACGGCAAGAAGTTCGTTGTAAAGTAACACGTTCGTAATTGACTTAGTAAGTCCTTTACAACTGACTTACTAAGCCCCTTATACAAACTAAAGGCGGCAACGCAAAGTCCACTATTATGTGGAACTCAGCGTTGCCGCCTTTTTAGTATTTACTATTCCTTTTGCTTAGCCCGCTTGAGCCGGTGCCATATCTCGCGAACCCAGAGGACGCACGACGAGCCGATGATGATGATGACCCAATCAAGGAACTTCAGGCTGACGACATTGAAGAACTTCTGCAGACCCGGTATCTCGACCATGGCAATCTGTCCGGCGAATATTATCGTGGCGATGACAAGCAGTCCCTCACAGCCCTTGAAGTGGAGTGCGCTGCGGTTGGTCTCGAACGCACGGGCACAGAACAGATAGAAGAAGTGGGTCATGACGAAGATGGTGAAGAACAATGTCAGCTCGTAAGGTGTCAGTCCGTCGGAAGCTCCGAGGCGGACATGCAGCAGGTCGGTGAGCCGGGTGATGTCCGAATGCTCGAAGACGTACAGCAGGACGAGCAGCAAGAGGAAGAAGAAGCCTCCTACTCCAACAATATTCTCGCACATGTTCTTGTTGAGGATGAATGCCTTGCGGTCGCGCGGCTTGTCCTTCATGACACTCTCTGACGGTGGCAGCGAGGCGAGAGCCATAGCGGCGAAGGTGTCCATGATGAGGTTGACCCACAGCATCTGTGTGACGGTGAGCGGACTCTGGGTGCCCATGAAGGCTCCGAAGAGGACGATGAAGCATGCCGCCACGTTGACGGTGAGCTGGAAGAGCAGGAACCGCTGGATATTCTGATAGAGCGAGCGTCCCCACATCACTGCCTTGCCTATCGACGAGAATGAGTTGTCGATGATGGTTATGTCGCTGGCCTCCTTGGCTACCGATGTTCCGTCGCCCATCGACAGTCCTACGTGGGCTGCCTTCAGTGCCGGAGCGTCGTTGGTTCCGTCGCCGGTTACTGCGACCACCTGGTTATTGCGCTGCAGCGATTCGACAAGGCGTTTCTTGTCCATCGGGCGGGCACGGGAAATAATCTTAAGGTCGAGGACACGCTTGTCGAGCTCGTCGTCGGATAGTTTGGCAAACTCCGGACCGGTAATGATGTTGCGGTCGGTGTCCTTGTCGGTCCACAGTCCTATCTGCCTTCCTATCTCCTTTGCCGTTCCCGGTGTGTCGCCGGTGACAATCTTGACGTTGATTCCGGCATCCATGCACTCCTTGACAGCGGCAGGAACATCCTTACGTACCGGGTCGCTGATGGCAACGATGCCCTCGAAGGTGAGGTTATCGGCTACGACCTTGCCGTCCTTGAAGACTTCCCCGTCGCCGTCGAGTATCTGATAGGCGAAGCCTAGCGTGCGCATTGCCTGGTTCTGATAGTTGAGCAGGTGCTTGTCGATGTCGGACTTTGCCACATTGTTTTCTATTTGCTTGCAGAGCGAGACGACAATCTCCGGCGCGCCCTTGACATAGAGGATTCGCTTGCCTTTGAGCAATGACGAGTTGACGACTGTCGCCATGTATTTCCTTTCGGTCGAGAACGGCAACTCGCTGACGACCTCTGTGTCCTCACGCAGCTCACGGTAGTCGATGCCATTCTTGTTGAGCCAGAGCAACAGTGCGCCTTCGGTCGGGTTGCCGAGAACTGTCAGGGCGTTAGGATCGGAATGGTCGAGCGATGCGGTGGAGTTGACGGCGATGCCTTCTTCGAGGAGTTTGCTTTCGTCGTCAGAGCCAAGCTTACGGTTGTCCAGTCCGTAGAAGTTGGTATCGTAGACCTGCATCTGGTTCTGTGTGAGCGTTCCCGTCTTATCGGTACAAATAACGGTAGCCGCTCCCATGGTCTCGCAGGCGTGCATCTTACGGACGAGGTTGTTGGTCTTCAGCATACGCTGCATGCTGTAGGCGAGGCTCAGGGTGACAGCCATTGGCAGTCCTTCCGGCACGGCGACAACGATAAGCGTGACGGCTATCATCAGCGTGTCGAGAGTATAGGTGATGAGGTCGGCAACGTGCTTGTCGGGCGTGAGTGTGTTGAAGAAGAAGATGACCATTGCCATGAGGATAACAAAGTAGGCAATGATCGAAACGGTGATGGCATGCCATTTCCAGTTGTCGAATTTTCTGATGACGAGATAGAAGAAAATGGCTGTCGGAATGATAAGCGTGAAGGCTATTGGGGCCCAGTCGAAATAGACGACGAGTTTGCCGACGATAATCAGTGCGGCAAAGACGTAGCTAACCTTAGTGATGATGTCGGCTAGTCCGTCGAGCTGCTCGTTGAGCGGCGTGCGGACGCTGTTGTCAATCTGCGCAGCCTCGAAGACCTTTCCGTTCTCGGTCTTGTCGCCGACAGCCTCAACACGGAATATACCGTGACCTTCCATAACCTTTGTGCCACGGAGCACGCGGTTGGTGGGGTAAGTGGCGTTCTTGTCGAAGTCGTCCTCACGAACACTCTTGTGGCAGACGGGCTCTCCGGTGAGTGACGATTCATCTACATTCAGGCTTACCGCCTCAAGGAGTGTTCCGTCGGCAGGTATCTCGGCACCGGTGGTGAGGATGACAATATCGCCGACAACAATGTCTTTCTTTGGAATAGTGGTGGCATTGCCGTTGCGGATGACTTCGACAAGTTCGTCGTCGTTGACCTGGTTGAGGATGGCGAACTGCTTATCGGCTTTGAGTTCAAAGATGAATGCAATCCCGGTAGCAAGGAATACTGCCACGAATATACCAATAGGCTCGAAGAATGTCTCCCAGTCCTTGCCCAGCCCTATGTACTCGTAGAGGGAGATTCCCACGGAGAGGAATCCGGCAATGAGCAGGATTATTATCAGCGGGTCGGTGAATTTCCCTAGAAATTGTTTCCATAACGGTTCCTTCTCAGGCGGCGTAAGGATATTGACTCCATTCTTCGCACGGCTTTCCCTGACTTGTTCGTCGGTCAAGCCTGTATAATGATGTATCTGTGACATAATGTTTTGTATGTTTTATAGAGAAGTGTAAGCCTGGCGGTATATGGCATCGTCATTTTGTATATTCTTCAAAATTTATGATAAAGAAAAAGACGGGCGAGTTGGCATCGGGGAAACTCCATGATGGAATCGTTTGCCATGGAATTAATATCAAATGACGCCGCGTCGCCCGTTATTTGTTCTTCCGTATTTAAGTAACGCCAAGAACAGGCATTAATACATTTATAAATAAATATATGCTAACCGCCTAAAACGCTTTTCAATTGCAAACTTACGAAAAATTTTCCGAATATTCAACTTTTTCTTTCAAAAAATTCAAATATTTTTCATCTATTGAACCTTTTTTATTTTACTCCTTGTGCTTCATTCCCAGGACCGTCAGTCGGTAGTCCTTCGGAGTCATGCCGAGGCGGTCCTTGACATAATGGCTGAAGTACGACGTAGTGTTGAAATTCATCAGCGACGCGATGGAGTTGATGCTCATGGTAGGGTTGTGGAGCAGCCGAGCTATCTCCTCCGTCGTGAAGCGGTTTATCCAGTGGCTTGCGCCGTGGTTGCTGCAATCGTGGCATACCTCAGAGAGATACTTCGGCGAGATGCCCAACTTGTTGGCATACCAGTTGACCTCACGCTCCTGCTTGTATGTGCCGCTCTCCAGCATTGATATGAACGCTCTGAACAGCCGCATTCCCTGGTTGCCCACCGTCTGCCTAATGCTCACCGAACGGGAATGGATATTGAACAGGTCGAGCATGAGCGTCTCGACACAGCGGCGCAGTTCTCCATGATAGAACAGATGAGTGTGCTGGACGAGTCGAGCCTTTATAGCATCGACGACGGCGAGACAGAGGCTCATGTCGTCTCCGGTCATCGGCATTACCGGGTCGTCCATCACCGACAGGGCGCCGAGCGTGAAGTAGTTGGTGTCCGGCGTGTCCGATGTGAGGTATTTGTTGGAGATGAATACCCCCACAATCTCGAAGTCATCGCTCTTCTGCAGCCATTCCAGTGTGCCGTTGCTCAGCAGCACCAGACAGTTGTTTGCCACAATGTCCCATTCCTTGCCGAGGACACGGAAATGGGCACTGCCACGTGTGCAGAATATGTGGATGCAGAAGTTGCGGTAGTCGCGCGACTTTGCCTCGTCCGGGTCTGTGGTGAAATGGAACGAAGCGCTCTCGTCCGACCATCTGGTCTTCTCCTTTTGCTCCTCGTTGCTCCCAACTTGTTTTATGTTATCCTTGTCCATATCTTTATTTTGTTGTTTTGTCAATGTATCCGTTGCGGCTCTTTACGAAGTCGATGAGCCTGTCGAATATGTCGTCACGGCGCAGCAGCGGCGCATATCCCGTCATTATCAGGTGCTCCTCGGCACGCGTCATTGCCACGTTGAGCTTGCGGTCGACGACTGTTCCGTCGGAATCGGTGAACACGTTTGCCGTCAGGAAGTTCAGCTGATAGTACTTCTGGATGGTGAATCCATAGACGATGTACCTCCGCTGGCTGCCCTGGAACCGCTCCACCGTGTCGATAGTTATATTGTGCAGTGCCCGGATGCCGTAGCCGTCGAGCACCTTTCTCACCGCCGAAATCTGGTTGCGGTACGGGACGATGACACCCACCGTCTCGTCGGCGTCGAACACCGCCCGCTCCATGTCGTAAATCCGTTTGACGATGGCGGCGATGAGGTTTGCCTCTATCGGGTTCACCTTGTCCGACGGCGCATCGTCAGGCTTGTCGACGGCAATGAACGCTATCCGCTTCGTCATGAGCTTGTCAGTTATCCAGTCGGCGCCGTTGCCATGGTCGGGCAGCACCGCCTTCTGATGCTCCAGCGGCACCACGTCGAGCCTTCCGCCATAGAACGCCTCGTTGGGGAACGTCGCGATGTCGGGGTGCATGCGTCCCTGCTTTGTCAGCATGAACGTCACTGCCGGGTCGTTGCCATACCGCCGGAGCAACCGCTCGAACAGCGAGTACCGGCAGTCGTCGAGTCCTATCGCCTGAAGCATCGGGTCGTCAACCCGTGACACGTCAGCCGTCTGTTGCACCACGGCAGGCAGCTGCTTGTGGTCGCCTATCATGACGAACTTGCTTATCGCAGGCACTCCGCCGTTGTCGGCGCTGAGCAGACCCATGAGATGCGGCTCCAGAATCTGCGATGCCTCGTCGATGATGGCAAGGTCGAAGTGCTTCAGTCCGAAGATGTTCTGATGGGCGCTGACAGCCGTCGTCGTACCGACGTATACCCTGTTGCGGGTGAGCATGTCCTGCACGTCGCCGAGCCGCTCAGCCCCCGCTATGCGCTCCGTTATGAGGTTGCCGGCATAGTCGGCTGATGCTGTCATCTCGCCGCCGATGCGTATGAAGTCGATGCCCGCCTCGGTCAGTTTGCAGCAAATCTCGTCGACGGCACGGTTGGTGTACGACATCAGCAGCACCGAGCTGTCGGGCTCCATGAGTTCCTCACGCAGCGTGTTCAGCAGTCCGAACGACGTCTTGCCCGTGCCCGGTGGACCGATTATCAGGAAGAAGTCGCGTGCCTGTTTCACCCGCAGCATCATCTCGTTGAACGACCCGTAGTCGCCCCGCAGCCGCCGGCTCTTGTCGACCGATGGCTCTCGCCGGAACATCAGCAGGTCGCGACGCCCCTTCGGTGCCGAGAGGAATGCGTACACCCCACGGTACAGCCCCGTGTACGACGACTCCATGAAGTCATGCTCTATAGCCCACGGGCGTCCGGCGGCATGCACGAATATACGGTTGTCCGACTGCGGATGCCTGAGCCGCAGCACTATATGGTTGTCGCCCGTGATGTCGGCAATGGTGCACCGCAGAATCATCGTCTGCCGTGCGTCAGGCTCACTGCCGCCGTCGTAGGGGTAGAGTATCACGATGTCGCCCTTGCGGAAGTTCGACATATCGTTGTCGACATCATCGGCAAACCGCAGGACGACCCTCTCGATGGCGCCCTTGGTGCCGGTGGCAGGATATTCCAGCGTCAGCCGGTCGTAGATGTTTCCCGCCAGCCGCTTCTCCTGCAGCGAGTCGTGCCATGTCGAGGCGAATCCCGAGCACTCCTTGGTCTTGTTGCCGAGCTTCGCCAGCACGTGCTCGTTGCTTATGAATGTCATCATGCGGCTGACGTAGTGGCGTTCCAGTTCCGATGCCTTGTGTATCGGGTCGAGAGTCCGTGCCAGCTGTGGTTGCTGGTAGTTGCGCCAGAGCTTGTCGTCGACATGGTTCTCGTTGAGCGTCTCCGGCGTCATCGTCCCGAGGAAGTCATAGCCGCCGCGGCGGGTCAGCCCCATTTCCATAGCCGCTATTCCGTTGCGTATCTTTATAGCCTTGAAAATCAGCTCCGGCATAGCCGACACGCGCAGCAGGCTGTTGTCGTATTTCGAGTAGAGCAGGAACGGCTGCATGTCATACCTCACGGCAGCCATCCGTCGGCGGAAGACATACCTGAACAGGAGCATGTACAGCTGAATCTGTACGCTGTGCTCATCGGTGGCTCGGGGACTGACGAAATTCTCGTAGGGGAACGCTCCCTTGCCCGATTTCTGCTCGATGACATACCGGTAGTCCATCTGCATGAAGTCCATACGCCCCTGAATGCCAAGCATCTCGGAGAAGAACGACGGCTCGACGATACCTTCCTCTGAGTGGTAGCCCGCCATTGTCGGCAGTATCTCGCTCATAGCCTTGTGTATGTTGACCGCCTGCCGCCGGGCGTCCCGGTGGAACTGTTTCTTGTCATATTCCGTCGTGAGCATGCTCAGCGCGTTGTGGCGGAAGAATGTCATTGCGCTCTCGCTGTACCGCTTGCTGAATGCAGCCGGTTCTGTGGGCATCGGCTCACCGCATAGCTCCTCGTCAAGCAGCTGTCCGGCAAAGTTTCCGAGCAGGATAGCCTGGCTGTCGGCTTTCGGTTCAATCTTGTGTATCAGGCTCACCATCGGCGATTCGGCATAATGGCTGAAACAGCGTGCCACCGTCGTGACGTTCACCAGATAGTCGGGCTCAACGATTATCAGCTCCGGCATGATGACGCCGCCTTCGCCGAGGTGCGGCCGTATGAGATTTATCTGTGTACCATCGTGGAACATGTCCTTGAGGTACGACCAGTCGAATGGAAAATACTTGTTGCCTTTGGCGTAGCTTACTTTGCTGCCGCCTTCCTCGGGATAGCCTTCGATGTCGCCGGTGACCGTAGTGTCGTCCCACGATGTGACAATCATCCTCATGCTGTCGCCGAGCACTCGTGTTCGCTCCGTCTGCCTTTCGCCGCCGTCCTTGGGGAACATCGCCGCGAGGTCGGCAGGAACTGCCACGCCGTCGACAACGGCTATAAACCGGCAGAGTGCCTGCAGGTCGTCGCGCCATGTCTGCCCGAGCTCGCTGTCGTCGGTGTCGCCGCTGTGGCGGATGCGCCGGCGGGCGTCGTTGGCACTGCGTGACAGTTGCCATGAGGCACCGTGCTCCTTAAGCAGGTAGTCCATCTTGGCAAACGGACCGGCGAATATCACCCGTGACGAAGCCGTCCGCTGGTCGAGGAACTTCCCCAGAATCAGCTGGAACCGCCAGTAGGCACGCCTCACGGCCTTTGCCGCCGGTGTGCCCTTGACCGCAGCCCGCAGCTCGTCGTAGAAGTCGGCTGCCGAGTCGGTGTATGTCAGAGTGGTCGCGTCGTGTCGCATGGTGGTCAGTCGAGGTGGCAAATGTGGTCGTAGGTCACCTGCAGAACGCCTTTCAGCTTCTCAAAACGCTCCTTGGTCTCAGCGAGTGTGAGGTCGTCGGGCTTACGAATGGCCACGGCATTGAATGAGTTGTATTTGTAGAGAACCGTGGCGCCAATCTTCTTGGCGAGTTTCAGAACCTTCTTGCTGTTGCCCGAATAGTAGATAATAAGTGTCGACGGACTGACCTCGCCCGCCATTGCCGTATCACGGTGGCAGCAGTCCTGTGCGTTGCCGTTCACCGTGGCGCAAGCTGCAAGAGCCAGTAATAGCAGTATTTTCCTCAAATTCATACTGCAAAGATACTATATTTTTCGGTAATAACAACACGATTCTCCATGAATATATAATATTTCTCCTCTCAACCTCTTACGCTAGTATACCAATGGCTCGTAATCTTATTGAATTATATTTACTTCTTTATATCTTTATTTCTCTATTTAAATACCAATATAAATATATACTTAAATAATCATTTATGAATATATAATATAACACGAATTGAACAATTCATTTTTAAGCCCGAACAACACGAATTGAACGATTTCATTTTTAAGCACGAACAACACGAATTGAACGATTTCATTTTTAAGCACGAACAACACGAATTGAATGATTCATTTTTAAGCACGAACAACACGAATTGAACGATTTCATTTTTAAGCACGAAGAACACGAATTGAACGATTCATTTTTAAGCACGAAGAACACGAATTGAACGATTCATTTTTAAGCACGAAGAACACGAACTGAATGATTCATTTTTAAGCACGAATAACACGAACTGAATGATTCATTTTCAGCACGAATAACACGAATTGAACGATTCATTTTTCAGCACGAATAACACGAAAGGTGCGATTCATTTTTCAGCACGAATAACACGAGCAGATGCCTTCGACACCCTCTACATCGGCTGCGAGAAGTTCCCACAGCACGACTTCTATCCCATCAACGCCAGTGGCGTGATGTAAAATCATCGCTCTAAATAACTTTTTCGGGAATAAAATTGGAAATGCCAATTTTATTCCTTAACTTTGCGTATTGTTATTTAGAGTATTACCGTATGAAATACTTAAAACCTTTAATCTTCACGCTTGTTCTGCTTTTTGCATTCTCTATTAATATTGATGCGCAGCAGCACCTTAAATTCATGGGATTACCTTTAACTGGTACTATTGATAATTTCCAGGCCAAGCTTGCTGCCAAAGGAATATATCCTGATAGATATACAAATAAAACTACTCCTTTCGGTGTCCGTTGTTTTAATGGTAGGTTCACAGGGAAACAATGTACCTTCTTTGTTTATTACACTAATACAAAGAAGGTTTATAGAGCAAAAGCTGTATATAATGATGAGAACGAGGATTTGGTAGACCAATTTTATAATAGCACCAAAGAAATGCTTCAAACCAAGTATGCGCTTGAAAATTCAGAGAATGATACTTATCAAAATTACCCTGCTTTTAATGTATATGTAACCAATAATGAAGGCACGTCGAATTTGGGCACCATAAACCTATATAAGACAAAATATAATAATCCTTATGGAAGAGACAGTTACAGCGTTCATGTGGATTATACGGATTACATAAACGGTATTGACCACGATTCAGAAAATTTTGATGACCTTTAAACTATTATTATATGGAACCACCGAAAACACGAGAAGAATTCTTAGCCCGTTTTGAAAAAGCAAAGGAACGGAGGCGAATAATGATTAAGAATATGAAAGAGGATTTAAAAGAGGAATATTATAAGGAAAATGGAGTGTGGCTGAAAAATGAAGATATTACTGTATGGTAAGCCTTCCTTAATGTCATATATTTTCAAATATCGGTTCTTATTAAATCTTCTTTGCAACTATTTGATAGTCATAAGGTTTACAATTGAGGCCATTTTGCGTTGCGAAAGAGCCTCTTTTAGAAGCTAAAAGGATAGGTTTTGCAAGCTAAAACCTATCCTTTTGCCATGCCATTTGGCACAATGATTTTTTCTGTGAAAATATATTGTCTAAATCATCCCTCCAAATTAAACAAAAACCCGGGGTCATGCACCAGCATCGGATATCTGGGAGAGGGCCTTACCGGGACTGCTCTGCAAAGGTACAAAGATTTATTGACCTAGCCAATTCTCAGCTTCTATTTTTTAAAAGTGGTTGGGACATTATTTTAGGGCCGGCACAAGACCAGTCCATGCGGAGCGTCAGTAACTTGCGAAACTGGAATCAATTTTAGAGTCCACTTTAAAATCTTTAAAATTACGATATTTGTCTCCATAACCAGCTGATAATCAATGATGACTTTTGTAAAAATGACTTTTTCAAATGTAATCAATGAATTTTCCAGGGAAGCATAATTTCAATTAAAAAAGTGTACCAATTTGGTACTTATGATTTATTTTAATAACTTTGCACCAAAATAAAGAATATATATTATGGTAGTATTAACAGGAAGAGAATTTAGGGCCAACCAATCAAAATATTTTGGTGTGGCACTTGGTGGGGAAGACGTAGTGGTTAAGTCCAGGATTGGAAGCTTCCGCATTGTGCCCATTGCCGACAGCGATATAGTTATTGGGAAAGACGATCTGTCTGAAAGTCTTTACAAGTCCTTACTGGAGGTTAAGAACGCAAAGGAAGGAAAGGGCTTACTATTGTCGTGGGAGGATTTCAAGCATGAAATGGAACGTTGACACTACTGTGGAATTCTTTCACATGGCAAAACCCTTATGGAAGAAATACAAAAGTCTGATGGACGACCTGGAGAATTTCAAAAAACCAGCCTAAAAATTACATGCTAAGTTATGGCATTTCAAAATAAATTGATTAAATTTGCAACTGATGTCATATTTAGAGCATGTTCTAGCAAAAACAAAGAACTTTGTTGACTCCAAATCCAAAGCAGAGCGCAAAGAGTATGGCCAGTTCTTCACAGTAGGAACTGGTGCACAATTCATGTCTTCAATGTTTGACATCGATTTGAACAAAGAAAGTCTAAACATTCTTGATGCAGGAGCAGGAACTGGTATTCTTACAGTTGCCTTAGTTGACCATCTTCTAAGTATTGGATATAAAGGAGAAATAAAGGTTACTTGCTATGAAAATGATACTAAAGTATTACCAGTTCTTAGTGATAATCTTGACTACGTTTCGAATAACGTTCCCAATTTTAAGTACCAAATAATTGTTGACAACTTTATTACCTCAGAGCCTTTTGGAGGATTCTTCAAGGGTGATGAAGTATATGATTTGGTAATAGGTAATCCGCCATACAAAAAAATACCTTCAGAATCTGCTGAAGCACAGCACATGAAAGAAATATGCTATGGTGCGCCAAACCTTTATTTCCTATTCATGGCTATGGGGGTTCAAAAGTTAAAGCAGGACGGGCAACTTGTATATATCATCCCACGTTCATGGACATCAGGAGCTTATTTTGAGAAATTCCGCAAATGGCTTTTCGCTCGTACCGTTATTGAACACATACATCTTTTCGGAAGTCGTGATAAGGTGTTCAATGGAGAATCTGTCCTTCAAGAGACCATGATAATAAAAATCAGAAAGACCAACAAGAAACCATCCTCTATCAAGATGACGTTTTCTGAGACTTCTGATTTTACAAAGGTCACGTCTATAAATGTAGACTACAATACCATTGTAGCCAAGAATAGTTATGTCTACCTTGTAACCAATGAAAACGAAATAGAATGTCTTGATTCTTTGAATACTCTTGATAATACACTTGTATCAGATGGACTTCGGATGAAAACCGGACTTATCGTAGATTTCAGAGCACGCGATGTTTTGCGCAATGACGGAGAAGAACCAAATACCTATCCATTGCTTTATTCGCAACATATAAAAAATGGAAAGATCGTCTGGCCTGTAGGAAAAGAAAACGAGTACATTTGTACGGAGCGGAAGTCATATCTACAAGAAAACACTAATTATGTATTAGTGAAACGTTTCACCGCAAAAGAGGAACGGCGTAGATTGCAATGTGGCATCTATCTAAAAAAAGATCATCCTAATTATAAATATATCAGCACACAAAACAAGGTAAACTACATTCTTTGCAAGGAAGAGGATGAAGCTCTTGGAGTTTATTGTTTGCTTAATTCAACCATATACGATCTGTATTATAGAATCTTAAATGGCTCCACTCAGGTTAACTCTACTGAAATAAATAGTATGCCTGTACCTGACAAACATACTATTTTGGAGATGGGAAAGGAATTAAGAGGTAACGAACTATCAACGGAGGTGTGCGACAGAATAGTCTCAGCATGGATAAATTAGAAACGATAAAGAAGTTATTAGCTGATGTAGGAATGCCAGATAAGCAACAGAGCGACCTTTGCGCTCTGACTATGCTTGGTCTTGCAAACTTGAAAGAAGGGGATTCTTTCAAGAAAGCTTCAAACAACTGGATTAGAATACATGATGTTATTCAATTCATAAACGACAATTATGGTGTTACCTACGCAGAAAACTCTCGTGAGACTTTTCGTAAACAAGCCATGCACCATTTCCGTAATGCGGCTCTAATAGAAGATAACGGAAAAGCGACCAACAGCCCTAATTACCGTTATAGAATTACTTCTGACTTTCTTAATGTATTAAAGAGCATAGGAACGAAGAAAGAAAATTTGTCATTGCAGAATTTCTTATCAGTACACGAGAAGTTGGTTGATACTTATGCATCTAAGAAAACCATGCCGATGATGCCAGTGAAAATAAACAACGTTGATTATGTACTTTCTCCGGGTTCTCACAATGAACTACAGAAGGCTATTCTTGAAGAGTTTGCACCGCGCTTTGCTCCTAATTCCGAGTGCTTATATGTTGGCGATACAACTAACAAAGATTTGGTAAAGAACGTAAATAAGCTATCAGAACTTGGCTTTGAGATTACTCTCCATGACAAGATGCCGGATGTCGTGCTTTATCGCGCAGATAATAACTGGCTTTACTTTATCGAGGCTGTAGATTCTGTAGGTCCGATGAGTCCGGAACGAGTTATTGATATTCAAAGAATGACCAAGAACGTTAATTGCGGAAAGATATTCGTAACGGCTTTCTTGGATTTCAAGAAGTACAAACGCTTTTCCGAGCAACTTGCGTGGGAAACCGAAGTTTGGATCGCTGAAATGCCCGACCACATGATTCACTTAAATGGAGATAAGTTCTTAGGACCAAGATAAACAGATTAAGAAATCCTCGTTGAAAAAAGCATAGAATTACAAATATATAAAGAATATATAGGATAAGGGTAAAAATGTAACCACTGCAAAAAAGCAAAGTCTATCTTCAAAAAAATTTATCTCAATTTTAAAGTTTTGTAAAAATAGCAGATTAATTAGTTGATCAGCTGGCACTCCCAAACCACTATAACATGCCATCCCATTTCTGCCAACTTTTGATGCTCCTCTTTATCCCTTTTCTTGTTCTTCGTAAGCGTCTCGGCATTACCGTATTTCAGCCTCGCTTAAAAGTCTGTACCTTTGCGCGCACAAATTATTATGAATATGGCAAGCAAAGACAAGTACAAGAGTCTCCTTGAACGGTACAAGCAGGCT
>Ga0256406_1002879_pt1 | contig 22985 bp, 16 predicted proteins | sample RumenRJG_03DNA_FD_185986 | JGI IMG/M metagenome (GOLD analysis project Ga0256406, IMG submission 185986) | Bovine rumen microbial communities from Lethbridge, Alberta, Canada - RJG_03 | ecosystem: Host-associated > Mammals > Digestive system > Stomach > Rumen | place: Canada: Alberta | collected... | reverse complement strand
GCCGCCGTCTATTCCTGGCGCAATAAGTTTGCTGGCATCACAATGGTTTATAACACCTCACCCACCGGCAGCCACAACCGCCTCTACATGAACAGGGAGAAAGGGCGCATACGCCTGTTCTATGGCTTCAGATTATAAGGTACCCACACTGAGACCATAGATTTACCAAACTTAAACCATAGATATATCGAGCTTAGGCCATCGATATATCTTGCTTACACAAGCCTTACTGCTGCATGTCATGCAGTTTATGGTAGTAACCGTCGTGCGCCATGAGCTCATCGTGTGTGCCGCGCTCCACGATCTCTCCGTCGTGCAGCACGCAAATCTCATCCGCATTCTTGATGGTGCTCAGTCTGTGGGCCACCGCCACGGTTGTACGCGTCTTCATCAAGTGATAGAGGGCATCCTGCACCAGCCGCTCACTCTCGGTGTCAAGCGCCGAGGTAGCCTCATCAAGGATGAGGATGGGCGGGTTCTTGAGGATGGCACGGGCAATACTGATACGCTGGCGCTGGCCACCCGACAGTCTGCCGCCACGGTCACCGATATTGGTGTCGAAGCCATGCTCAGTCTGCATGATAAACTCATACGCATTGGCTATCTTAGCCGCTCTGATGACATCCTCTTCCGTGGCGTCATCTTTACCGAACATGATATTGTTCTTGATGGTATCGTTGAACAGGATGGCCTCCTGATTGACGTTGCCTATCAGCGACCGCAGGTCGTGAATGCCCAAATCCTTGACGTTGATGCCATCGATGAGCACCTCCCCCTCCTGCACATCGTAGTAGCGAGGAATGAGGTCGACAAGCGTTGACTTGCCGCTGCCGCTCTGTCCGACGAGTGCCACCGTCTTGCCCTTCGGGATGACAAGGTTGATATCCTTGAGCACATAGTGGAGTTCTGAGGTTGTGGTATCGGTGTAAGCGAACGACACATGGCGGAACTCTATCTGATGTTCAAAGCTATTGATATGTATTGGATTGGGCTTTTCCTTGATTTCAATCTCCGCCTTAAGGATTTTGTCGATACGTTCCATCGACGCCAGTCCCTTAGGAATATTGTAGCTTGCCTTGGAGAAGTCTTTCAGCGGGTTGATGATGCTGTAGAGCATGACGAGATAATAGATGAACGTCGGTCCGTCGAGCAGTGATTTGTTCAGCACCAGAATGCCACCCACCCACAGCACAACGATGATCATGACCGTGCCAAGGAACTCGCTCATGGGGTGTGCCATCTGCTGACGGATCGTGACACGCAGGAGTTGGTTGCGGTAGGCACTGTTGGTCCGGTCGAAGCGTGCGTTCATCTTTTTCTCTGCATTGAAAGCTTTGATGATGCGCAGTCCGCCAAGCGTCTCCTCCACCTGGCTCATGGTGTCGCTCCACAGTTGCTGAGCCAGGATGCTTCTCGACTTCAGCTTACGGCCTACAAAGCCCATGAACCAGCCGAAGACTGGCACGAAGACGATGGTGAAGATGGTGAGCTGCCACGAGATGAAGAGCAGCGTGACGAAGTAAGCAATGATGAGAATCGGGTTTTTGAAGAGCATGTCAAGCGACGACATGATGCTGTTCTCTATCTCCTGCACGTCACCGCTCATACGGGCGATGATATCACCCTTACGCTCCTCGCTGAAGAAGCTCAGCGAGAGCGACGTAATCTTATAGTAGAGCTGGTTACGGATGTCGCGCACCACGCCAGTACGGATGGGCATGACCGAGGCCGACGAAAGGAAATAGGCCATCGTCTTGAGCAATGTCATGAAGGCCAGAAAAACACCTATTATCAATAAGGTGGTAGTGGCGCTGGTCTCAATCACCAGTTCCTGCACATAGTAGGCGCCGTTGTTGCTGATCACTTCCTTCAGATCGCCCAATTTTCCGTTCCAGGACATGAGTTCATTGGCCCGCAGACCGCCATCCACCTGAAAGAGTATTTGCAGGATAGGGATGAGCGCAGCGAAGGAAAAGATGTTGAGCAGGGCGGAGAGAATGTTGAACACCACCGACAACACCAGATATTTCTTATAGGGCGGCACGAAGCGCCTCATTACTTGCAAAAACTCTTTCATAGTGTTTCCTTGTCTTTATTCGTTTACTTCTCCGAGCAATGTAGCCGATGTGCTTCCGGTGATCTTCACCATGACGCGCTCACCGATGTGGTGATTGCCACGGGCAATGACCACCGCCTTGTTTTGCGGTGTGCGGCCCATGAGCTGGTCGTGGCTGCGCTTTGAGAAGCGCTCCAGCAACACCTCAAACACGCGTCCCTCATCCAATTTATTGCGCTCGGCGCTGATCTCCGTCTGCAAGTGAATGAGCTCGTTCAGACGGCGTATCTTCTCCTCCTCAGGCACGTTGTCAGGCAGGTGCTTGGCCGCATAGGTGCCGGGGCGCTCAGAGTATTTAAACATGAAGGCGGCGTCGAAGCCCACTTCTCTGACCAGTGACAGCGTCTGCTGGAAGTCATCCTCCGTCTCGTCGTGATAGCCCACGAAGATGTCTGTAGTCAGGCCGCAGTCGGGTATGATGCGGCGTATGGCGTCCACCTTGCGCAAGTAGTCCTCCCGCGTGTACTTTCGGTTCATGTCGTGCAACACCTTTGTACTGCCGCTCTGCACGGGGAAGTGGATATGGTTGCAAAGGTTCGGCTCGTCGGCGATGGCATGCAGAATGTCCTCGCTCATGTCCTCAGGGTTGGAGGTTGTGAAGCGCACCCTCATGTCGGGCACGGCCTCAGCCACCTTGCGCAGCAGTTCGGCAAAGGAGCACACATGCAGTTCCTGTCCGCCCTGTTCCTCCACGATGATGCCGTTGTCGGGCCGCTTGCCGTTGGGCAGCAGTCCGTAGGAGTTGACATTCTGTCCGAGCAGTGTCACTTCCTTGAAGCCACGGTCGCGCAAGTCGCGCACCTCGGCGAGTATGCTCTCAACGTCGCGCGACCGCTCCCTTCCACGGGTGAAAGGCACGATGCAGTAGTGGCAGAAGTTGTTGCAGCCGCGCATGATGCTCACAAAGCCGCTCACGCGGTTGCCGCCAATGCGCGTGGGCAGCACGTTGCGGTAGGTCTCGGTGGTCGACAACTGCACGTCGACGGCCGGCTGTCCCACCTCCACTGCTGCCATCATCTCCGGCAGACTCAGATAAGCGTCGGGACCGCACACGAGGTTGGCATGATGGTTCTGCACAAGGTCGTCCTTGACACGCTCGGCCATGCAGCCCAGCACACCGAGTATCGGCCTTATGCCGCCCTCGCTGCCCGCGGCATGCTGCAAAGCATGCAACTGGTCGAGACGGTGGTAAATCTTGTTTTCGGCATTCTCACGCACCGAACAGGTATTGAGGAAGATGGCATCAGCCTCAGCCTCGTTATCAGTAGGCTCGTAGCCTGCCATCTTCATGACAGAAGCCACCACCTCAGAGTCGGCTACGTTCATCTGACAGCCGTATGTTTCTATGTATAGCTTTTTCATTACTTGTTGTTAAATCTTATATTTTTTAGATACCCACATCCACAGCAAATAGAAGGCCAGACCGGCCACGAGACCCATCATGGAGTCGATGGCGTAATGGGCACGGGTATAAACCGTAGCAAAACAAATGAGAACAGTAAAAGGCAGCACGATGAGCGTGAGCGTCTTATTGCGCGAATGGATGGCCATGAGCAGACATTCGAAGGTGATGCCAACGTGCGAGCTTGGGAATGCAGCCGTAGGACTCTCACCGCCATGAATACCTTGCAGCAGGGCATATCCGATGCCGTCATGGAATCCGGGTGCCTGCAGCATCTCCGTGTGTGTCTGGAAGTAATTGCCCAGGCTGGGGAAGATGCCGTGTACCGCCTTGTCCATGCCTATAGCCTTGAAGTAATACATCGGCCCGGTAACGGGGAAGAGGTCGAAGATGAGATAGAAGGTGAAAAACGAAGCCATGAAGACAAAGCAACACCTTTCAAACTCCTTGTAACGGGCAAAGAAGTAAAACACGCACACCATGATAATGATGGGGAAATAGCAGGCATAGGCTATCTCCAGTATCTCACTGATCCACGCCTGCGGATAAACCTCGGCGAAGCGAAGCGCCGGTTGAAATCCGAAGATGGCCTGATCCCACGTGGCTACGACATGGTCTTGATTGGCAAAAAGGCAATTAAGGTGATAGGTATCGCCATACCACCATCCCAGCAGGAGCATCTGCACCAGCACCCCCAGGAACTGCGTGAAACGACAGGGAACAAACCGGTAGACCGCCCACATACCAAAGGAAATGAGCAGAACACGCACACGCCCCCAGATCATAGCATCGGGCTGCTGCACCTTCGTCGAACAGAACAGCACGATGAGCAGCGTGAGCACCGTGTAGACCAGCACCGCCCACTCCAGCGGACCAAGACCCTTACGTGGTGACTTCTCTATGGCAAAATACTTTCCTATGCTCATAGCCATCCTTCTTTCTTATACCAAGCCACCGCTTCCTTCACACCCTCCCGCAGCTTATAGTTGGGATGGTAGCCGAGTTCGTCACAGGCCGGCTCTATGTCGCACCGCCAGTTGCGCTGACGCAGAATATTGAACTTGTCATTGTTGAGCACAATCATCTTTCCGGTCATGCGACCGATATACTCACCGCACATCGTGACAAGCTTGAGCACCCACACAGGTGCCTTGATCCGAATCCACCAGGGCCTGCCCAGCTCCTCGTGGATATAATCGCTGAACGTACAGCTCTGATACACCTCACCGTCGGAAAGGAAGTACTTGCGGCCCGACATGCCATGGTCGAGTGCCAGAAACACAGCCTGCACCAAGTCCTTCACATACACAAACGTGATGTCCTGACGGCGGAAGCCTACGCTGAAGTCCACATGCTGCTTGATGCTTTTCATCATGACATAATAGTCCTTCTCGCGCGGACCATACACGCCTGTAGGACGCAGGATGATATAATTGAAGTTGTTGCCAATGGAGTCGAGAAAGCGCTCGGCCATGAGTTTGCTGCGGCCGTATGCGGTATTGGGCTTTGGCACATCGCTCTCTTCTATTTCCTGATAGGGCTGTTGCTCCTTGATGGCTCCAAACACGCTCAGGCTGCTCATGTAGATGAAGCGCTTGAGCGGAAGTCCGACCTTCAGGATGGCATTGACGAAGTTCTTGGTGCCAATGTAGTTGACACGCATGAAATCCTCCCCGTGCAGACACTTGGTAACACCTGCGGCATGCACCACATAGTCGAAGTCGTGGCCGGCAAGCGCCTCCACGAGCTGGTCTTCCGATGAAAAATCAAGGTTGATGAAATGGATGCGTGGGTCTTGCAAATACTTGTGCGAACTGCTTGCCCGCACTCCAGCCCACGTCTCGAAGCCACGTCTCAACGCTTCCTCTACGATAAAACTGCCAATGAATCCACTGGCACCTGTAATCAAGATCTTCATAATTATTAGGTTACAAAGTTACTACATAAAATCGAATATTTGCAAAATAATGAAAACGAAATTAGGATAATTCAAATCTTTTCTTTTAATTTGCAGATAGAAACGACAATTAATCATTACTACTATGGGAAAGAAAGACCATAAGAATTCTAAACCCGCCAAAAATCGCAAGGGCGGCAAGCGCATGTCAAAGAAACAACTGAGCGCTTCCCTGGAGAAACTGTTTACTTCACAACCGGATAAGGCGTTGACACTGAAAGACATTTTCCGCACGCTTCATCTCGACACTCACCCGCTGAAGATGCTCGCCATGGACATTCTGGAGGAGATGGCTTGGGACGACTTTGTGACGAAGGTGAGCGACATCAGTTATCAGCTCAACACCAAAGGACAGGTGCAGGAGGGCACGTTCATCCGTAAATCGAACGGCAAGAACAGCTTCATGCCCGACGACGGCGGCAACCCTATCTTCGTGGCTGAGCGCAACTCTATGTCGGCGCTCTCGGGTGACCGTGTGCGCGTATCGTTCATGGCGCGCCGGCGCAACCACATCAAGGAAGCGCAGGTCATTGCCATCCTCAAACGCGCCAAGGACAAGTTCGTGGGCAGGCTGCGCGTGGACAAGGACATTGCCTTCCTGGTCACGCCTGAGAACACGTTCGCACAGAGCATCCTCATCCCCAAGCGTAAGCTCAAGGGCGGCAAGACCGACGACAAGGCCGTGGTGAAAATCACGCAGTGGCCCGACGAGGAACACAAGAACATCGTCGGCGAGGTGGTTGACGTGCTGGGCAAGAGCGGTGACAACGACGTGGAGATGAACACCATCCTCGCACAGTACGGGCTGCCCTACAAGTACCCGTCACGCGTGGAGAAGGCCGCCGAGGAGATAAAGGGCGACATCACCCCGCAGGACGTGGCTGAGCGCGAGGACTTCCGCGACACATGGACCTGTACCATCGACCCGAAAGATGCCAAGGACTTCGACGACGCACTGTCAATCAAGCAACTCGACAACGGCCTCTATCAGGTCGGCGTGCACATTGCCGACGTCAGCCATTACGTCACCGAGGGATCAATCATCGACAAGGAGGCTGAGAAGCGCGCCACATCGGTTTATCTCGTCGACCGCACCATCCCCATGCTGCCCGAGCGGCTGTGCAACTTCATCTGCTCGCTCCGGCCCAATGAGGACAAGCTCACCTACAGCGTCATCTTCGACCTCAACGACGACGCGGAGATCAAAGCCTCACGTATCGTACACACCATCATCCGCTCCAACCGCCGCTACGCCTACGAGGAGGCACAGCAGGTGCTGGAGGACAACGGTGTCGTCGACGGTACCGGCAAACCCGCTCCCAACCCGGGAAAGGCAGGATACAAGGACGAATACGGCTGGGAACTGTGCACACTCGACCGACTGGCCAAGAAACTGCGCGAGCGCCGCTTCAAGGATGGCTCGGTGAAGTTTGATACTGAGGAACTGCACTTCGATGTCGATGAGAAGGGACATCCCACACGCTGCTACTTCAAGCGCTCGAAGGATGCCAACAAGCTCATTGAGGAGTTCATGCTGCTGGCCAACCGTACCGTTGCCGAGAGCGTAGGCCGCGTGCCGAAGGGTAAGAAAGCCAAGGTGTTCCCCTATCGTGTCCACGACAACCCCGATCCGGAGAAGATGGAGACGCTCAGAAAGTTCGTGGTCAACTTCGGCCTGAAGGTGAAGACCGACGGCACGCGCAAGGCGATGATCAAGAGCATCAACAAGCTGATGGACGACGTGGATGGCAAGCGCGAGGGCAAGCTGGTACAGAGCGTGGCCCTGCGTGCCATGATGAAGGCCAAATACACGACGCACAACATCGGACACTTCGGCCTCGGCTTCGACTATTACACCCACTTCACATCGCCCATCCGCCGCTATCCCGACACGATGGTGCACCGTCTGCTCACCCGTTACCAGCATGGCGCACGGTCAGCCAACGAGAAGCATTACGAGGATTTGTGCGAGCACTGCTCTGACATGGAACAGGTGGCACAGAACGCGGAGCGCGACTCTATCAAGTACAAGATGGTGGAGTTTATGGGTGACAAGATCGGTGAGACCTACGATGCCCACATCAGTGGCGTAACGAGCTATGGCATCTATGCTGAGATCGACGAGAACCACTGTGAGGGCATGGTACCGATGCGCGACCTCGACGACGATTACTATGAGTTCGACGAGAAGAACTTCCTGCTGCGCGGCCGTCGCCACCATCACAAGTACCAGTTGGGCGACCCCATCCGCATCACGGTGGCCAAAGCCAACCTGGAGCGGCGACAGCTTGACTTCAGCCTGGCAAAGGACTAAACGAATATCGTGTGGGTTATCATCATTAAAAAGATGTCCGTGGAGGCTACTGCAACCAGTGTCGCACACCTCCACGGACATCATCCACAGTGCCAAAAAGGAGACCATCATACGTCGTTGACAACACGTCCGTCTGACAGCTTCCATTCGTACCGGTTGAAAATCTTTATTTTATATCACTGCCTCAGCAACATGTACTGTGCCGTTTGAATCATAGAGAACACATAGCGGCGCAGTCCCGCAAACACCGGTGAGAAGCGGCTCTTGCTCAATGTCCCGTCAGGCGCAGCAGTGTAGCAGAAGCTCTGCTTGGTGGCTGGCTCATAGATATAACAATGACGATTATCACGCGCCACAATCTGGTTGTCGGCCGAATAGAACACCACATTGCGGTGCACCTTGAGCAGGTCCACACCGAAACCGTCGTAGTTGTAGCTCACACCCATCAATCCGAGCAACGTCGGCATGACGTCAACCTGCATGCCAAGGCCGTCGTATTTCATCGGTTTGATGCCCGGACCAAACATGATGAGCGGGATATGGTTGTAGCTCTCGGGCAACTCAACATCACTCTTGCCTACCAACTTTCCATGGTCAGCCTGTATCACGAAGATGGTGTTCTTATACCACGGCTGCTTCCTGGCTTTTCTGAGGAAGTCGCCGATTGCCCAGTCGGCATACTCCACTATCTGCGTCTCCGGATCTGCGGTGCGCGCCTTAAACCATTCGGGCACCACATAAGGCGGATGGTTGCTGATGGTGAGGATGGTGGCCATGAAGGGCTGCTTTCTCTTTGCCTTATTGTTGAGCTGTTGCAGGGCAAAGTCAAACTCGAAATGGTCGCTCACGCCAAAGCTGTTGACCACGCTGTCCTTGGGATAGCTCTCCTGTGAGAAGATCTCTTTGTAACCATTGGTCAAGAAAAACGCCTTCATGTTGTCGTATTGTGCCTCGTGTGTCATGAAGAACATGTTGTCGTAGCCCAACTGCTTCAGCACGGTGGGCAGTCCCTTCCGATGGGGCGTCACAGTGCCTTTCATCAGGTTGCGGAACATCAGGGCCGGAAAGCTGTAGAGCGTGGCTGTCATGCCGTGATTGGTATGGATGCCGGCGCTGTAGAAATTGGTAAAAGCCAATGAGTGCTGATAGAGCGAGTCGAGCGTAGGTGTGAGTGGTTGTTGCTGCCCGAATTCCTTCATCAGACTGGCCGACATCGACTCCATAAGGATAATCACGACATTGGGCCGCTGAGCCAAGGTAGGCTTGTTGACCACCGTCCGTTTCATCACGTCCATGCTGTCGACCTTTCCGCCAATGCCGTACGTGGTACGTGTAAAGGCGATGGCCTCGTTGTAAGGCATGAGCGAGAGTTCCTTATTCTCCTTCCGCATGTCGTCAATGACCGACGTAATCAGGTTGAATGCCGGATTGATGCCCAACTGGTTGAGGAAGGCATCGTTGCAATAGTAAGCCTCGCTGATCTTGATGGGGTTGTAGCCCGTACGGCCACGGATGCCGAACACACACAGCAGGACCAGCACGATGCTGACGACCGCACGGACCGCATAGTCTGTCTTGCGCATCTTTTGGCGTTGCGGCAAGGCTATAAGACCTGCGATATAGTTGTGCTCCAGTTGTTCCAGCCACCAGATGAAGACGGCGGTGACAGCAATGTACCCTACGATAAAGAACCAGTAACTCTTTTCCTCAAACAACATACCGAAAGTTGTCGAGACGTAACCGAACCAGCCAAAGATGCTCGCATTGATGTTCTTGAAGAAATAAGCAAAATAAGGAATGTTGGCCGCCGACGCCGCGAAGGCCAAGGCAAAGCAAATGCTGCACCACACGGTGACACCACGCCGCAAATAGCGCGAGCTTCGGCCCGCCACGGCTGCTGCCATCACCACCACCAGCGGCACAATCATAATGTAGCACGCTATGACATTGTCAAACCACAGACCACGTAGAAACGCAGGCCAAATCGAGCTTGAGGTAGTGGAAATCAACGGACGGAGTGAAATGAACTCCATCAGACGAAACAAACTAAACACTACTAAGGCTGATACGTGAATGCTCACAAGCCAGCCTATGGTACGCACAAATCTATTCATGATCTAATCATAGGTTTTAGGAAAAAATCTCTCTATTAAGTTACATCTATTCAGTTATACAGTGACATGCGTCAGGACAATAATCAGCAAGCTTCATCAACTTCAATCAGCAGGCAGTGTGCTATTGCTCTTGCCCGTCACGCTCCTTCACCTTGCCGTTGACCACTATAAACCTGCGGTCGAACTCCTCCTTGGTACGCTTCCAGCGGTTGTGCGTCCATAGGTAATATTGCGGTGCCTCACGTACCGAAGCCTCGAGCATTTCAAAGAACCGACGTGTAATCTCGCCATCGGGCAAACTCTTCGGGTCGTCAGTAATCGGCACATACTCTACATTGTAGTAACCACGACGGGGACGCGTCATCTTCACAAAATACACCACATTGTCCATCTTCTTGATGATGCGTTCGGTACCGGTGAAGACCGGCGTCTGCGGATGGTTGAGGAACGGCAGCCACAGATGAATGTTGCTCCACTTAGGCGACTGGTCAGCAATGTAGCCACCCAGGCTGTGTATGCCCTCCCGCTTCCAGTTGAAGAGCTGGCGCAGAATGTCTTTCTTCGGCGTGGGCATGCCCGTTGGCGGATACGACCGCAGCTTAAGAAACAAATGATCGAAGGCCTTGCTGTGCAACGGGTCGTAGATAAGACACACGCGACGGCTCTGGTTCATGTCCTTGCCCACACGCGACAACCATTCCCAGTTGCAGTAATGGCCCAGCACACCCGCCGTATCGCGACCCTTCAGAAACCACTGCTCGTGCACCTCAGGGTTCTTCACCTTAAATCGGCGGTTCAGCTCCTTGTCGCTCATGCTCAACAGCTTGATCGCCTCAAAGAAATAGTCACAGAACCAACGGTAAAACTGCCGCTCTATCCGCCGTATCTCATTCAATGACTTCTCCGGAAACGACGACGTGAGGTTGCGGCGCACCACATCACGGCGATAACGGATGACGTGGTAAAGCATAAACGACATAACGTCGGAACATGCATAAAGCACACCTAAGGGAAGCAGGCTTATGGTATAGAACAAATAATAAACAAGTTTTGTTGTCATGTCACGTAACGATGAGTTGATAAATCTGTCACAACGCTTTCATACGACAGCCTGACCCTCCCGGCCGCCATCGCTCTATTGGCTGCGACAGTGCAAAGGTAACAAATATTTCTGGTTGATGAAACACAAATAGGCTACTAACTATTCATTGACGATAATGTAAAAATACATTTAACGCGTTTAAAAAGTATTGTGTACGTGCACAACAAGTTGACTTATATCAATAAACTTGGAACATTTACATAAACAGTATTAAAATAGTTGCGTGGTAACGGGGAAAGCACTAACTTTGCATCGTGATTAAGAAAAACACCAGTCACAATGCTTCCGAGTATTAGAACGATTGGTTATCACATGGATAAGATTAGGTTAGTAGATTGTTTCATATAGGTTTTTAGTTTTTAGGTTTAAGAGTTAGTTTTTAGGTTAGCACAAATCCCCATCTTTCAAGCGTGGAAGATGGGGATTTGATTTTTTATCCGTTTTCAGTCTCTCCAGTACATCAATGACAATTTTGATACATCCCCACACTGGCACAGCGGATCCTTGATGGAAATGGCTACATTTCCAAAGAAATGAGTTTACAAAACATTGTCGGGATTTTAACCTCGTTTTGAGACTGAAATAAGACATACTCGTCAAGATATTTCTTGAAAATAGAGAAAGCGTCGCCTTTTCGGCATATTGGTATCGCCTTATCGGCGTAATGCCATCGGCTTTTCGGCATAATGGTATCGCCTTATCGGCGTAATGCCATCGGCCTTTCGGCGTAATGGCGGTGCCTATTCGGCATTTTCGAGGGGTAAAAACGGTGATACTTAGGACACGAAATATATAAATAACTGATAGATAATAAGTTATAAAGTATCACAAGAATGGCTATTTTTGGACACAAGTATGGGCTCCTTCAAGAAAATAGCCACCACAAAGTTAAAAAAGCACCAAAAATATTGACAAAACAATGTATACCAGACAACGTTAATATGAGGCACAGGCGGCCTTATGGCATCCGCTGCCGACTGACATTTCGTTAATGCAGTGGCAGACGGCCACAAGGGCCGCGCCCTGCAAAAATACGATTTTCAGAACATGTATTACCACTTATCTTTTGTCACGATATTGTCTCTCCACTGATGGTCTTTCGGGAAGTCCTCACCGTTCCAGGCTTTCACCTGCGTCCACGGCTGTGCAGCATCGGTCCAGAAGGGATCGGTAGCAGGCAGGCCGAGCGGCATGAAGGCCAGTGTCGTCATGTAGAGCGAGCCATTATTGGTGTACCAGTCAGCAACATTAGGCTGGTGACCGCAGAAGCCGATGGTGAGATAGCCTTTGCTGTTGAAGTTGTTCTGGCTGTCAAACATCCGGTGCAGCACCTTTGTGAGTGCGGCCCTTACCTGTCCGTTGCTGAGCTCCTTTGGCAGAGTCTTGTACCAGGCCATGAGCGCCAGGGGCTGCATGACAGCCATGCGGTAGGGAATGGAGCGGCCAAAGACGGGGAAGGTGCCCTCGGGCGAGATGAGCCGCTCAAGGATGATGGCATACTTCTGACAGCGCTTCAGCTCGCGGTTGTAGTACTGGCCGTAGTCGAGCCGAGTGTTGGCCTTGGCGTCGACCATGGCCTGCAGTGTCTCAAGATACATCGGGTGGAACACATAGCTGCTGTAGTAGTCGAAGGCGAAATGAGGGCCGTCACTGTACCAGCCGTCGCCGACATACCACTCTTCCATCTTGCGGCAGGCGCTGTTGACGCGGTACTGGTCGTAGTCGCCGCCGGCCTTGGCTATGAAGCTCTCAATGGTTGAGGAGAAGAGGAGCCAGTTGGTATAAGGCGGGTCGATATGACGCAGCTTCTGAAACTCTTTGATGTAACGTTGCTTGGTCAGCGTGTCAAGCGGCATCCACAGCGTGTTGTAAGCGCGCAGGAAGCTCTCGGCAATGTAAGCGGCATCCACCAGGTTTTGTCCGCCAATGCCCCAGCACAGATAGTCCTTGCTCGTCGGGTCGACGGCATTGCGGTAGCTGGCCAGTGCCCACTCACGCAGATTGTGGCGCATCTCGCTCTCAGGCGTATTGTCGTCGGGCAGACTCAGCCAAGGCGCTATACCGGCCATGAGCCGGCCAAAGCACTCCATGTAGAGCACCTTCTTGTTACGATTGTCGAAACTGGGACTGAACTCTGTGAGCATGTTCTGCTGCAGTTCACCCTTTGCCATGTTTTCCAAAACGGGCTGTGCCATCTTATAGGCCAGCTGACACCAATAGCTGCGGTCGTCCTGCTGTGTTTTCTTGTTCGGTACACGTGCCTGCAAAGAAAGAATGCACAACAAGCCAACCATCAAGGCTAGCATACGGTTTTTTATCATCATTATTTGTTTTAGTTGGGTTATCACTGCAAAGTTACAAGATAATTGGCACAAGTAGACAGCCATACGGGGAATTTATTGTAAATTTGCACTATAAACCATACAATGATAGAGATGAACACTAAATGGCGTATTCCCTTTTGGATTGTTTTTCTTGTAGCCGTCATCACGCTGCTTCCTTTTCTTGGCAACACCGACTTCACCACCAAGGGAGAGCCGCGTGAGGCTGTCGTAGCCCTGAGCATGCTCAATCAGCACAACTGGATACTGCCTACGAACAATGGCGTCGACATTCCTTACAAGCCGCCTTTCTTCCAATGGTGCATTGCACTGTTTTCTCTTCCCTTCGGTCACATCACGGCCTATACCTCACGGTTGCCGTCAGCCATAGCCCTCATCATCATGCTTTCCTGGGGTGCCGTGTTCTATGCACGCCGTAAGAACAGTCAGGTAAGCGTGCTGGCTGCCGTGCTCACCCTCACCGCCTTTGAGGTGCACCGCGCTGGCACCAACTGCCGTGTCGACATGGTGCTCACCTTGTTCATTGTCGGAGCGCTCTATCAGCTCTACCGCTGGTGGGAGCACGACTGCCATCAGCTGCCATGGTGGGCCATCCTCGCCATGAGTGCGGCCACGCTCACCAAAGGTCCTGTCGGCATCGTGCTGCCCTGCTTCGTGATGACGGTGTTCATGACGGTGATGACCTGGCGCCAACAGGGCAGTTACAAGTCGCTGGCGCTGCGTCTCGTGGGTAAGTTGTTGCCGGCCGCCATACTGGCCTGCGTGTTGCCGGCACTGTGGTACTGGGCTGCTTACCAACAGGGTGGCGAGAACTTCCTGTGGCTTGTGATGGACGAGAACTTCGGACGCTTCATGGGAAAGATGGCACATGTCACCCATGCCAATGGCTGGTACTACAACCTGCTCACGCTCATTACGGGCTGGCTGCCATGGACACTGCCTGTGGTCTTCTCACTCTTTGTGCTGCCCTGGAAACAGTTCTCCCGCCAGCACTTCGCCGACAGCGTCCGCAAGGCCGATGCTCTGCAGGTGTTCACCTGGCTGTCCTTCCTGCTCATACTCTTCTTCTATTGCATTCCCAAGAGCAAGCGCAGCGTCTATCTGCTGCCGTGCTATCCTTTCATGGCCGTTCTCTTAGCCGAATATCTCGTATGGCTCGTCAAGCGGTCGTATGCGCCCATCCGCATCTACATCGGTCTGCTCTGCACCATTGGCATTGTGCTCACCGGTCTGCTGGTTGTCCTGCGCGCCGGTGCCGTTCCCGACACGCTGTTCCACGGCCATCATGCCGCCGACAACATCGCCATCGTGCATGCCCTGGCCTGTCAGCCGCTGTCAGTGGCCGACATTAGCTGGATCTCCATGCCGCTGATTGGCTGCTGCATCGGACTGCTCTGCCTGCTCCACCGTCGTGTGGCAGCAGTCACCGAACGGCCCGTACTGGCCTCGCTCACGATGACACTGCTTCTCTTCCTGGCCTTCGACGGCTACTATAAGCCCACCATCATGAACACGAAGAGCCTCAAGCCCTTTGCCACACGCATTGGCAGGCTGGCTGCCCACGAGCCCCTCTATGCCTATACCGGACCCTCAGAGCGCGGCGACGATGCCATGCGCTTCTATGGCACCGACTTCTTCCTCAACGACCGCATACGGCAGTTCGACCACGACCTGCCCACCAATGGACTGGTGATGGTGCCGGCATCGAAAGTATCGTTGCTCAAAGACAACTACACCGTAAAAGCACCTCACTACGAATTCAAGGAAGTGTATCGTTCGGCAAGACGCGAGACAGAGTTCAAGGACACCATCTACGTCTTCCGCTTTCAGGGAAAGCAAAAGAAAGTAGGGAGATAATTTCGCATTGCCGCTACACAATGCTATAACGGTTATTCAATCACAACGGTTGTCATTCTTAGGATGACAACCGTTGTTCTTTTCAGCAGGCATGTGACCCGCATTCCTATCCATAAGGCTACATATCGTTCAAAGAGAACCCTTTGATATCAAACTTGTAATGTCCGAACGATGATTTCGGCATTGCCGTCACCTTTTCTTTTAGTTTGTCAAAGTGTATGCGGTCGGGATTGCGCTTCACCTCAGCAATCAACCCTGTGTGGTTGAACTCATTGAGCGCCACAAGGTCAATCTCATTCTTGCCTTCTCTGTCCCACCAGTTGCCGATGGTAGTATATTTTCCACTTTCCATCAGCTTGTCCTGGAAATAACGTTCAAGCGTTCTGCCGGAGAATTGAGCATATTGCTCTCCGATGTATTGTCTCAGTATTTCCAATTGTCCACGTTCCACCAACGACTGGTAGGGATATATAAAACGGAACCAAAACCTCAGGAAGTTGTCACGTATCTCATAAATACTAATCTTACTCCCAGGTTTAGCCAGTATGGGCTGCAGCTTGACAATCATCTCGTAATCTTTGTCGAGCTTACTCAAGAACGTCCCCGAATCCTTCTGTAAGGCACCGTCAATCTCACTTCTCCGCGTCAACCCTGCGGCAATCAGTTGCAAGATTGAAAAGTATGTACCGTATTCTCCCTGAAATTCATTCACTAACAAGTCGTGACCCTCGGTAAGGAAATAAGAGTCCTGGCGACAGACAGCGTCCAGCATCTTTTCTTTGGTCGTATAGCCGCCGTCAATGAGCAGTTCGATGTATTTCGCCACACCACCCGTCAGCATATACAAGCACAAGAGGTCCTCGGATGTGAAGTTGGGATTGGCGTCAGCAAGAATCTGCTTCAGCGTCGCTATTGAGAACGGTAGGAGAATCATCTTTGAGGTAGGACGACCATAAAGCGGCTCCGACTTATCTTCGAATATACGCTTCATGAGCGTATAGATGCTGCCGCATGCAATGAGATTGATATGGGAGTCGGCGTGATAGCGATCCCAAATATCCTGAAGGTCGCTGAAAGTCGAACTATTGACCCTGTACAAGTCCTGAAACTCATCAAGGATTAAGGTAAAATGGCGGTTAACCGACTCTTTCATCACAATCTCAAACAAATCTCTGAAGTGTGTGATGTTGCCATACACATGCAGACCTATCTGTTCTTCTAAGTTCTTTTGGAATTTTCTGCATAACATGGCCTCATTGTCGCGCGACACAAACAGATAAGCATATTCCTTATCAGCCAAGGCGTGTGTAAGCAGAGTGGTTTTACCAATCCGTCTGCGTCCCATCAGCACCATGAAAGATGCATGCTCACGTGATTTCTCCTCATTGTCTTTAAGGAGCTCAATTTCTTTAACCCTATCGTAAAATCTCATATTGACAAATGTAAATGGTGGTTTATATAAACCGTGGTTTACATTTGCAAAGATAGTGCAAGCAAGTGGAATGACAAAGGAAATTTGATTTTATTTTCCTTTGTTGAGCATTGCCTCACCGAGATGGAGAAATATGCCAGCCTATTGAAAATCAAGCATCTGCCAATACAACAAGAGCTGCATCATCGTCCAACGGACAACGGATGCAGCTCTCGTTTATGTCAATAAAGCCTTTGCTTACTTACCCAACTTCGCCTTGAGCAGACCGGGAAGCTCGTTGGTTTCCTTGGCTACGGGCACACCGACGGCCTCCAAGGCTTTTATCTTACCTTCGGCAGAGCCTGAGCCACCGGAGATGATGGCACCAGCATGGCCCATCTGCTTGCCCGGAGGTGCCTGACGACCGGAGATGAACACAGCCACGGGCTTGGTGACATGGGCTTTGATGAACTGGGCCGCACGCTCCTCGGCATCACCGCCGATCTCACCGATCATGGCAATGGAGTCGGTATCGGGATCGTCCTGGAACATCTGCAGCAGGTCCTCGAAATACAGGCCTACCACAGGGTCACCGCCTACACCCACAGCCGTAGAGATGCCCAGACCCCCTTGCACAAGGTCGTAGACCACCTCATAGGTCAGCGTGCCACTACGCGAGATCACACCGGTGTGGCCCTTCTTAAAGATGTTGGCAGGCATGATGCCCACCATGCTCTTATCAGGTGAGATGAGACCGGGACAGTTGGGACCGATCACCTTCACACCCTTGATGCGTGCATAGCGCTGTGCCTCTACGGCATCGAGCACAGGCACGCCCTCGGTGATGCACACCACGAGTTGGATGCCGCTGTCGATGGCCTCGAGCATGGCATCCTTGGCAAAGGGAGCCGGCACGAAGATGATGCTCGTATTGGCACCCGTGGCGGCTACGGCGTCCTTCACCGTATTGAACACGGGAATGCCGTCCACCTCCTGACCGCCTTTGCCGGGCGACGTACCACCCACAACCTGCGTACCGTATTCCTTCATCTTGGCAGCATGGAAGCTGCCGTCACGTCCGGTAATGCCCTGGACGATGACCTTTGTATCTTTGTTGATCAGTATACTCATAACGATAATTTCTTTAACGATAATGACTGTTGCGATGCCTTATTGCTGCTGAGAGAGCGCCACGGCCTTGTGGCCGGCGTCTGCCATGGTCGTCGCCACGGTGAAGTGCGAGCCTTTGAGTATCTCGCGGCCCTCAGCCTCGTTGGTGCCGGTGAGACGGATGACGATAGGGATGTCGGTCTTGATGGTCTTGAAAGCCTCGAGCAGACCTTTCGCCACGTCGTCGCAACGTGTGATACCACCGAAGATGTTCACCAGCACGGTGTTCACATGCTTGTCAGACAGCAGGAGGTTCATGGCATCCACAATCTTCTCGGGATTGGAGCTGCCGCCGATGTCGAGGAAGTTGGCGGGCTCACCGCCATAGAGCTTGATCATGTCCATCGTAGCCATGGCCAGACCGGCTCCGTTGACCATACAGCCAATCTTGCCGCCAAGGTTGACGTAGCTGAAGCCATGGTCCTTGGCCCACTGCTCTTTCTTCTCAGCCTCATCGGGTTCGAAGAGTTCCTTCACGTCGGGATGGCGGAACAGGGCGTTGTTGTCAAACGTCATCTTTGCGTCGATGGCCTTGAGCGTGCCGTCCTTCAGCATCACGAGGGGATTGATTTCCACCAGCGACGCATCTTTCTCGGTAAAGAGCCGGTAGAGCGACTTGAATATCTTTGCAGCCTGCTTCACCTGTGCCTTGTCGTCGAAGAGTTTATAGGCAGCCTCATTGGCCTTGAAGTCGGCCATGCCCACCACGGGGTCGATGATGACCTTCTCGATCTTCTCGGGTGATACTTTGGCCACCTGCTCAATGTCCATGCCACCAGAACGGCTGAGCATCATCATCGGGCATTTGGAACGGCGGTCAACGAGAATGCTGACGTAATACTCAGCGGCGATGTCGACAGCCTCGCTCACAAGCACACGGTCGACGGTGAAACCTTTGATGCTCATACCGAGAATGGCTTCGGCATTGCTGCGGATCTCTGCCTCGCTGCTGCCGAGCTTCACGCCACCGGCCTTGCCGCGACCACCTGTGTGTACTTGCGCCTTCACCACGGCCTTCTCGCTGCCGAGCTTCCGATACGCTTCTACGGCCTCGTCGGGCGTGCGGCAAAGGAAATGCCGGTCTACTGGCACGCCGTACTGTTCAAAGAAGCCTTTGGCTTGATATTCATGTACCTTCATAGCTGATATATTAAAGAATTAATAAGTCTATATGATCTGATTGCTTTGTTCGTAATAATAAGGCAAAATTATATTATTTTTTTCACACTACACGCTTTCCTCAACAAAATATCGCGGCCGGCGCTTGATTTCGATAAATATTTTACCCACATACAAGCCGATGATACCCATTGAGGTAGTCATGATACCTCCGATAAACCACAACGAGATCAGCAGTGAGGGCCAACCGGCATTGGTCTCGCCCTCGAAGTAGCGCACCAGGGCGAAGACGATCATCACCAGGGAGATGAAGGTCATGAGAATGCCTATATAGGTGATGACTTTGAGTGGCGCTATAGAGAAAGACGTGATGCCGTCGATGCTGAAAGCCAGCATCTTGCCAAGAGGGTATTTGGACTCACCGGCCAGGCGTGGTTTGCGGTCGTAGTACACATAGCCTTCCCTGAAGCCCAACTGTCTGACGATGGCACGCAGAAACAGGTTGCGCTCAGGATATTGCATGAGTGCCCTCACGGCCCTTTGCGTCATCATGCGGAAGTCTGCATGATTGTAGATGACCTCCTTGTCGAAGCAGCGCATCAGTTTGTAGAAGGTCTGGGCCGTGAAGCGCTTAAACCACGAGTCACTGGCGCGGCTCTTTCTGACGCCGTATATTATATCCTTGCCCGCCTTCACCTGCCGCACCATGTCGACAATGCTGTTTTCGTCGTCCTGCAGGTCGGCATCGATGGCCACGATGGCGTCGCAGGAGTCCACGCTTTCCTGCATGCCTGCCCACAGCGCATTCTGGTGTCCCTCGTTATGGGAAAGCTTGATGCCATGGACAAACGGCTTGGTCTTGGCCTCCTTCACAATAATCTGCCAGGTACGGTCGCGGCTGCCGTCATCGACCATCAACAGCGTGGCCTCGGTATCGGTCTCCTGACGCAGCCGGCCGATGAGCTTCTCCATCGTAGACAGCGTCGAGGGCAGCACTTCCTCTTCATTATAACAAGGTATGACGATTGTCAGTTTCAACATTTCTTATGGATTTTAGTCAAATAAATGGTGATTATGCATCATCGCCGGGCGGGTCGATGAGCAAGGTCTTGGCCATCTCCCACATGACGATGCCGGCCGTCGTGCTGACATTGAGACTGTGCTTGGTACCGAACTGCGGTATCTCAAGACAGCCGTCACTGCAGTCTACGACCGATTGCTGCACTCCTTTCACCTCATTGCCGAAGATGATGGCCTGACCGTTGTAGGGCTCTCCGTCTTGCGACAGGGCGGCAATATGCCGTGGCAGGTCCTGCAACTTGGTGGAACCCTCCACCTGCTCAACGCTCCACACAAAGAAGCCTTGGCGGTGTAGCGTCTCCACCGCCTCCTGGGTGTCCTGGAAGTAGCGCCAGTCCACACTGTCCTCGCCGCCGAGTGCCGTCTTGTGTATCTCCGCATTAGGCGGACAGGCAGTGATGCCGCACAGGTAGACCGCCTCCACACGGAAAGCATCGGCTGAGCGGAACACACTACCCACGTTGTAGAGCGAACGCACATTGTCGAGCACCACGATCAGCGGCAGCTTCCGTGCTTCCTTAAACTCCTCCACCGATAAACGGTGCATCTCTATCGTCTTGAGCTTGCGCATACTTCTTACTTCATTCTTTAGACATTACTTCCGTATTCGGACATCTTCAGCGTAATGACCGGACTTCTGAACTTCCGGACTTCCGGACTTCTAAACACCTCACTCCTCCTTCACCTCATATGCCAGTGCATACGCCTTGATCTGCTTCACCATAGCCAGCAGACCATTAGAGCGTGTGGGCGAGAGGTGGTCGCGCAGTCCGATCTTGTCGATGAAATAAAGGTCGGCATCGAGGATCTCCTTCGGCGTGTGATTGCTCAGCACCTGGATGAGCAGGGCGATGATGCCCTTCACGATCAGCGCATCGCTGTCGGCGGTGAACACCAGCCGGCCATCCACCATGTCGCATTGGAGCCACACGCGGCTCTGACAGCCGTCGATGAGGTTCTGCTCGGTCTTATATTTATCGTCGAGGGGTTCGAGGTCATTGCCCAGATCAATCAGCATCTGGTACTTGTCCATCCAGTCGTCGAAGTCGCTGAACTCAGCCACCACCTCGTCTTGCAGTTCATTAATCGTTTTCATCTTTCTAAATGTTATCTTAAGGTCTTATGATTCCTCTACCTTTTCAATCTTGAAGAACTTGTCGTTCTCCCTCACCTTTCCGGGCACGGGAATGCTGACGAGCCATCCCTGCTCAGCCTGCTCCACGGGTTTGAGGTCGTAGCGTATCTCGTCGGCCGTGAGATACATCGCACCGGTGGCATTGCCGGTGATGAGCAGTTTGTCGCCCAGTTTGAACGTATTGGCCTGTACGGCCACCTCAGCCACGCCGAGCCTCGAGTAGTACTTCGTCACCTTGCCCACGAGCACCTTGCGCTCAGTGGCCAGCGATCCGTAGTGGTCGTTCCACTCACCCATGGTCTGTCCCTGGTAGTAGCCATCCCAGAAACCACGGTTGAAGACTGTGGCCAGCCGCTTGTCCCACTCGTCCTTACGCTCCTCGGTGAAGGTACCGTCGAGCACTGCCTTGATGGCCTCCTTGTAGCAGGTGACTACGGTGTAGACATACTCAGGACCACGCGCGCGGCCCTCAATCTTGAACACCCTGACACCGGCTTTCATCATCTTGTCGATGAAACGGATGGTCTTGAGGTCCTTCGGACTCATGATGTACTTGTTATCTATCTCCATGGCGTTGCCCGTCTCGTTGTCGGTCACGGTGTAGCTGCGGCGGCATATCTGCACGCACTGCCCGCGGTTGGCCGAGCGGTTGGCGGCATGCAGGCTCATGTAGCACTTACCCGACACTGCCATGCACAAGGCACCGTGGCAGAACATCTCAATGCGGATGGGCTGTCCCGATGGTCCGCAGATGTGCTGCCGGAGAATCTCGTCGTGGATATGGCCCACCTGCTTCATGTTCAGCTCACGCGCCAGCACACTCACGTCGGCGAACCGGGCATAGAACTTCAGCGCCTCCACGTTGCTGATGTTGAGCTGTGTGGAGAGGTGCACCTCCATGCCCACCTCGCGGCAGTAAGCCATCACGGCCACGTCGGAGGCGATGACGGCCGTCACACCGGCAGCCACGGCAGCATCGATGATCTGGTGCATCGTGTCCATGTCCTCGTCGTAGATGATGGTATTGACCGTCAGATAGGTCTTGATGCCATGCGCACGGCAGGTCGTCACGATGTCGTGCAGGTCGTCAAGGTCAAAGTGATTGGCACTGTGCGACCGCATGTTGAGCTGCCCCACTCCAAAGTAAATAGAGTCGGCACCAGCCTGAATGGCGGCGGCAAGCGACTCACGGCTGCCTACCGGCGCCATAATCTCGTAATCGTCTGTTGTCATGTTCATAAGTGCAAAGATACTGTTTTATTTCAAAATCTATTCAGTAACCTTCGATTGTTTTTGAAATAAAACAGTATCTTTGCAATAATAGATAAGAAAGATGATGAAACACATTCGTTTTCATTCCATATACAAGCTGTTGGGCCATGGCACGATGGTCGTGCTGGCTGTTGCCCTGACGGGCTGCGGCAGGCAGTCGAAGCCGAAGACCGCCCAGCAGGTGTTCACACCCGACGTGGTGATCAAGACCACACCGGTCAAGGACCAGGGACGCAGCTCGCTGTGCTGGATGTATGGCATGCTGGCCACCATCGAGAGCGAGCGCCTCATGCGGGGCGACTCGGTCAACCTCTCGCCCGACTACCTCGCACGGCTGTGGCTCTGCGACGAGGCACGCGTCAGTTTCCTTACACGGAGCACCAAAAAGATATCAATGCGGGGCATGATGACCATGGTGCCACACCTCATGCAGCAATATGGCATGCAGCCTTACGATGACTACCATCCGTTCGATGCCGTCAACTACCAGGCGCTCTGCCGGATGGCTACCCGCGTGGCACGGGCGTCGGTATCGCTCAGGATGCTCAACAACCGCATGACCGACATCCTCGACAAGCAACTGGGCTATCTGCC